>Ga0256406_1001479_pt1 | contig 37774 bp, 37 predicted proteins | sample RumenRJG_03DNA_FD_185986 | JGI IMG/M metagenome (GOLD analysis project Ga0256406, IMG submission 185986) | Bovine rumen microbial communities from Lethbridge, Alberta, Canada - RJG_03 | ecosystem: Host-associated > Mammals > Digestive system > Stomach > Rumen | place: Canada: Alberta | collected...
ATTACAGACCTCAAAGAACAAGCTAACGCCCCTTGGGTCTGTTGAAGAAGTATTGCCCTTTTCCCTTTGTCATACGACCATATTCGATGGCATGGTGAGGACAATGGTGATAACATGCAAAACAAGCGAGGCAGGAACCATCGTGATTCCAATGCGGCTCATAGCCAAGGCCACCTGTAATGTTATGAGTGGGACATACATCGGCACAAATACCACATTTCACACACTTACGGCTGTCAACCCAAAAAGGACTATCGGTGATGAGATACCGCGTAAAGAACCCGCCCAGAAAACGTGAGTCAATACGTGGCCAACGACCTATGACAAGATGCTCCTCGCTACGACGGGCAAGGATGGCATCTCCATAAGTTTTTATGTCTGCTGCCGCATTCTCTATCTTCTCCTGCTCCTTCTCCGGCTTGTCGACATTGAAGAAAGGCAGTCCCATATACGATTCAGGCATAATCAGTGAGAAGGCAGCATTCAAATGAAAGCCACGGGCCGTAAGGTCTCTTCTAAAGATACTCATTGTCTCACCGATATTATCCCCAGCCGTACAGAGCGCATAGATATAATGCCCGGCGACATCCAGTGACAGGTTAGCAACAAAATTACGGACGATTGCTGGCGGACGCCATCCATGAACAGGGAAGCAAAAGCCCACGCGCTCCCCATCGGCGAGTTGGGGCAAATGATATTCTCCGTCAACTTTATATTGCCTCATCATGTCAGGGATAAACAATAGTTTTTCATTGGTGAGAGCAGCTAAAGTCTTAGCTGCCCACTTCGTGTTTCCAGTTCCAGAGAGATAGAAAATCATAATGTCTTGTTTATTTCCTCGCAACAGCCATATATCATGTTCCTAATTTGCGCTATGCGAGCTTCCTCATGCGGAAGATATTTCTTATAATAGACAAGAGCTGTCTGTAAATTGTCGAGAGCCTCATACCATGCCTGTCGATAGACTAAAATAAATCCCTTTCTGTAGAACGCTTCCGCTTTGTCTATCTCAGAACAGAGCGCCGTTAGCGAATCATAGGCTGCCAGCGCACTATCATACTGTTTTAGGAAGAAATGGCTGTCAGCGTCAGCTCTGTAGTAGACAGAGCGCTCCACGGGCGCAAAGGCTCTGAGCTTAGGTAAGGCATCATCGAGAATACGCGCTGCCTGTCCAAAGTCATTGTCATAGAAATAACAGAGCCCAGTATAGGCTCTGATACGGGGATTGAGAGTGTAGAGACTGTCAAGGCGAGAAAAAATCATAAGTGCCTCATGATATTTTCCACCTTGAAAATAGTCTAAAGCGATGGCAAGCTGTTGCCTGTCAGCCTTTGGCTGAGCCAGGGAGCTTGCCACACAGAAAGAAAGAAGAATCGAAAGAAATCTTCTCACCACTCTATCGTGTATAGAAATCGATGACGCTCTGTATGGCCTGCTTACAGGCTGGGCAGAACTCCGGATACTCATTCGTCCTCATACGGCAATCAGGATAAGCGCGATAAACGCCTTTAGGACTATATCCTGCACCCTCATAGAATCCCGCCTTGGGATCTTTGCCGATAAGGTTCTCCCACTTACCATGGAAATTTACCTTTGTCGTAATGTTCTTCTCCCATGGCTCCACATCGTGAGGATACATCGGCACCTCCTCCGTATCGTAGGCATACTCGTCGGCAAGACCGGCAAAGCTATGACCAAACTCATGCACGACAACCGGGCGGAAGCAATCGTGATGGGTCATAGAGAGATTATAGCTGTTGAGAATACCACCGCCACCATATTTGTCAGTGTTGACAAGCACGATGATATGCTCATAGGGTGTACCGGCCAGCCAGTTATGCAAGTCTTTGAGGTGCAGTGTAGTAAGATAACGGTCACTATAGAAGGTATCGAAGTTGGAGTGCAGCGCCGTATTCTTCCATATTCCCTTTCCCGGAATACTCGTTCCGCTGTCTACCGATGGGGACTCTACAGCCACAATATTGAACCTTCCCTTCATACTCTTGAACGGCTCGTATGAGAAGAGAAATCCCATCGCTTTTCGGGCATCTTCGAGGAATAACGGCATCTCAGCTTTAGTATATCCTTCAGCAACGTAAGCGATGTGTATGCACCGCGTGGTATCATCAGCCTGTTGCAAAGTCACATAAGGTGTGACGCCCTTCTCACCAATGTGACGGATAAGAATATCAGAGGGCACCACGGTATGTGTCAGAGAACTCGTCACCTGCCTGCGGTTGTCACGCAAGTCAACAGTAATGTCAGCGGTATCTTTCGGCATTGGCACAAGAAATACATTTTCGAAACTCTTTGTCGCTGTCTTAGCCTCAGGGTATGACTGCCACTCTTGAAAAAGCGTGGAGAAGGAGTTTCGGTAGATAACCATCCCGGTTTTATGGTCACGCACCGTAATCTGACCATTTCCTTCAACGGGCACCTCAGCCAAGCGCTGCCGCTTACCATACCACCGCGGCTCCTGACAAAGCTCATCAACAGCGATATGCTGTTCATGATCGTTGCCAGAGAAGATGTAGTCTATACGAAGTGTCTTGTCACTGAACCATTTGTCAAAATCTTGCGCATAGATGGAGACCGACACCATCACGCAAACAATAGCCAACAAAAATCTTTTCATATATTACCTTACTTTAAGTAACTGTCCCACGCTGATGCCATCTTCCGGCGCCATGTGGTTCATCTCATACAAATTCTTCAGTCTTATGCCATACATCTGCGCGATGGAGTACATACTCTCGCCGTCCTTCACCACATGTGGCTTATCTTTAAAGACCTTCATAGCCTTTTTCTGTTTCTTCTTTAGATAGATGATATCTCCGTTATGAAGCACATCGTCTTTGTCACGCTCATTATATTTAGCCAATTTCCGCCGTGAGATCCCCGTCTCCTTTGACAAACTTCTGAAAGTATCCCCGTCGCGGGCAATGATGTAGTAATTTTTATTGCATCGTGAAATGGGATGAAATCCGTTAGGTGCATAGGAGTGATTACGGGCATCGTATCTGTCAGCCATGAAGTGATCATAATCCTTAGCTTTGTCATATTTGCTAAGTCCGTAAAGCTCTACGATATTTATCAGATTGTCAGCATACCTTGGATTAGTAGCATAGCCACAAGCTTTCAATCCCCGAGCCCAACCTTTATAATCAGTAATCCTCAAATTAAAAAGGCTGGCATACCTTGGACTGTTTCTCAAGAATCTGCTATGGTCCTCATAGCTCTGCTTTGCATTGTCATAGGCACGGAAGCACTCACCCGGCGCATCATCGTCAGCATTGATAGACCGGCCTTTCCAGCCATGACACTTAATGCCGAAATGGTTGTTGCCCACACTGGCCAGTCGGCTCAGTCCGGCCCGACTTTCGAAGAGTCCCTGAGCAAGAGTGATGCTTGCAGGAATATGATAGCGAACCATCTGCTCAATAGCCAAGTCTTTATACTGACTTATATACTGCTGGTAGGCAGTGTTGATGCGCATCTGCGCACGCGCTCCCACCGTGATGGCAAGAGAAAGGATAATAAGGATTGAATATTTTATTGAATGCATTGACAACCAGGGTTATTTTATTGCAAAGTTAATAAAATAAGCCTTAAGAAGCACAATAGATAGTGACTTTTAAATGTTTTTGGTAAATGCCGAGAGCCTCTGCCGTAACACAAGCATAAAAAAACCGCTCCAGACCGAAGTCTGGAGCGGAGTCTCTCAATTTTCAAATTCGTGCTAACGAAGCGCTGAGACGATTACTCAGCAGCAGCAGCTGTGTCAGCAGCAGCAGTGTCAGCAGCAGCTGTATCAGCAGCGGCTGTGTCAACAGCTGTTGTGTCAGAGTCAGAAGCAGGAGCTGCATTCTGATTCTTGTTACCACATGATGCGAAAGAGATAGCTGCGATAGCTACGAACATTAAAACTAATTTCTTCATTTTCTTTGCTTTTTAAATCTGTAAAACAATCTTTGTTTATTAACAACGCTGCAAAGGTAGACATTTTTTCAATACGTTGGTCATTTTTTACGAACTTTTTTTGCCTCTTTCTGTAACTTTTTTATAATCTGCTGAATTGCAGCCATTTACAAATGTAAAATGAATGTTAAATTTTTGCACAACGTTTGCAGGAACCGTTTCCAAGCTTTTTGTACACGAAAACAGTGCCTAACATGTTGTCAGTCCAGTATAGTCGGAACGCATCATCCGAAAAGAACATGCTCAGCACTGACATCTATAACGAGTCGACCTCCATCAACTACACCTACCTCCATCAACCATAAGCTGCGAAGTATCCAACTTCAACTCCATGGCATCCAGTTAGCAGCTATCAGCGGAGAGTCATGCCACTCACTTGTATCTTACACATTATTATATATGCGTACCAAGCCTGCTGAAAAGTTTTTTCAAAAAAAATCGCGAATTCCTTTGCAGTTTAAAATAAAGTGCGTACCTTTGCACTCGCATTTCGGAAATGAGGTCACAAACCTCACAACGAGAGCAAGAAAGCGTCCTTAGCTCAGCTGGTAGAGCAACTGACTCTTAATCAGTGGGTCTAGGGTTCGAATCCCTAAGGACGCACCTTTCTTTTAATCACCGGAGCGTCCTTAGCTCAGCTGGTAGAGCAACTGACTCTTAATCAGTGGGTCTAGGGTTCGAATCCCTAAGGACGCACACAGAAAGACTGATCTTCAAAAGAGGTCAGTCTTTTTTCTTGAACAGCAAAGCTATGATTACACTTACGAACTTAGCCATCCAGTTTGGCAAACGAGTACTTTATAAAGATGTGAACATCAAGTTCACACGTGGCAACATCTATGGCGTCATTGGCGCTAATGGAGCTGGTAAGTCTACCCTGCTCCGTGCCATCAGCGGCGACTTGGAGCCCAACAAGGGTACAGTAGAGCTTGGTCCCGGCGAACGTCTCTCAGTTCTTGAGCAGGACCACTTCAAATATGACCAGTACAAGGTCATGGACACCGTTCTCATGGGCTACGATGCCTTGTGGAACAATATGAAGGAGCGCGAAGCACTCTATTCCAAGCCTGAGATGACCGAAGAAGACGGCAACCGCGCCGCTGAGCTGGAAGAAAAGTTTGCTGAGATGAATGGCTGGGAGGCAGAGAGCAATGCAGCCCAGCTACTGCAGAATCTTGGCGTTGCTGACGATCTCCACCAGAAACAGATGTCACAGCTCTCTAATAATGAGAAGGTACGCGTCATGCTTGCCAAAGCGCTCTTCGGCAAGCCCGACAACCTGCTCCTCGACGAGCCCACCAATGACCTCGACCTCGACACGGTAGAATGGCTGGAGGACTATCTTGGCGACATCGATGAGCATCAGACAGTGCTCATCGTCAGCCACGACCGTCACTTCTTAGACGCTGTGAGCACACAGACCATAGATATCGACTTCGGCAAGGTCACCGTCTTCGCCGGAAACTACAGCTTCTGGTATGAGAGTTCACAGCTGGCACTACGTCAGGCTCAGAACCAGAAGATGAAAGCCGAAGAGAAGAAGAAACAGCTCGAGGAGTTTATCCGCCGCTTCTCTGCAAATGTTGCCAAGAGCCGTCAGACAACAAGCCGTAAGAAGATGCTCGAAAAACTGAATGTCGAGGAGATCAAACCTTCAAGCCGCAAATATCCTGGCATTATCTTCCAAATGGAGCGCGAGCCTGGCAACCAAATTCTTGAAGTCGAGAACCTCAAGGCTGTTGACGAAGATGGCACCGTACTTTTCGACAATGTCAATTTCAACATTGAGAAAGGGCAGAAGGTCGTCTTCCTCAGCCACAATCCCAAGGCGATGACCGCTCTCTTTGAGATTATCAACGGCAACCGCCAGGCCGATGCCGGCACATATAAATGGGGCGTCACCATCACCACAGCCTACCTTCCACTCGACAACACAGAGTTTTTCAAGTCCGACTTGAATCTGGTCGACTGGCTTTCACAATACGGACCAGGCAACGAGGTGACGATGAAAGCCTATCTGGGTCGTATGCTCTTCCGACAAGAAGAAGTGGAGAAAAAGGTTAACGTCCTCTCCGGTGGAGAGAAGATGCGCTGTATGATTGCCAGGATGCAGCTTCAGAATGCCAACTGTCTTATTTTTGACACACCTACCAACCATCTTGATTTGGAGTCCATCCAGGCTCTGAACAATAATATGGTGGCTTTCAAAGGCAATATTCTCTTCTCGTCTCACGACGCCGAGCTTATTTCAACGGTAGCCAACCGCATCATCGAGCTCACGCCTAATGGCACCATTGACAAGCTCATGCCCTATGAGGAATATGTCCACGACGAGCAGATAAAGGAACAGAAAGAAAAGATGTACAAATAATCTTTTACTTGACAACACTCATGAAGGCACCGCACTGATTTGACGTGCGGTGTTTTTTGTTCGAACCCATCCCACGCCATGTGCGACAGCAGACTCATGGCACGATTTTTGTTAACTAAGAAACAAAAAAGTATTAAGACATTATGGCAGAAAAGGAAAATAAGGAAAAAGAGATAAAGGTCGAAGGCCAGGAAACCAGTCAGAACACTTCCGGTCAGAACAACAGCAATCAGCAGCAGGCTGACGAGAAGGCCGAAAAGAAAGACTGCGAGGAGGTTAATGACAAGCAGCAAGCCAACGATGCAGAGCCGTCAAAAGCCGAAAAAGATGCTTCTAGCCAAGCTGAGGCAGAGAAAACCAAGGAAGAGAACCCTCTTGAGAAAGCCAACAAAGAGATAGCAGACCTCAAGGACAAGTACCTGCGCACCTTAGCAGAGTTTGACAACTACAAGAAACGCACTCTCAAAGAGAAGGCTGAACTCATCCTCAACGGTTCAGAGAAGACTGTGGTAGCTGTGCTTCCCGTCCTTGACGACTTTGAGCGCGCACTCAAGGACAAGAGTGAAGATCCCAAGGCCATCAAAGAAGGCGTGAAGATGATTTTCAACAAATTCGTCAAGGCGCTCGAAAGTCTCGGTGTGAAGAAAATAGACACTCAAGACAAGGACTTCGACACAGATTTTCACGAAGCAGTAGCGATGGTTCCAGGCATGGGCGACGACAAGAAGGGAAAGGTTATCGACTGTGTACAGACAGGCTATACCCTCAATGACAAAGTAATCCGTCATGCCAAGGTGGCGGTAGGACAATAAAATACAGACTTCTGAACTTCAAGAAGGACAAGAAGGATTATGGCTGAGAAAAGAGACTATTATGAGGTGTTGGGGGTAGACCGCAACGCCAGCGAAGATGAGATAAAGGTAGCTTACCGCAAGCTTGCCATCAAATATCACCCCGACCGCAATCCCGGCAACAAAGAGGCCGAGGAAAAGTTCAAGGAAGCAGCCGAGGCTTATGAGGTTCTGCACGATCCCCAGAAGCGTCAGCAGTATGATCAGTTCGGTTTCAACGGTCCACAAGGCTTCAGCGACTTTGGCGGTGGTGGTATGAATATGGACGATATATTCTCCATGTTCGGCAATATTTTTGGTGGCCATGGTGGTTTTGGCGGCGGTTTTGAAGGATTTGGCGGTGGTAGCCAAGGAGGTCAAAGAGTCTATAGAGGTTCTGACCTCCGTCTCAAAGTCAAGCTTTCCCTTCAGGACATTGCCAGCGGCGTCACCAAACGCTTCAAAGTCAAGGAAGACGTTCCCTGCGACAAATGTAAAGGCACAGGCTGTGAGAACGGCTCATCACCAGAGACTTGTCCCACCTGCCACGGCTCCGGTATGGTGACCCGCACCGTACGCTCCATGTTCGGCATGATGCAGACACAAAGTGAATGTCCCACCTGTCATGGTGAAGGCACCATTATCAAGAACAAGTGCAAGGCTTGTAGCGGAACAGGTGTGGTAAAAGGAGAGAAGGTTGTAGAGATCAATATTCCCGCCGGTGTTGAAGAGGGTATGGTTCTCAATGTCCATGGTAAAGGGAACGCTGGCCCCCGCAATGGTGTAGCCGGTGACATCCAGGTAATGATAGAGGAAGAGAAAAATGACACCTTCGTCCGCGACAAGCAGGACGTCATCTACAACTTGCTCCTCGACTTTCCTACAGCAGCACTTGGTGGCGAGGCCGAAATACCGACTATCGACGGTAAGCAAATATCACTGAAGATAGACGCAGGCACCCAGCCTGGTAAATCAGTACGTCTGAGAGGCAAAGGTCTGCCAGCCGTAAAAGGTTATGGATCAGGAGTCGGAGATCTCATTGTGAATATGAGCGTCTATGTGCCTAAGACACTCAACAAGAAAGAGAAGAAAGCCATCGAGGAATTGCGTGAGAGTGAGAACTTCCAAGGTGACAGTTCCACGAAGAAGAGCATCTTCGAGAAGTTCAGAAACTATTTCAATTAAAATATTCTGTTTGCCCTATCCCCTTGCGGGTAGGGCTTTTTCTGTTATGACATACAAAGAGACTGTCAACTATCTGTTCAATGTGGCTCCTGTTTTCGAGCATGTGGGAGCCTCCGCCTACAAAGAGGGGCTTGAAAACACGCAAGCCTTGGATAAACATTTTGGATTCCCCCACCGTTGCTATAAGACCATTCATATCGCCGGGACTAATGGCAAAGGCTCGTGCTCACATAGTATTGCCGCCATCTTGCAATCAGCAGGTTGGAAAGTAGGTCTCTACACTTCGCCACACCTTGTGGACTTCCGCGAACGCATCCGTGTCAACGGTGTCCCTATCCCGGAAAAGCGAGTCGTAGACTTCGTTGAGCAGGAGCGGAAATTCTTTGAGCCACTACATCCTTCTTTCTTTGAACTCACCACAGCTCTTGCCTTTCTCTATTTCAAGGAGCAGAAAGTAGATGTGGCAGTCATCGAAGTAGGCCTGGGAGGAAGGCTTGACTGTACCAACATCATCTCTCCGGAGCTAAGCATCATCACCAATATCAGCTTTGACCACACCCAGTTTCTCGGAAACACCTTGGCAAAGATAGCCGGTGAGAAAGCCGGTATCATCAAGCCGCATATTCCCGTTGTCATCGGTGAAGATGTGGCTGAGACCCGTCCCGTCTTTGAATCGAAAGCTCAGCAACTTCAAGCGCCTATCACTTTTGCCCAGGACAATCCTGTTGTCAGCGGCTTTGAATTCTGCCCCCAAGGCGGTCTCGACTTCAACAGTTCCGACTATGGCCGTCTGCACTGCGAGCTCGGTGGCAGCTATCAGGAAAAGAACCTTAACACCATCTTCACAGCTTTACGGAAGATAGAATTAGAATTCAATATAACGGCAGAAGCTGTCAGCCAAGGACTTTCTCATGTCTGTGAGCTTACAGGCCTCCGTGGCCGTTGGGAGCCCCTACACCATCACCCACACGTTGTTTGTGATACTGGGCATAATGCCGGTGGCTGGCAGTATCTGTCGAAACAGATTAAAGCCCAACATTGTGCTACGCTGCGCATTGTCTTCGGCATGGTCGATGACAAGGATATTTCTACTGTCATGGAGATGCTCCCGAAAAACGCCGTCTACTACTGGGCACAAGCTACATCAAAGCGCGCCTTCCCATCTGACAAAGTGGCAGAAATTGGTAAAGCACACGGGCTGACAGGCACCAACTGTGGTAGTGTGGAGGAAGCTTACCGTCACGCTATGACAGAAGCAAGTCCTGACGACTTCATCTTCGTAGGTGGTTCAAGCTATATTGTGGCCGATCTTTTAGCGATAAAGAATATTTAACACCTATTACAGTGCAATATTTCGCGTTTTTAGTTGTCAATCTCGTTTATTTTTATTTACTTTGCAGAAAGAAGACGTAAAATACAACTAAAAACATACTTATATGGCGAATTCAGAAGAAACACACAACCTTTGTGGCCTGAAACGCGAAGACTTTCAGGCCACCGTCAACGGCAAGAAGACAGATCTCTTCATTCTGCGCAATAGCCAAGGTAACGAAGTAGCCATCACCAACTATGGAGGTGCCGTGGTAGCCATTATGGTTCCCGACAGAGACGGCAACTACGCTAATGTCATCATGGGTCACGATAACATTCATGACATTCTTAACTCCAAGGAACCCTACCTCTCCACCCTCATTGGGCGTATGGGCAACCGCATCGCTAAAGGGCACTTCTATCTCAAAGGAAAGGAGTATTTCGTACCCATCAACAATGGTCCCAACTCGCTCCACGGCGGCCTCAACGGCTTTAACAAGAAAGTCTGGGACGCAGAGATGATGAACGACAAGACACTCGTCCTCAATTATGTCTCGCCATACGGCGAGGAAGGCTATACGGGCGAATTGAAAGTCACGGTGGAATATTCCTGGACTGATGACAATGAGCTACGTATATTCTACTTGGCTACTACCAACAAGAAGACTGTTATCAACCTTACCCATCACGGCTATTTTGCACTTGCGGGCATAGCCAACCCCACTCCTTCAGTAGACAACGTAGAGTTACAAATCAATGCAGACTTCTATCTGCCCATCGACAACACCTCCATCCCCACAGGTGAGATTCTCAAAGTTGAGGGCACACCTTTCGACTTCAGAACAGCCAAGCCTATAGGTCGCGATATCAATGCCGACAACGAGCAGATAAAGAACGGCTCAGGCTATGACCACTGCTTTGTGCTGAACAAGCGCGAAGTTGGTGAGTTGAGTTTCTGCGCTAAGGCCTACGAGCCTGTCAGCGGGCGCACCATGGAAGTCTACACCACAGAGCCCGGCGTGCAACTCTACACTGGCAACTTCCTCAATGGTGAGAAAGGTAACCACGGTGCCGTCTACGGCTACCGCTCGTCGATAAGTTTAGAGACGCAGCACTTCCCTGATTCACCCAACCATCCTTATTTCCCCTCTGTGGTTCTCAACCCAGAAGAGAGATTCAAGTCAACGACAGTCTACAAGTTTGGCGTAGAGAAATAGACACCTTTTAAAAATAACACATAAATCAATTAATTATGGATATCGAATTTGTCAGAAGTCGGTTCCTCAAGCATTTTGATGGTCAGACCGGCAATATCTACGCCTCTCCAGGCCGTATCAATCTCATCGGCGAGCATACCGACTACAATGGTGGCTTTGTCTTCCCCGGTGCCGTAGAACAGGGTATCATGGCAGAGATCCGTCCCAATGGTCAGCAGAGTGTCAACGTCTACTCCATCGATTTGAAAGACATGGCGCATTTCCGTCTTGACGACCCCAAAGGCCCCACAGCAACCTGGGCAAGATATATCTATGGTATCTGCCGTGAGATGATAGCTCGTGGTGTTGACGTGAAACCTTTCAACGCTGCTTTTGCTGGTGATGTCCCCTTAGGAGCCGGCATGTCATCGAGTGCAGCCTTGGAGAGTTGCTTCGCTTTTGCGTTGAATGATCTCTTCGGCGACAACAAAGTATCAAAATGGGATCTTGTCCTCGCAGGCCAGGCTACAGAGCATAAGTATATCGGTGTGAACTGTGGCATCATGGACCAGTTTGCCTCTGTCTTCGGCAAGAAGGGCAAACTCATGCGCCTCGACTGCCGTAGCCGTGAGTTTGAGTACTTCCCCTGGGAGCCTAAGGGCTACAAGCTGGTGCTTCTCAACTCCAAAGTCAAGCACGAACTAAAGGGTTCTCCTTACAACGATCGCCGCAATTCCTGCGAGAATGTCGTAAAGGAGCTCAATGCTCATTTCCCCGACCGTCACTTTGACACCCTGCGGGATGCCAACTGGGACGATCTGGAAGCTGTCAAGGATGCTGTCAGCGCTGAAGACTACAAGCGTGCACACTTTGTCCTGGGCGAGGTGGACCGCGTCCTGGCCGTCAGTGATGCACTGGAGAAAGGCGATTACGAGACCGTGGGACAGAAAATGTACGAGACACACTATGGTCTGAGCAAAGAGTATGAGGTGAGTTGTGAAGAACTTGACTTCCTCAACGACATCGCTAAAGAAGACGGTGTTACGGGTAGTCGTATCATGGGCGGCGGCTTCGGTGGCTGCACCATCAATCTTGTCAAAGAGGATCTCTATGACAAGTTCATCAGTGATGCTAAGGAGCAGTTCTGTGCCAAATACGGACACGAGCCTGTCGTTATCGACGTTGTCATCGGCGATGGCTCAAGGAGAATCTGCTAAGATTTACCTACATGCTAAATAAGACAAAACCATCTGCAATATTTCTGATTTGCAGATGGTTTTGTTGTTCTACGAATTGATTATGAGAAGACGTACATATCTTATTCTGCTACTGGTAACAATTGCCACTACTTTTATCAAAGCACAAGATAATACAAAGGTAGACTACTATCGCGTTACAGAGAACCAACAACATACATTTCCCGAAACAATACCACCGGGAAACTACAGCGGCATCACATGGCTCGGGGGAAATAAATATGCAGTAGTCAGCGACAAGTCGACGACAGACGGATTTTTTATCTTCAACATTGATGTTGATTCCATCACAGGTGAGATAACAGCTGCAAAAAGCAACCAATTTTTATCGTCCGGGCAAGTGAATCGCGATGGTGAAGGCATTGCCTATAATCCGCACTCCAATACCATCTTTATCAGTGGCGAGGCCGACAACAACATCAAAGAATATGACATGAGTGGTCACCTCACTGGCCGCGTTATCTCCCCTACCCCACTCTACCGACATCTGCCCGGAAATCTTGGACTTGAGGCCCTGAGCTACAATGCTGCCACCCACCGTCTATGGACATGTAATGAGAGCGACTCCGTGTTCATACAGAGTTATGACGACAGCTTAAAAATGGGCGACACCTATTTTTATCAGCTTGATGCACCTATCGCCAACAAGAGCAAAGCACAATACTATGCTCACGGCATTGGTTGCATTACCGCCCTCGATGACGGGAGTCTGCTACTCTTGGAAAGGGAATTCTATGTACCCAAGAAGAAAATTGGCGCCTTTGTCAACTGCAAGCTCTTCCACATCTTCCCGCAACAAAATAAGGCGTTGACGGAAGAGCCTCAGGCGAAAAAACTGTTACTCCAATGGAAGACTTCGCTGAACATCCTACGACGTGACATTGCCAACTACGAAGGCATGTGTCTCGGCCCTACTCTGAAAGATGGTTCTCGGGTTCTGCTGCTTGTGGCTGACTCACAGAATCAGTATCGTGGGGTACTGAAGGACTGGATGAAGTCGTTGACACTGGCCTTAGACGCTCGTAACGGTCAAAGCTATAACGACGTCCAAGATAAAGCACAATAAGAAGCGATAACAAGGAAGCGGAGAGAACGGCTATAAAGAAGAATATCTGGAAAACAGCCGCTGTAAAAATGTCGGTACCACTCATTACCATTGCCAACAACAATACCGGTGAAGTGAGCAGGACCAGCCGCGACATGCCTTTGCCCACCATTACAACACTCGATTGCATGCAACGGCGCATAAAATAATCTAAGGCTTCACGATGCGTTCCACCATTGCCAAGAATATAGTTGTAGAGTTGTGCATGATGTAATAGGCCTGAGTAATAAGTCTGCAGAGCCTTGCTGTTGACTCCAACTATTTCACCAGCTATAATCCCCACGAAAGGAAGGAAAAGATGTGGAACAAAAGGATTGTGCAGCCCCATAACGAGAAACAGACCATAGAAGGCTAACACAGTAATGCCTGCCAGTGTACCCACGCTGACAGGGATAAACAATCGTGAGACCTTCAACCGAGCGCGGTTCAACGTGAGTAATGCCGACGTTGCTGACAAAAGCAACAACATAACGATATCATAGACAATACTCTTCAAAATCACAGCCCCCCAGATGACAACAGCCATCACAGCGACAGAAATGATCATTCGCACCATGCTGAGGCTGAAACGGCGCATGACGTTAAGTCGGAAATGGAAGATGATATATAGAGGGAAAACTGTCAGCACCAACGCGAACAAAAATCCTAAAGCAGTTATTTTCATGAATCAGAGATTTATAGTTTTATTACACCCAATCTTATTCTCCACGCAACTATAAACGACCTCGGCGTCTGCCGATGCCACTAAGCGAGAGATGACAGAGCGAGCCACTTCGGAAGGAGCAAGATTGTCAATAAGAATAATCTTCTTTTTCAGCAAAGGAAGAAAAGACAACAAAACCGGTTGCAAATCAGCGTCACTGATGTCTTTCATATTTCTGTTAGCCAAAGACCCTTCTATCCCCCATGACTGCCAGTCGGCAAGGAGCTTATTGAAGTCGAATTTTGTCGCAGCATTCGTGCGCAGTCCAAAGAGACGCATGGCAAACTCTCGGACCATGATATCATTGTGTGGCAATAATTGTGGAATATAGGCTATCATCTGACGGAAATACGCCGATGAGCCAGGGGTCACAAGTTCCCCATCAATAGTGATAAAGCCTTCAGATATAGGCTCCAGCCCAAGAATAGCACGCAACACAGTACTTTTTCCAGTACCATGAGCTCCACATACGGCAACAACGTCTCCCCCTTCCACAACAAGGGAGAAAGGTGTGGACATGCCGCCATTTTGTAGGCTTACTGTCGTGTTCTTGAATTCTAACATCACTTACCTGACTTTTATTGCTACAAAGATACTACTTTTTCATACATTGAAGCTAAAAGGCTGCGAGTTTTTTTATTTTTTACCCTGCTATGCAAATTAATTTCCTTAATTTTGCAATATTAATAGCACAGACTTATGGAACCATATTTTCTTCCCTCCGAATGGGCCCCACAAAGTGGCATTATGCTGACGTGGCCGCATAGTGACACTGACTGGCGACCTTATCTCGACGATATAACAACGACGTTCGTTGAGATTGCAGAAGCTATACTTCAAAGAGAAGACCTCATTGTCGCTACCCCACACCCACAAGAAGTTGCAAACCTGCTTAATAGCACGGCAGACGACGAATCCAATGCCTGCACTAATAAAAAGCGACACCATGTCAGAATCTGTCCATGTCCAAGCAATGACACATGGGCCAGAGATCATGGTCCCATCACTCTCTTGGGTTCCAACGGCCAACGTCAGCTTTTAGACTTCCGATTTAATGGTTGGGGGAGAAAGTTCGAATCTGAGAAAGACAACGCCATCACCCGTACGCTCTATGCCCAGGGTGTTTTCAACGGAGAACTCGTGGACAACGACGACTTTGTTCTTGAGGGCGGTTCTATTGAGAGCGACGGTAAAGGTACTATCATGACAACATCATTCTGTCTTATGGCACCCAACAGAAATCAGCCAAAAAGTCAGGCTGAAATAGAGGATGAGCTCCTGCGACGCCTCCATGCCAAGAGAGTTATCTGGCTTGACCACGGACAGCTTATCGGAGACGATACTGACGGACATATAGATACCATTGTTCGCTTTGCCCCCGATGACACATTATTATATGTAAGTTGCACCGATACTACAGATCCACAGTATGAAGACTTTCTACTTTTGGAGGCACAACTCAAGAATCTCAAAACAGCGGAAGGAAAGCCCTACCGTCTCATTCCCCTACCAATGCCAAGAGCAATGTTTGATGGTCTGGACCATCTCCCAGCCACCTATGCCAACTTCCTTGTCATCAATGGTGCCGTATTAGTCCCCACTTACCATCAGCCCGACCTCGACACTAAGGCCGTCAAAGCTATAGCCTCCGCTTTCCCAGACAGAGAGATGGTGGCTATCGACGCATCTACTATCGTCCGGCAACATGGTTCCATACATTGCCTGACAATGCAATTGCCAACTGATACATTAAGAATCTCTTAAAAGAATATACATCCATGAAAATAAAAGTAGGAATCATTCAACAACACAATACATCCAATGTTGAAAACAACAAGTTACGCCTTGTAGAAAAGATAAAGAAACTCGCCAACTCCGGAGCACAGCTCATCATCCTTCAGGAACTTCACAACAGCCTGTATTTCTGCCAGACGGAAGACGTGGACAAGTTCGACCTTGCAGAGCCCATCCCCGGCCCTTCCACCGAGCTTTTCTGTCAACTGGCTCATGAGTTGTCAGTTGTCATTGTCACCTCACTTTTTGAGAAACGCGCTCCAGGACTCTACCACAACACTGCCGTTGTAATGGACACCGATGGCAGTATAGCCGGGATATACCGTAAGATGCATATTCCTGACGACCCGGCTTACTATGAGAAATTTTATTTCACTCCTGGCGATCTCGGCTTCCATCCTATCAACACTTCGTTAGGCCGTCTTGGCGTTCTTGTCTGTTGGGACCAATGGTATCCGGAAGCAGCACGCCTTATGGCCTTACAGGGTGCAGAGATGCTCATCTATCCTACAGCAATAGGATATGAATCTTCAGATACAGACGATGAGCAGGAGCGACAGCGGGAAGCCTGGACAACGATACAACGCGGTCATGCCGTAGCCAATGGACTTCCGGTCATCACTGTCAACCGTACCGGTTATGAGCCAGACCCAAGCGGCCAGACCAAAGGTATCACCTTCTGGGGTTCAAGTTTTGTAGCAGGGGCACAGGGAGAGTTGCTCTACAGAGCGCCCATAGATGAAGAGGTGGAACAGATTGTAGATGTAGACCTCTCACGGAGCGAGCAGGTGCGCAGGTGGTGGCCATTCCTCAGAGACAGGCGCATAGACCAATACGGAGACATCACAAAAAGATTTGTTGACTGACGAAAAAAAGCCCCCACTGACGATGTCAGTGGGGGCTCATTTAATTCGTTGTTACGACCTTTAAGCCTCAGCAGGAGCAGCCTCCTCAGCGGGAGCCTCTGTCTGTGCAGCCTCAGCAGCTTCAGCAGCCTTTGCAGCCTCAGCCTCAGCTTTAGCAGCAGCCTCAGCGGCCTTCTTGTCAGCGACCTTCTTAGCGATAGCCTCGTTGACCTTCTTCTCAGCGTCGAGAGCCTTAGCAGCAGCCTCCTGACGGTTCTTAGCCTGAGCGTCCTTAGCAGCAGTCAGCTTCTGATCCTTGGCTGTCTTCCAAGCCTCGAACTTCTGCTGGCAAGCAGCCTCGTCGAAAGCGCCCTTCTTAACGCCACCACGAAGATGCTTCATCATGTAGACGCCCTCACCCTTAAGGATGTTGCGGACAGTGTCAGTGGGCTGTGCGCCTACCTCTACCCAATAGAGGGCACGGTCGAAATTCAAATCTACGGTAGCAGGATTGGTGTTAGGATTGAATGTACCAATCTTCTCGATAAACTTACCATCACGTGGTGCTCTCACGTCAGCGATCACAATTCTGTAAACTGCGTAGTTCTTGTGGCCGCCACGCTGCAATCTGATTTTTGTTGCCATTGTGTTTAAAAAACTTTTTTATAAGGTTTGAATTTTATGCTGCCATCTCGTGACAGCGGGTGCAAAGTTACTACTTTTCTTTCACTTAGCACACATCTTAATATTTTTTTTTTCAAAAAAAGTGAGGCCACGACATCACGTCGTGAACCTCACAACAACACAAACACAAAAACGCGGGGTAGACCCGCTAAAAAAGTTACATGATTCCGTCCTCTCTCAATTTCTGCTGCCACTTCCAAGCGGAGCGCAGCACATCATCGAGAGGCGTCTCGGCCTTCCAGCCAAGTTCCTTATTAGCTTTGGAGCAATCGCCCCATATCTTTTCAATATCACCTTCGCGGCGCGGCCCATATTTCCAATTGAGCTTCACGCCAGTGGCCTTCTCAAAGGTCTCTACGATTTCCAATGTAGAATTGCCATGACCAGTACCAATATTGAAGTAGTCAATCTTTGGGCTATCTTCATCGTCGAGAACCCGTCGCATAGCCGAGACATGCGCCTTGGCAAGGTCTACAACATAGATGTAGTCACGAATACATGTACCGTCAGGTGTATTGTAATCATTGCCGAAGATTGTCAGCTGCTTGCGAATCCCCATCGCTGTCTGAGTAACGTATGGGATAAGATTCATCGGCGTTCCATTTGGCAGCTCACCGATGAGTGCTGACGGATGAGCACCAATAGGATTGAAATATCTCAGGATAATGCTCTTGATAGGAGCGCCACTATGGATATAATCATAGATTATCTGCTCATTGATCTCCTTGGTGTTACCATAAGGCGATGTAGCTTTCTGATGAGGTGCCTTCTCTGTGACAGGGAGGTTCTCTGGCTTCGGCTGACCGTAGACGGTGCAACTTGACGAGAAGATGATACCCTTGATATTATATTTCGGCATCAGTTCCAGGAGGTTGATGAGCGATGTAATATTATTACGATAATAGAGCAACGGCTTCTGCACACTCTCACCTACAGCCTTGCTGGCTGCAAAATGAATGATGCCTTCGATGTCCGGATATTTTCTAAAGACATTCTCCGTTGCTTCCTTGTCACGAAGATCAACCTTCTCAAAAGCCGGACGGACACCCGTAATCTTCTCTATTCCGTCGAGCACTTCTATCTTAGAATTGGAGAGGTCATCCACGATAACAACCTTATAGCCAGCCTCTATGAGCTCTACAGAAGTATGAGAACCGATAAAGCCCGTACCGCCTGTGACAAGTATTGTCTGTTTCATAATTTATAGAAATTAATGATGTTTTAGTTTTATCAGCAGCAAAGATAATGCTTTTTCTTTGACTGGCAAGCGTTTTAATCAAAAAATTAGTAACTTTGCACCTAGTATTTAAGAAAAGGACACATTAAGAACACCAATAAGAATACACAAAATAAGAATTATGAGCATTCAAACAGAGAAAATCAAGGAGCTTGTCGCCAAGCGTGAGCAAGCCCGTCTCGGAGGTGGCCAGAAGGCCATCGACAAGCAGCATGCCCGTGGCAAATACACAGCCCGCGAGCGTATCGAGATGCTTGTTGATAAAGACTCTTTTGAGGAGTATGATATGTTCAAGCTCCACCGCTGCCATAACTTCGGTATGGAGAAGAAGCAATTCCTCGGTGATGGTGTGGTAGCCGGCAGTGCTACCATTGACGGTCGCCTCGTTTACGTCTATGCACAGGACTTTACCGTCAACGGCGGTTCTCTGTCAGAGACGATGGCTCAGAAGATTTGCAAGGTCATGGATATGGCCATGCAAAATGGCGCCCCTGTTATCTGCATGAACGACTCCGGTGGTGCGCGTATCCAGGAGGGTATCTCAGCTCTGGCTGGTTACGGTGAGATTTTCGAGCGCAACATCCTTGCATCAGGTGTCATTCCTCAGATTTCCATGATTCTCGGTCCCTGCGCCGGTGGTGCCGTCTATTCTCCTGCCTTGACAGACTTCATCCTCATGACTGAGGGCACAAGCTATATGTTCCTTACAGGTCCGAAAGTAGTAAAGACCGTCACGGGCGAGGATATTGACTCCGAGCACCTCGGTGGCGCCAGCGTCCATGCCAGCAAGAGTGGCGTGACAAGCTTCACGGCAAAAGCCGAAGAGGAGGCTATGGCTATGATTAAGAAGCTTCTTAGCTACATCCCATCCAACAACACAGAGATGGCTCCACGTGTGGAGTGCACAGACCCCATCGACCGTAAAGCCGACCTTCTGAACGAGATTCTCCCTGACGACCCCAACAAGGCCTATGATATGTATAAGGTGATAACCGCTATCACCGACAATGGCGAGTTCTTTGAGGTTCAGCCTAAGTTTGCCAAGAACATCATCACTGGCTTTGCACGCTTCAATGGTCAGAGCGTAGGTATCGTCGCCAATCAGCCCGCAGCTTATGCAGGCGTTCTTGACGTCAATGCCTCACGCAAGGGTGCCCGTTTCGTACGCTTCTGCGACGCTTTCAATATTCCTATCGTCAGCCTCGTTGACGTTCCCGGCTTCCTTCCCGGCACAGGTCAGGAATACAATGCCGTGATTCTTCATGGCGCACAGTTGCTCTACGCTTATGGCGAGGCCACGGTGCCAAAGATCACCATCACACTGCGCAAGAGCTACGGTGGCAGCCATATCGTCATGGGCTGCAAGCAGCTACGTTCTGACCTCAATTTTGCATGGCCAACATCAGAGATTGCCGTCATGGGTGCCAGTGGTGCTGTTGCTATTCTCTGCGGCAAAGAGGCCAAGAAGATCAAGGAAGAAGGCGGTGATGTCAAGGCCTTCCTCGCTGAGAAGGAAGAAGAGTACACAGAGACTTTCGCCAATCCTTATCAGGCTGCACAGTTCGGATATATTGATGATGTCATTGAGCCGCGCAACACCCGCTTCCGTATCTGCCGCGGACTGGCTCAGCTGGCTCATAAGCGCCAGTCTCTGCCTGCAAAGAAACACGGCTGCATGCCAATGTAAACGATTTGAAACGATAAATAATGGATAAGAATATCTATGCTGCCATTGCCATGGCCATCTTCGAGTACCAGGGCAACAACGTGCATGACCGGGAGCCGGGGGTGATCACCATCAAGCCCAAGCATACGCTTTGGGATGCCAAGCAGCTCTCTTTCACAGCTAAACCATAACAATACGATGAAAAAGTTCAAATATACCATCGACGGCAAAGAGTATGATGTCGAGATTACCGATGTCAACGAAGAGACGAATGTCGCCAACGTCAAAGTTAACGGTGAAGAATTCGAAGTAGGAATGGAGAAGCCTGCTGAGGAGGAGAAGCCGAAAGTAGTTCTTGGCAAAGCTGCCCAGGAAGACAATGCCGAGGAGGCTACTCCTGCTGGAAATGTCAACACCGCCAATGCTATCAAAGCCCCCCTGCCCGGCACCATCACTGCCATCAATGTCAACGTCGGCGATGAGGTGAAAGCCGGTGACACCGTGCTCGTGCTTGAAGCCATGAAGATGGCTAACAACATTGAAGCCGAGAAAGACGGTAAGGTCACCGCTATCTGCGTCAAGACCGGACAAAGTGTAATGGAAGACGACGCCCTGGTTGTCATCGAGTAACATCGACGATAACCTCCTAAATACAGAAGTCCAAAAGCTCAGCTTTCCGTAGCACCTCACTGAGTTGCCACTTCCCTTGCTGAGGTTTTGGACTTCTGTGTTTTATATTTCTTTTTTATACCCCTATCATTATCCTATTGACTTGTTCCTTTTCGTTAACAAAGATGGCGCTAATGCCCTTAATTTGTGTGAAATCATGCAAAACCGGCCATTTTGTCATTAATTCTTCGTACCTTTGCACCATTATTTATAAGTAAATAGAATAAAATCAACATAATGGCCAAAAAGAGAATTTTATTCATCAACCAAGAGATTGTTCCTTACGTACCCGATTCTGAAATGGCAGCAATGGGGCGCAACCTTCCGCAGAAAGCTGCCTCAAGTGGTTTTGATGTCCGTACATTCATGCCCAAATGGGGAAATATCAACGAGAGACGCGGTCAACTCCATGAAGTTATCCGACTTTCCGGAATGAATATTGTCATTGACGATACCGACCATCCCCTTATCATTAAAGTAGCAAGCATTCCCGTCTCCCGCTTGCAGGTATACTTCATTGATAACGAGGACTATTTCATCAAGCGCCGGAATATGACAGCCGACGATAACGGTGAAGAGTATGATGACAATGGAGAGCGCGCCATTTTCTTTGCACGTGGTGTTTTGGAGACAGTGAAAAAACTCCGTTGGGATCCTGATATTATACAATGTCAAGGCTGGATGGCAGGAGTGGTGCCTTTGTATATCAAGACAGCATATCATGACGAGCCTACCTTTGCTAACTCTAAAGTGGTTACCTCGCTCTTCCAAAATCAGTTTAAGTCTACATTAGGCGACAGATTCAAGCAGTGCGTGGAGTTCAAAAGTGCCAAGGCAAGTCTGTTAGACAAGTACCCTACTCATTTCGATTTCATGGAGTTGGGTAAACTTGCCATCGACTATAGCGACGGCATCATTGAGGCTGGCGAAGATGTCAACAAAGAGCTCCTGAGCTATGCCAAGGCCACCGGCAAGCCCCTACTCGACTATCCGGGTCCTGACTATGCTGCTGCATATAAAGATTTCTACAACAAGATTATTGGATAATATGAAATTCAGAATATACTCCGTCGCAACAGCGTTCCTTGCTGCTATGGCACTGGCTACATCTTGTTCAGATTCTACCGATGCCATCGGCTCTTCCATCTCTGATGTGGTGGACCCTGTAAGCGTAGAAACGGCATCGTTTGACATTGAGAGCCAATCCATCCTTGCCGATTCCGTACTTTCCAGGGCAACGACAGGAAGTATAGGCAAAGTGCGTGATCCAGAGACAGGAGCATACGTCACAGGAGACTTCATGGCTCAGTTCTTCAGTCTGGAGAATTTCAGATTCCCAGAGAAGAGTAAGCTTGTCACCCACGATGCTGATGGCAAGGAGCAGAGAGGCATTGTAAAAGCTGATTCGTGTGAGCTGCGTCTGTTCTACTCCTCGTTCTATGGCGACAGCACCAGCACACAGAAGCTGACTGCTTATGAAATGGGGAAGCCCATGAACGAAGACCGTAACTATTACAGCAACTTCGACCCCATGACAGAAGGCTATATCCGCCAGAATGGCATACACAAGGATAAGGTCTACGCTCTGACTGACTTTAATGTAGCCAAGAATGAGCGTGACACCTCCACGTACGAGCCATACATCACGATAAAGCTTAATGACCCTTACATCGACAAAGATGGAAATAAGTACAACAACTATGGTACTTATGTCATGCAGAAGTATTATAAAGACCCGTCAAACTTCAAGAATGCATACACCTTCCGTAACAATGTCGTACCAGGGTTCTATTTCAAGCACAAGTCGGGATTAGGCAACATGGCCTATATCGATGCCTCACAGCTAAACATATACTATAAATATGTAAATGCCGACACTGTAGCCACTGCATTGGATGTATTCTGGGGCACTGAGGAAGTTCTTCAGACGACAAACTATACCAACGATAAGGCAACTCTAAAGAAGCTTGCTGCTGACAATAGTTGCACTTATCTGAAGACGCCAGCAGGCATCTTCACTGAGGTAACCCTGCCCATTGACAACATCATGAGCAATCATGAGAGTGACAACATTGCCGGAGCCTCTCTCTCCTTCCAGCGCATCAACAGCGCCACAGAAAGTGACTACAATTTTGGTGCTCCGAAAACAGTGTTGCTCATACCCAAGGACAGTTTATACTCTTTCTTTGAGAATAATGAGGTTTATAACAACCGCACATCATACGTGACCACCCTTTCCACGAGTGCATCGACGACATCAAGCGGCAACTGCTACACCTTCAGCAATATTTCCGGCATCATAACAGCTATGGCTGCCATAGACAAGAGCAATAGATCAGCGGACTGGAATAAAGCTGTTATCATCCCTGTGACAGTGACGACGACGTCAACATCGACAAGTAGTAGTTCAAGTTATTACTATTATTACTACTATGGCTCGTCAAGCTCATCAAGTTCATCAACGACCCCCGCAAAAGTGGCTCACGACATGACACTGAAGAGCACAAAACTCGTCAAAGGCACCAAGTCTGACAGTCCTATAAAGCTTGAAGTCATCTATAGTAAATTTAAATAAAGCATTTATTATGGCAGACAACTTTCTTGAGCGTCACAGACAGGATTACGAAGAACGTAAACAAGCATGGCTACGTAACAAGAAGCATATGCCGAAAATAAAACGACAGCTCCAGAAGCCTGATGACGAGGCTCTATAATAAAAGCTCCAAATGGAAAATCCATTTGGAGCTTTTATATTTCATTTTCTGCCGTTATTCTTGCTCGGCAACATTTTTCCTTATCTTTGTAAGATACGCCTTCATGCCTTGCGCATCTTTATTGTCTATAATCTGAAGGAGCTCTTTGAGTTCGGTGCGTATTTGTGCCACCTGGTCATGGGTATAAGGATTGAAGAGAATCTCCTGAAGCAGGTAGTCGTCTTCAGACAGCACCCCCTTGGCAATACCCATATGCCGTTTGAAGGTTGTGCCAGGAGCATCCTGATGCTTCATGACGGCAGCAAAGACGAATGTGGAGACAAATGGTATCGACAAAGAGTAGGCCACCGTCTTGTCATGCTCCTCAAAGGTATACTCATAGATATGCAGGCCAAGACGACTGTAAAGGTCGCGGAAGAAGATTCTGCCCATATAATCCCCCTCGCTGATAATGATAGCATTCTCTTCTGAGAGTTGGTTGAGATTGGCAAAAGTGGGACCAAACATAGGGTGGGTAGAGGTATATGGGTGACCTGTCTTCTCATAGAAGTCCTTCAGCCCTGTCTTCACAGAAGCTATATCCGAGATGATGCAATTCTGTGGCAGATAGGGAAGAATCTCTTCGAAAGCCGGAATGGTGTACTTGACCGTAACGGCGTTGATGACGAGATCAGGTGCAAAAGCCTTCACCTCATCCATCGTTGTAAACCTCTGGCAGTTGTACGTAAACCGCATCCGTTTAGCGTCTTTCTCAACAACTGCAACCTCATGGTCGAAACTCAAAAGATCGATAAAGAAGGAGCCCATCTTTCCAGCTCCCATTATTAATATTTTCATTATCAAGATTATAGGAGAAAAGGAGTGAGCCTTTTCTCACCCACTCCCCGTCTTTCTTATTCGTTAACTATCTGCAACTGCTGTCTCACACTCTCCTCATGGACGAGTTCAAAGATATGGGCTGCGAATTCCGGCGACATTCCGCAAAGTGATGCCTGGGCACCACGCTTCTCCAATATCTCACTGTATCGGCTGGCCTGGAGGACTGTCATATTGTGCTCCTTCTTGAAGGTTCCTATCTCACGGCAAACACGGAAGCGCTTTGCCAGGAGGTCCATGAGTTGATTGTCAAGCTCATCAATCTGGGACCGAAGCTGTCGCAAGCCCTCTGTTGTGGAATGCTCGCTTCTGACTACCAACAGACTGAGGATGTAGTCAAGGATATCAGGCGACACCTGCTGGCTGGCATCTGTCCACGCCTTCTCGGGATTGCAGTGGCTCTCCACAATAAGACCATCGAAGCCCAAATCCATTGCCTGCTGACAGAGCGGCGCAATGAGGTCGCGACGACCGCCAATATGGCTCGGGTCACAGATAATAGGCAAACTGGGGATGCGACGATGCAATTCGATAGGAATCTGCCACATCGGCAGATTACGGTATATCTTCTTGTCGTAGCTGGAGAAGCCACGGTGAATGGCTCCTAAGCGCTTGATGCCCGCCTGGTTGATGCGCTGCAGTGCTCCTATCCACAGCTCCAGGTCTGGATTGACAGGATTCTTTACGAGGACGGGCCCCTCAAAGCCCTTCAGGCTGTCAGCAAGCTCCTGCATGGCAAAGGGGTTGGCAGTAGTACGCGCACCTACCCACAGAATGTCAATGCCATACTTGCGTGCCAGTTCGACATGTTCAGGGGTAGCTACTTCAATGGCCGTCAGCATGCCCGTCTCTTTCTTCACCTCCTGCATCCAAGGCAATGCCTTCTCGCCATTACCCTCGAAGCCTCCGGGCTTGGTACGCGGTTTCCAAACACCGGCACGGAACATATGGCAGCCTTTGGCGGCAAGCTCACGGGCGGTTGTCATCACTTGTTCCTCTGTCTCTGCCGAGCACGGGCCGGCAATAACCAATGGGCGGTCGCCACCATTGTCAGATGGCAAATTTAATGGTTCAAGTTCCAATTCCATAACTTCAAGATTTTTATTACTGAGAAGAGAAGCTCTATCCCAATAGTGTGTTATTATTTTTTTAACGCCTTTATTCTACGTAATGCCTCCTGCATCTTCTCGTCCTTGGCGCAGAGGCTGATGCGGATATAGCGTTTACCATTGTTGCCGAAAATGAAACCGGGCGTGATAAATACGCGGGCCTCATGCAGCACCATCTCTGTGAGCTCTTCCACATCTTTATATTTATCCGGAATTCTGCCCCAAAGGAACATACCTACCTGAGAGGGATCGAAGGTGCAGTCCAGAGCGCGCATGATATCCTCGGCAATAGCGCGGCGGCGACTGTAGTTCTCAATGTTGTTCACACGATGCCACTCAGGCGTATTCGTGTTGTAAGCCTCAGCAGCGGCGAGCTGTATGCCCTTAAAGGTGCCATTCTCTATGTTGCTCTGTATCTTGAACATCCATGAGATATACTCTTTGTTGCTTATCATCATGGCCACACGCCATCCTGGCATGTTATGGCTCTTTGACATCGAATTGAACTCCACGCAATAGTCCTTAGCGCCAGGCACCTGCATGATGCTCATAGGATGCTCATTCAGAATCAGCGAATAGGGGTTGTCGTTGACGACAAGAATGTCATGGCGTTTGGCAAAGTCTACAAGCCGCTCTAATGTCTCCATCCTGGCATTGCCACCAGTAGGCATATTCGGATAATTGGCCCACATCACCTTGACGCCACTGAGGTCCATCTTCTCCAACTGGTCAAAGTCAGGTTGCCAGCCATTATCTTCACGAAGGTCGTAATTGACAATCTGCGTCCCGAAAATTTTATTCACAGCTGTATAAGTAGGATAACCAGGATCCGGAATCAAGACCTTATCGCCCGGATTGCAGAACGCCAACGTGACATACATGATACCTTCCTTAGAGCCGATGATGGGCTGTATCTCCGTCATGGGGTCAAGGTCAACGCCATAGACACGATGGTAGAAACCTGCCATAGCCTTGTGAAGTTCAGGGAGTCCACTCGTAGGCTGATAACCATGGGCATTGGGGTCGCTGGCCACCTCGCAGAGCTTATCGATAGTCTGCTGGGATGGGGGCATGTCGGGAGAACCGATAGCCAAGGAAATGATGTTCAGGCCCTCTGCATTGAGCTTTGCCACTTCCTTCAGCTTGCGGCTGAAGTAATATTCTTGAACACTGTCTACTCTATCTGCTGGTTTCATATTTATGCTACCTTTAAGTTGATTATCGTTATGCTGCACTATACTCGCCGAGAATCTTCAGACTCTTTGTCAGCGGAGTGATTGCATCAATAGATTGCCGGTATCTGATAAGATCATCATAAGTCACGTCAACATAGAACATATATTCCCACTCATGACCAATGACAGGTAAGGACTGTATCTTTGTAAGATTAATATCATAAAAGCTAAGAATCGTAAGGACCTTGGAAAGCGAGCCCTCAGCATGAGGAAGTGAGAAGACGAGACTGGCCTTGTTCGATTGATTGAGTGGCCGAAGGAAGTCAGCCTTATGAGGATCAGAGACAACAAGGAAACGGGTGAAATTATGCTTATTGTCTTCTATATGGTCTTCAAGCACCTTCATATTATACATCCGCGCTGCATCGGCATGGCAGATGGCCGACCACCCATGGCACTGATGCTCATAAATATATTGTGCACTGCCTGCCGTGTCCTCGCCCTCTACGATTTTAAGTTCAGGATGATTAGAAAGATAGTTACGACACTGCATCAAAGCCACCGGATGTGAATGAACCTCATGAATCGTTGTCCAGTCATCATCGGGCAAACAGCAGATGCTATGAGTGATATGCAATTTGTGTTCGCCAACAATAGTGGTACCGCTGTCCCGTAACAGCTCATAGTTGTGGAGCAGTGAACCGGCAATGGTATTCTCAATAGCAAGCATGCCTATGACGGTTGGGTCCTTGTGGATGTTTCCGAAGACCTCTTCAAAAGTGTCACAACAGATAATCTGCACCTGCTCTCCTTGAAAATACTCATGCGCTGCTATGTCGTGAAACGAACCACGCATGCCTTGTATTGCTATTCTCTTCATATCTTCTTTTAAACTAATGCTAAGGGTCGTAAACAAAAATCCCGCCTCAATATTCTTGAAGCGGGACCTTGACGTATACCTTATCCTTAGGTTATACCTTAGTCTTAAGTTGAAATTTACACGCAACTTCCCGCTTCACAATTTCTTGCAAAGTAAAAGTAATAATAGGAATATGTTGCGTATGCGTTCATAACTGTCTTTCTTATTTTACAAGGGCAAAATTATAGCTTTTCTTTAAGACCTGCAAGAAAAAGGGCCAAAAAATTTAGAAAAAGGGCGATTTTGGCATAAAAAAGATAAAAAACGTATCTCGTAACGCCCGTAATGAGTAATTTTGCAACAAAAGAAACGAAATAATGAACAACAGAAATATCAGATTCATTCTATTACGAGGACTTGCCCTCCTCATCTTCACAGTCTTTTCCGTCTCCACCTGGGCCCAGCGCGAATCCGCCATCATCAACAACCATGGTGCAGTCAGATTTGTACCCGGCTCTGCCTTGTTGCAGACCAACCCAGCTACTGGCTCTACCTGGCAGGCGGTAGGCTCGCCGTTTATCACGACGCCAGCACAGGACTATTCATACCAGGAAGGTGGTGAGATTGCCGACACATCTTCTGTAAGCATCGCGTCCATCAAGCCTCAGGGAGAAGAGAAAAGCAGAGGAGCCCTGCATGGTAGTGTAGGACTGAGCGTCATGGCGGGCTTTGGGAAGGGAGCGCCTCATGGCGCCGGATTCGCTCAGAATGTCAATCTGGACTACACCGCCCCATTAGGAAAACGCGGATGGCTGACCGTAGGAGGATATATGAACCACCTCAACTGGGATGGTATCAATATCACCAACGGAGGACTATATGGAGAATTAGGCTACAACTTCAATGAGCACTGGTCAGCCTACATCTATGGACAGAAGTCTCTTGCCAACAGTGGCATGGCTGGATATGGCTATCCTTATTACTATGGCTATCCAGGCTTCTACGACTATTATGATGGTTGCTTCGGATACAATCCTTTTGGCGACCGTCTCGGTGCAGCCGTCCGGTGGACACCCAATCATAACTTCTCACTGCAAATTTCAGTAGAAAAAGACTGGTATCCTAAATCCGGATTTGGCTACAACCGAAAGTACGATTACCAAAAGTAAACATCAGGCGAACTTCAGCCTCAGGCTGTTCAAGACCACACTGACGCTGGAGAAAGCCATCAGAGCACTACCCCACATGGGTGTCAGCTCTATCGGCGGCTTGTCATAGAACAGATAGAGAATGCCCCCAGCGATAGGAATGCAGATGATATTGTAGATGAAAGCCCAGAACAGGTTCTCCCAAATCATGCGCACCGTCTTGCGACTCAACTTCACGCTATAAGGCAGGACACTGAGGTCATCTGTCATAAGGGTCACCTGTGCCACATCCATAGCGACATCAGTACCAGTACCGATGGCAATACTCACATCCGACAGGGCTAGTGCTTGGGTGTCATTGATACCATCACCAATCATCGCCACTGTTTTGCCTTCTGATTTCAGCTTTCTGACAAGGTCTTCCTTATCAGTAGGCGCACATTTTGCCTTGTAATGCCCTATACCTGCCTTATCAGCCCAATACTTCGCTGCTTCCTCCTTGTCGCCACTCATCATCCAGACATCAATCCCGTCTTTCTGAAGCGCTTCCATAGCCTCACGAGCATTCGGTTTAAGCTTCTCCCTGTCTTCAAGGGGAAGGCTGTCAGCCTTGGTAAAATCGACATCCTTATTAGGTATTGTCAACGTCCCGGTCTTATCAGTTACCAAGAAGTCAACCTTTCTTAAACGCTCCAAGGCGGTAGCGTCTTTTATCAATATGTGCTTATCGGCCGCCTTACCAATACCAACCATCAAGGCCGTAGGAGTGGCAAGTCCCATCGCACACGGACAGGCGATGACAAGTACGGTCACCGCTGAGATGATGGCCTTAGGCAACATGGCAGTACCTCCAAGTACTATCCAGAGCACAAACGTGATTACTGCTAAGGCACCGACAACAGGGACGAAGACCCGAACGGCCTTGTCTACGATACGCTGCACCGGCGCTTTACTGCCCTCTGCTTCCTGCACCATGCGGATGATATGAGCCAAAGCTGTATTCTCTCCCACCTGACGGGCTCGCATCCGAAACTTGCCTTGAGAGGGGATGGTACCAGCGAGGACCTTGGAGCCTTTCTTCTTCTCTGCCGGCGTTGGCTCACCCGTTATCATACTTTCATCGACATAGGCGGCATCGGGAGTCATAAAGCTCTCAGCTGAGATGACTTCACCATCGACAGGGACCTTCTCGCCTGGACGAACCTCAAGAATATCGCCTACATCGATGGTGGAAATAGGAACTTCGCTGACCTCTCCTCCCTCTACGATATGAGCAGTCTTGGGGGCCATGCCCATCAACTGACGTATGCTGGTGGCGGTGCCATCCTTCGCTTTTTCTTCCAACATCCTGCCAGTGAGGACAAAGGTGATAATCATCCCACACGAGTCAAAATAGGTAAGGGTAAGGTCTCCCCAAAATACGTTATAGGTGCTGAAGACAAAAGTGATGCTTGTACTCAGAGCCACCAGGGTATCCATATTGGTACTTCCATGACGCAGCTGCTTGAGCGTATTGATGTAGAAGTTTTTACCACAGAACACCATGTTGGCAAGTGCTATCAGCAATGCCACTTGATTGGTTACCGACAAGCTGCCGACAGAGATCCAATGCATATTGACACACATGCCGGCAATCGACAGCAGCCATGACAAGATTGTCTTACGAGTCAGAAGCTTATATTCCCGTTTCTGAATCTCCTCAACAGAGCGATCCTTCTCTATGACGAGGTCATACCCGATATTGTTAATCTCCTTCTTCATTGTCTCAAGAGAGATCTTCTCCGGGTCATAATCCACCAAAGCTGAACGGCCAGCCAGGCTCACCGAAGCTGAGTTGATACCTGATAGAGAGTTCAGCTTGCGCTCTACGTTTGACGAGCATGACGCGCACGCCATACCCACTACAGGAATAGTCTGCTTCATAGCACAAACTCATAATGACCACTGTTGTCAACGACCTCCTTCATCTCCGGAGCGCTGACCTGCGACGCGTCATAGTCTACCGTCACATTATGGTCGCCGAGAGACACTACGGCATCAGAGACGCCTTTAAGATTCTTAAGAGCAGACTCTACGTTAGCCTTGCAATGGACACACTTCATACCATTTACTGTGAATGTTGTTTTCATGATCTTATCGTTTATTTGTTGATGATGCAAAGGTACGGAATTAATAGCATGAAACTGTTACGATATTTTGGAAGAAGATTATGATTTTAAGGACCCTTCTCCATCTAAAAAGCATTTCCTCTATCAAGACAATAAAACATCTGTCAAAGCGTTATTCTAAAATATGAAGAGAATAATATCGTTTATCATCATATTGCTGTCAGCCGTCAGTTTGTCGGCTCAGACCTTCACGCTGAAAGGACGCGTCATCGACGAAGCGGGTAACCCGGTTGAACTGGCCAGTGTGGCCTGTGTAGCCCAGGGTGTAGCCACCGTCACATCCCTCAAAGGAGAATACAAGATGACCCTCCATTCAGCAGACTCTGTCGTCATCAGATACAGCATGCTTGGCTATCGGACCAAGACCCGCATCCTACGTCGGCCTAAAGGTAACCAGACGCTCCAGATAGTGCTCATCGGCAGTGCCAACCAGCTTGACGAGGTCAACGTCACCGGGCAGAAGATACAGTCTGGACAGATGCAGGACCTGTCTACCAAACAGCTTAAAAGGATGCCATCCACATCAGGCAATGCCGTTGAGGAGCTTGTCCAAAGCCAGGCTGGCGTGAGTACACATTCTGAACTGTCCTCGCAATATAATGTCAGAGGAGGAGCCTTTGATGAGAACTCTGTATATATAAATAATGTGGAAGTCTTCCGGCCTTTCCTCGTACGCAGCGGGCAGCAGGAAGGTCTGTCCATCATCAACCCCGACATGGTAGAGAAGATCGCTTTCTCTTCCGGCGGCTTTGAATCGCGGTATGGCGACAAGATGTCCTCAGCTCTCGACATCACCTATCGCCGGCCCAAGCGCTTCGAGGCTTCTGTCGATGCCTCGCTGTTAGGCGCTGGAGCCTATGTGGGCTTTGGCAATAAAAAGTTTGCATGGGCCAACGGGCTGAGATATAAAACCAACAGATACCTCTTGGGCTCTTTAGAAAGCAAGGGCGAGTACAATCCTAACTTTCTTGATTATCAGACTTATCTGAACTGGAGACCTAACAGCAGATGGAGTGTAGACATCATCGGTAATATCTCCAACAACCACTACAATTTCTACCCGGAAGACCGTGAGACGAAGTTTGGCACTTTGGAGAATGTCAGATCTTTCAAAGTATACTTCGACGGTCAGGAGCGCGACCTGTTCCGAACCTATTTCGGTACAATAGGCTTGACGCGCCACTACGGTGATTCCACCTTCGTTTCTCTCCTGGCATCGGCCTTCAACACCCGAGAGCAGGAGACCTATGACATACAAGGACAATACTGGCTCACACAGACCGAGACATCAGAGAATTTAGGGGTCGGCACCTATTTCCAGCACGCCAGAAACTACCTGAAAGGCCATGTTGAAAGTCTCAAGCTCATGGTCAGACATACGATGCGGCAGCATAACATTGAAGGAGCGCTGACCTATAAAATCGAGCATGTCGAAGAGCAGTCCAACGAGTATGAGATGAGGGACTCTGCCGGATACAGTATACCACACACCGGCCAGGACCTGAACATGATCTACTCGTTGAGGGCAAGGAATGAGCTCAATGCCAACAGATTGGAGCTCTACCTCCAAGACAACTGGCGATTCCAATCACACAAAGCTGATGACAACGACAGCATAGTCCCAACCTTATACACGCTTAACTATGGAGTGAGGTTCTCACATTGGAATTACAACCACGAATCCATACTCTCTCCAAGAGTATCACTCAGCATTATACCATCGTTCAATCAGAATATCAGCTTCAGACTGGCTACCGGCTTGTATTACCAGGCGCCCTTCTTCAAGGAGTTGAGAGACACCACTACCGTCAATGGCACCACCTATGCAACGCTGAACAGCAAGATAAAGAGTCAGCGGTCACTGCACTTCATTGCCGGCATGGATTACAGATTCAATGTCAACAACAGGCCGTTTAAATTCTCAGCGGAAGTATATTATAAGCTTTTGGGCAACCTGATACCCTACTCTGTAGACAATGTGAAAGTAACCTATTATGGAGACAACCTTGCCAACGGCCACGCCGCTGGCATTGACCTCAAGCTGTATGGCGAGTTTGTACCGGGTACGGACTCATGGGTGACGCTCTCCCTCATGAACACACGCATGAAGCTCAACGGCATCTCTATCCCCCTGCCTACTGATCAGCGGTATGCTACCCACCTCTTTTTCACAGACTATTTCCCTGGCTCCGACAAATGGCTGATGAGCCTGCGGCTGACCTTCGCCGATGGACTGCCTTTCTCTGCTCCACACCGGGAGCTGGAGAGCAACAGCTTCCGTGCTCCGGCCTACAGACGTGCAGACATCGGAATGAGCTACAGACTGTTGAACAACAGCGACAGACACAGCAGAAGCATCTTTAGAAATATCTGGCTCGGTGTAGACTGTCTGAACCTTTTCGACATCAGCAATGTGAATTCCTACTATTGGGTTACAGATGTCACCAATCAGCAGTTTGCCGTGCCCAACTACCTTACCAGACGACAGATCAATGCAAAGGTAAGATTTGAATTCTAACTCCTGAGAGAGCAAAGAAAAAGAGGTGTGCAGAAAATCCTGCACACCTCTTTTTTATGATAACAGCTCTTGATTAGTTCTTAATCATAGCCTCCATCTCCTTGGTACGAGCATCGTCAGCACCATAGAGCTTGTAGTAGCACTGATAGAGTGGATAAGCCCAGTTAGACTGCTGACGGTTAGGATCAACATTCTGAGCGCGCTCCAGATAATCCTTCGACTCTGTGTACAGCGCCTTCTGTGCTGCTACATCGCCATTGATAGCTGAAGCCTTGGCATTGAGCGAGAAGCCGAGATAAGTCAGGGCCACAGAGCTCTTGGGCTGAATCTCGATAGCATGCTTGAAGGCATCTATGCACTCGTCCCAGTTGGGGTTGGCAGCCTTGGAGTTCTTGTTGACAAGGTTCTGGCCCTTTGTTGCCCAAGCCGTGAAGTTCTTGGGATTGGCAGCAATAGCCTGGTCTACAAGAGCGTCCAGCTCGTTGGTCATGTTCAGACCGGTATACATATTGCACAGCAGACCGAATACTGTCTCATTGGCAGGCTCCTTGGCATAAACGGCCTTCATCTTCTCGGCAAAGGCAAGAGAGTCAGCATGTGTCTTCAGCGCCATCTGAGCCATGGCATACTTGAAGGTCTCAGCCTGCTTGCGCATAGCAGTGTCCTGCATGGCGATGTCAGCATACTTCTCGGCTCTGTCATACTGCTTAGCCTGGTTAGCATAGAGAGCAGTGTAGTAAGCCACCTGACCGATGTAAGCCTTCTCATTCTCCTGGGTAGACTGGAACATGGGATTGCTGTCGGTATCGAGGAAGGTGCCCCAGTACTTCAGGACATTGTCCTGGTCATTCTTCTGAGCATAGTAGTTGCCGGCTGTTACCAGCTGCAAACGCGCGCTGCTCACAGTAGAAGAGAGGCCAGAAGTATACTTCGGCTTTACCTTTCCCTTCTCATTGGGCTCAGCATCGAACTTGGCGCACTCCACAGCATTCACTGTAGCATTGTAGGCAGCCTCGTAATATGCTATCGTGTCATAAGGGTTCTCCTTCTGCTTCAGCATGCGAGCCTGGAGATTGGCGGTCTCAATAGCATTCTGCGCATCGAAAGACTTCATGGCCAGTTTGGTCACATAGTCATAAGCTTTGGCCTTCTCCTGCGCATTAGCCATCTGCCCCAGATTGGATTTCAACAGTGCCACAGCCTGAGCATAATCCTTGGCGCTGAGGACAGCTTTCAACGGCTCGCTGTCGCCTGCAAAAGCGGCGGTGGTGCCAAGCACCAGCATAGCCGCAAACATAAGTTTTTTCATAGATTATGAATTTATAAAAGATTACTCTGTGATATTCTCGTCATCAGAAGTTTCGCTGTTCGTCTCGTCTTCAGGCAGATTGCTGTCGACGTCGGCACTATCTGCTGCCGAGGAGGCTGACTGAGAATTGATATCCTTGTCAAGTTTCTCATTGGTCTCATTCCACTGGGCGCGGCTCTCCTCCTCCACCGTAGCCTCAAGCTCTGAACTCATCACCTTGCAGACACTGGCGATAACATCGTTCTTCTTTGAGAGGTTGATAAGGCGCACACCCTGTGTGGCGCGACCTACAACGCGGACATCAGCCACAGCCATGCGAATCACAATGCCACTCTTGTTGATAATCATCAGATCATTCTCATCAGTGACATTCTTGATAGCGACGAGCTTGCCCGTCTTCTCAGTGATGGCAATGGTCTTGACACCCTTCTTGGCGCGGCTGGTCTTACGATAGTCCTCAATGGCTGAGCGCTTACCATAACCATTCTCACTGACAACCATGACATTTTCCTTCACGGGGTCATTGACGACAATCATGCCGACAACAGCATCATCCTTGTCGAGAACCATGCCACGTACACCGGTTGCATTGCGGCCCATGTCACGTATCTCAGACTCGTCAAAGCGCACGGCGCGGCCGTTGCGGTCGGCCAGAATCAACTCATTCTTACCATTGGTGAGGCGGACGTCAACAACCTCATCGCCCTCAGCGATATTCAAGGCCTTGATACCGTTGGCGCGTGGACGGGAGTATTCCTTCAGGCTTGTCTTCTTGACAGTACCATTCTTGGTAGCAAAGACAACATAGTGCGAGTTGTTGAACTCCTCGTTCTCCAAGCCACGTCCGCGAATGCGCAGGAAGGCATTGACAGAGTCGCCTGGCTCTATATTCAGAAGGTTCTGGATGGCACGTCCCTTCGAGGTCTTGTCGCCCTCGGGGATATCATAGCAGTGCAGCCAGTAACATCTTCCCAGCTTAGTAAACATCAGCATCGTCTGATGCATCGTTGCCGGATAGATAAACTCTGTAAAGTCTTTCTCACGGGTGTGAGCGCCCTTAGAGCCTACTCCACCGCGCGCCTGCTCACGGAACTCCTTCAGAGGCGTACGCTTGATATAGCCCAGGTGGCTAACCGTGATGACAACAGGATCGTTGGGATAGAAATCCTCTGCATTGAACTCATGCTCATCAGGGATAATCTGAGTACGACGCTCGTCGCCATACTTCTCCTTGACTTCCAAGAGATCATCCTTCATCACCTTCCTGCACAGCTCCGGGTCATTCAGGATCTGATTGTAATATTCTATCTTCTTCTCCAAATCCTCATACTCAGCGTGAAGTTTCTCCATCTGCAGACCAGTAAGCTGGCTCAAGCGCATATCTACGATAGCCTTGGACTGAAGCTCATCGAGCTGGAAACGCTGCTCCAAGGCGCGCTGGGCTTCAGAAGGAGTCTTGCTCTGACGGATGATATGCACAACCTCGTCAATATTATCACAAGCAATGATAAGGCCCTCAAGAATATGCGCACGCTCCTGTGCCTTTTTCAAATCGTAATTGGTACGGCGGATGGTGACCTCATGACGGTGCTCGACGAAATAGCTGATACACTCCTTGAGAGAGAGCAACTTCGGGCGCAGCTGTGAATGGTCATGCTTGTTAGGCACCAGCGCAATGCAGTTGACAGAGAAACTGCTCTGCAGGGCTGTCATCTTGAAGAGCTTGTTCAAGATAACCTTTGCGTTGGCATCCTTCTTGACATCAACGACGATACGCATACCCTGACGGCCCGTCTCATCATTGACATTGCTGATTCCCTCAAGCTTGCCTTCCTTCACCAAGTCAGCAATGTATTCAATCAGCTGCTGCTTGTTGACACCGTAAGGAATCTCCGTCACGACAATCTTATCGTGATTCTCACCGCTTTCGATCTCTGCCTTGGCGCGCATGATGATACGGCCACGACCCGTACGGTAAGCAGCCTTGACACCATCGAGACCATAGATATAAGCACCGGTCGGGAAGTCAGGGGCAGGAATGTACTGCATCAGACCATCGACGTCAATATCCGGATTATCGATGAAAGCACAGCAGGCATCAATAACCTCACAAAGATTATGTGTAGGGATGTTCGTAGCCATACCCACGGCTATACCGTTGCCACCATTGACGAGAAGATTGGGAATCTTTGTAGGCATCACCGACGGTTCCTTCAATGTATCATCGAAGTTATTGGTCATGTCCACAGTGTCCTTGTCAATGTCGTCCATGATGTGCTCACCCATCTTGGACAAGCGACACTCAGTATAACGCATGGCAGCAGGAGAATCGCCGTCTACACTACCAAAGTTACCCTGACCATCGACAAGCTTGTAGCGCATATTCCAGTCCTGTCCCATACGCACAAGAGCGCCATAGACAGAGCTGTCGCCATGAGGATGATACTTACCAAGCACCTCACCCACGACACGCGCACACTTCTTATAAGGTTTATCACTCGTATTACCCAAGCCTAACATACCATAGAGAATACGGCGGTGCACAGGCTTGAAACCATCCCTGACATCAGGAAGAGCACGGGCTACGATGACCGACATAGAGTAGTCGATGTAAGAGGTCTTCATCTCCTCCTCGATGTTGATCTTCATAATCCGATCCTGATCAATCGTCAGATTTTCGTCCATCTGTATTGTGTATTTTTGTTAAAATTCAATATAAGGCCATTTAAAAGCACGCTAATGCATTTTATAGCCAAAACTACGTGTAAAATTACTCATTATTTTCCAATTAGCAAAAAGATATATTTAGAAAATATAGAGAAATAAATAAAATTAAGGTTATATGCTTCACATGTATAATGTATAATGGGTAATGGATAGTGTGTAATGGGTAATGAATAAATAAAAAAAGACCTCAAAGACAAGTGTCCTTGAGGTCTCATTAAAAGGAGGCGGCTACCTACTCTCCCGCATTGCATTGCAGTACCATCGGCGCAAGCGGGCTTAACTTCTCTGTTCGGAATGGGAAGAGGTGGGACCCCGCCGCAATAACCACCTGAAATAGGGTG
>Ga0256406_1001481_pt1 | contig 37774 bp, 63 predicted proteins | sample RumenRJG_03DNA_FD_185986 | JGI IMG/M metagenome (GOLD analysis project Ga0256406, IMG submission 185986) | Bovine rumen microbial communities from Lethbridge, Alberta, Canada - RJG_03 | ecosystem: Host-associated > Mammals > Digestive system > Stomach > Rumen | place: Canada: Alberta | collected...
GATTCTACCTTCTGGAATGAATGCGAAACTCTCTGCAAGGATTCTGTTATCATCGTCCACCGAAACCATTGCCACAGACGTGTTGTCACTTGTTTCTGAAAGGTCTACGCCAAGATATACGATTCTTCCTGTCCAATCAATATTCGCCACCTTGCACGATTGCACATCGCTAACGTCAATATATGTTTCGGTTCCTACACCTTGATAAATGATGTTGCAATGCTTCGTTACAAAGTTCTCTCGTGCTGATTCCACCGCTATAGCGTATGCCCGTTTCTTCAGCAAGTCTTGCCATATTTCCGGTATTTCAAGTGCCGCAGGATTCGCCTGTTTCATGATCAGATCGTTTGTTTCCCAATCTTTCGTATCATCCGGCTCATACAGCAGGCTGAATATTGTTTCGTCTTTCTCGATGCCATCAAGCACTTTTTTTGCGTATGCCACCTCATCCTCGAACGGATTGTCGATTGTCGGATATTTCGTTGAAATGATAAAGCCCAGTTTATTCAGAATGTTCAACTGTCCCGATCTCATTGCCTCGATCGGATACGACACCGGCAATGCTCCAACCTCATCTGCGCAGAATGCATTCGGCAGTTTACCATCCATACGGCTAGTTGAATAACTCAACGGAATCATCGTATTATCGTTCGGCTTGAACTTGATATAGTCCCGTAATAGTTTCCACCGCTTCGTCCCTTTGTATTCATAAATCAGCGGACTACTTTTGATCGTGTCGTTGATTGCATCCTTGATCTCTTTTGAAAGCGAACCATCTGGAGCAACGGAATAGAATTTACTGAACCTCGGCTCTGTAAGAAATAAGATGATAAAGATTGTTCCAACAGTGTATGTCTTGAAGTTCTTTCTGCATAGCTCCAACAGCCCTGTTTCGTATCTTCGCTTTTCTGGATTGTCTCGATATACAGTGCATAACACAGCAATGTAAATAAGCCACTGATAACCAGTGGCACATTTGTACATTGATTGTCCTGCTTTCAGTCCTTTCGGCATGATGAGGATTTTGAGAATGTTTTCGATCTGCTGTAGCTTCTTTTCTGATACGAAATACTTTTCGTCTTTCCCTTCTGCAATCCTCATCCAGTCACGCATCTGCAATTTGACGTACCTTGGCGTGGTCTCTTTATCTATTGATTTTTTGCAATACTCGTATGCCTTACTGCTCGTCACTGCCATCATCATCACCGCCACCATTGATAAGCTGAAGCAACGGATCTTCGTCTGAACCGGAATCATCGTCACCGGAGAATCTTGAAATAATCTTCATCAATGTGCTTACTGTCTTGTTCGCACTGTCGGTTGTACGGTTAAAATCTTGAATAGCCGGATGCGAATAGACGTTTTTTCTGCCCTTCACATATTCCTTCGTAACAAGTACGCCGTCATTCTTGATCGCTGTTTCAAGCTCATTCAGAATTTTCAGCTGTACCATGTACCGTCTGAATGTTGTAATAAAGAAAAAGTTCTTGTCTACTCCAAACGCTTCAGCTTTCTGTAGGATTTCTTCTGCCTGTTCATTTACTGTCTTTCGCATATTTCTTTCACCGCCTTCAATGCGCTTTCGATTGCGCTGTCCATGTTGTAATATCTGTATTCCGCAAGTCTTCCGACTGTGATCAATCCATCACGATCTGCAAGTTCTTTATATTTCTGATACAGTGCCTTGTTCTTCTCATCTTCAATCGGGTAGAATCTTTCTTTACCTTTTCCCCATTTCTGCGGATATTCCTTCGTGATAATTGTTGTAGGAGTTTTCACGCCTGTGAAATGCTTGTGCTCGATAATTCTCGTGAACGGTACCCTCGAATCTGTATAATTCACGACCGCATTGCCTTGATGATTTTCTTCCTGCAATTCTTCAGTCTCGAATCTCAAGCCCCGATACTCCAACGTTCCAAAGCAATAATCGTAATACTCGTCAATGGCACCTGTCAGAATGACATTTCTAGCCCTTTCTAGCCACTTTGCACTTGAGCATGAACATTTATACCCTGTCACCACTTCAACGCCTTCTAGCATCGCTTCTACAGCCTTAGAATAACCATCAACGGGAATGCCCTGATGCTTTGAGCAGAAATAATTGTTATCGTATGTGAACCGCAACGGAAGACGCTTGATAATGTCTTTGCTCAATTCTCGACAGCTTCTGCCCCACTGCTTCTCGGTATATCCTTTGATCAGACGCTCATAGATTCTAATTCCAACTGTACTGAGTGCATATTCTTCGACTGTCTGAGGATTCTCGCACGGGATAATATCAGTAGCAATGAACTTCTTAGCATCTTCAGGAAATACACAGCAATATCCGTATATCTGATGGAACGTATTCATGTTGAATGGCAGGTTGTATATCTCACCCTTGTAGTTTGCAATCGGTGAATTGATAAAGTTATTGAACTCGCAAAACCTGTTCATATAGTCCCACACTTCATCGCTATTCGTATGGAATATATGAGGACCATATAGATGCACGTTTATTCCGCTGATTTCCTTGTCCCTTATATTTCCACCCACACTGTCACGTTCTTCAAGAATAACGCATTTATAGCCCTTGTCGGTCAATTCTCTTGCAACCACGGAACCACTCAGCCCTGCACCTATAATAAGATAGTCAATGTCTTTCATGCTTGCACCATCTTTCCGATAGAAGTTTAGGTACTGCATTATTCCAACTGATTTCGTGATGAATCCGATATTCCGTGATTCCCATAGCGGAAACCTTCACACATGACGGGCAACACATGACACTGTAGAACGATTTCCGATACGTGCCGTTCTTCTTGTAAATGTCAGTCATTCCACCATGCTGAACCTGTGTCGGGTCTACGTATACCATCACAGGCATATATGTGTAGTATAGCTTTCCCCTCATGCCATTGATCAACGATGTTGTAATATCATCATTCATCCGCATGTGGAAGTATTGAAGATCGTCAGCTCTCATGAGGAATGTTGTCATTGTTTTTCTGATCATTCCTTCCTGCACATTGTTGTTTTCAGCACCGCCTAGATAATATTACGATAGCCCGAACGACAGCGATGTGATGGGCGTTTCTTCCATCATTTGAACCATGCCTTCAAATACTTCGTCAAGGTGGTTGCACTTCACGCACCGCAATCTTCCATCCTGCACGAACCGATAACCGAAACCATGTACGTCATCGTCAAGCTGTAAATGGAACTTGTACCCTAGTCTCTTTGCTTCATCCTGTATAAAATTCCTTGCGAAAACTCCAATACGTCTGTCAGTGTCCAAGTCACCAAGGTCTGTCTTTTCAAGATAGTCTCTCTTATCGAACTGGATAATATCGTCTCCAAATTTCTGCCTGTATAAGTCCTCTTGATCATCCTCATTGTCAATCACGACATACGTTCTGCCTGTATAACCACTGTCACGCAATGCACGATACGTTGATATTGTGTCTGCTCTGCCATGCGAAAGAATGAATACGGCAAAGTCCTTACTCTTCATCGCCCTCACCGCCATCATCTTCAGCGATCAAGTCCTCGACAACCTTTGTAAGTTTCACATATCCGTTTGCGATTGCATCATCGATGTCAATAATGACAAGTGCTGACTTCTCCATAAGAACCTGCATTTCTTCAGAAGCATTAGAATAATAGTCTGCAATCTTTGAATAATTGAATTTCATATGTCTATACGCCGCTTTGATAAGGAAGTTCTTCTGGTCTTCAGTAACATTCGATGCTTTGATTTCCTTGATCAACTCGTTCGTCTTTTCATCGTCAATCAGCTCCATGATGTCAACGAAGTCACCTGTCGGTTCGTACTGTGGAATGTGTTTCTTCTGACTGTAAGGATTTTCTTCTTCTGGAAGCTCAACATTCATCGTGTCGTCATCTTTGAAGAGATCATCACCGAACTGAGTCATGTCCATCATGATGTTGCTCAGTTCTTCAGCAAGTTTAGTATTGTCCCATGTGCTGTACTCTGACACTTTGTTATCAGCAATTCTGAATGCCTTGATCTGATCTTCCGTAAGATCATCAGCAACAATGCACGGTACTTCTTCGATGCCTAGTTTCTTGCACGCTTTAAGTCTTGTATGACCTGTGATCAATACACCGTCACCGCTTACAACACACGGAACCTTGAAGCCGAACTCTTTGATGCTCTTGGCCACATAGTCAACAGCTTCGTCATTGTTTCTCGGATTGTTCTCGTAAGGAATTAAGTCCGCAACCTTCTTGTAAACGATATTGATTCTCTTATTTTCCACTTTCACACCCTGCCTTTCTTGTATCGTCCGCTTAATATTTTAGGATATGTATTCTCAGATGTTACCGACCAGTCGTACCCTTCTCCTGATTCTTTGATCTTTATGCAGTCCGGATGAAACATTACAGCATAATATCTCAGCTTGTAAGAACCTATCTTGTTGTATTCATCAATACTTCCGCCACTGCTTTTTGACTTCTTCTTCGGTATCCATACATCGTATGAAGTCATTACAGGAATGAATCTGAATCCGGATTTACCTTTTTGCGCTTCATCGACCACTGTAATTATGTCGTCAGAGAATCTACTTCGCCATTTGATTTTGTTTGACGTTCTAAGGAAAAAACTGTTCATGATAGTTCTATTTGCTTTTCCACTTTCAAACGTTGGCACACCACCAATATAGTCAACGGCATTTCCGAAACCTAAACACTGCACAGGTGCTTCGTCAAAATATTCGCACATTCCTTCGAACAATCTGTCAATCCCTGTTGCTTTGATTCCTCTCAAATGCCCATCATCGTTGTATCTGTATGCAAGGCTTTCAAGATCATCGTCAAGTTCTAGGTAGTATGTCAGATTGTTTTTCTCTGCAACTTTCAGGCATTGATTCCGTGCAAATACTCCACAAGCCTTGCTACCGCCCAAGTCACCAGTATCGAAGTTTTCTTCTTTATGAAATACATGAACATCGTTTCCGTATCGCTCAACATAATCAGGAAGTGTTTTGTCCTCATCATCCACAACGATATAGATTTTTCCGGTGTATCCGCACTCACGAAGCACCTTTACCGTACTACATTCCGGTCTGCCATGTGATATTACGATACACGCAAAGTCTTTTCGCATCAGTTCACCGCCTTTGTTCAACATGGAACACTTTAAGCTCGTTTTTGATTCTTTTTGAAACAAAAATAACGGCCACATGCACATTATAGTGCATAAATGACCGCTTTTTCCAAAAAATCACAAGCTTTGAATAATTGTGTAGGCAAGTCTTTGGACGTTACATCTTCGTTCATTCCCAATGTACATGTTAACCATGGGGGGGATATTCACAAGTTCGCCCTTTTTATCCGCTTCAATGCAAGCTCACGTAAATAATTTTTTTTGATAAGTCCTGCATCTGCTAATCGATGGCATTCCCTACATAAACAGATAAGGTTGTCATCCTCTAGCCATAGCTCTGGTCTATCCTTCAGCTTCTCGATGTGATGTACTTCCAAGTCACGATAGTTGTATATTCCTTTATCCCGACATACTTCACACATATTGTCCGCATCATTACGTATCTGTATGCTTTTCTCAGTCCATGCGCTCTTGCTACGTAGCTTGGATTCATCATAGCTGTATCGGTATTTCCTTACAGGCTTTGCACTGCATTTATAACCGACAGGATGAATCTTTCCGCACCACGGACAGCTTTTGTATTGCGTCACATGAGTTCATTCACTTTCTTCTGAACTTCGTTGTAATCGTATCCTGCACGCTTCAGGTTCCGCTTTCTTCTCCATCCGTTTCCGTACTTCCCTGCGATCACATCACGTGCTACTGCTTCGATCTTCTTTTCGTGTGCAAGCTCATTCACTCGCTTCTGGACTGCGTTATAGTCGTACCCTGCCTGCTTCAAGGCATTCTCACGGTTCCAACCATTTCCCCATGCTCCGCTCATAACCTCACGTGCTACTTCATCAATAGGCTTCAATACAACGCTATTAGAGCCGTTTCCTGCGCTCGGATTACCATTTACACCTTCCTGCGGTTTATGCTCAGCAAACGTATCGTAGCGGCTGATTTCGGCATACATAATGTTCCGGTCTAATGGCTTGCTCGTGTACTGGTGCAACGTGCCATATTCTTTCGTGTTGTTCTGCAAAGTTCCGTTATTCGTTCCCCAGCTCGCAACCCACTTGTCAAACCGCTTGTTGGACTCTCCCAAGTACCGTAGCCATGATTCACTACAATAGATTCCAGTGTAATATCCTGCATCCTCAACAGTCTTGCAGAACGCATAGCAGATAGGTTCGATGGTTTCCCTGACGATCTTGAAACCATGCTTTGCTTTCCAGTGGTCTGCATCTTCCATGTCGAACCATACACCGACATTGATGTCATGCTTGTACGGTTCAATGGCTTTCAGGACTGCTTCCGCTTCTCTCTTGGCTGTCTCAGGATTGAGCGCATAGCTGTAGTGGTACACACCAAAAGGAATCCCTAAACGCTTGCACTCTGCTACGTTTCGCTCGAACTTTTTGTCCTCTGTGAAACTGCCCCAACCGACTCGAATGATTACAAACTGCCCTACATAATTGCTCAGGTTAATGTTGCCGTTGTGTTCCGAAATATCAATCCCAAACATTAGTCGTCCCTCTTTTCTAGTGCGTTGATTCTTTTCTCGTGATCGTCCTTGTACTTGAACAGTGTGTCACACCTCTCAGATATGATTGCAAGCCGCTCGGTGACTTGCCTGAGCTGATCGGTTTTTTCTTTGTTCTCCTGCATCAGCTTTTTGCTTGTGTCACAAAAGTCGTCTAGCTTCACGTTGATCTTGACGAAGTTCTTTTCAATGTCCATCTGCCTTGCATTTTCTTCGTTCCTTCTCCGTGTCTCCCTTTCGATTTCTGCTTGGGTATCCTTCCTTCCTGTACGCACGCTGTTGACGACTGCAATCATGATGGATATAACGCTAAACAGCAGTGTAATGCTGATTGTAGTATCCGGCGTCATTACTCACCCTCGTTTTCACTATGGTAGTTTGCGGAACTAATTTGCAGACAAGCACCGATGAAAGTACCGATTGCGGACATCGTTCCTGCGATTGCCTCCGCATAACTCCAGCCCCAAATTTGTCCGAGTGTAATAACTAAAGCAGAAACTGCGTTTGTCCCAACGAGTGCAACCCACTTCAGCACATCGTACGTCTGATTTTTCATTTTCATTGTTTTTCTTTGTCTCCTTCTTAGTATATGAATATTATATCTGTTTCATGCAGAAACATAAAAAGAACAGTCCGTCAAATTTCCGAACTGTCCTTGATTTTAAGTCATGAAATATTCAACTTTTTTGCGCATCCAGTAGCTCTGCAAACTGCTTCACGGTTCCGTAGAACTTCACACCACCGCAGAATGAAGAACCGTCTGCGATTTCAACCGTGAGCATCGTTTCGCCGTTATCATCCCGTAGCTCCATAATCACAGAACCATCGTAGGATTGTACGCTTGCCATGATGCTTTTTAGTCCTCTGCGTAACACTGTTGTCTGCCCTGCACTTGCTAAACACCCGTAAAATTTGCTCATTTTCTTATCCTCTAAGCGGTTGCTTTAGGTGAACCGCTAACCTGTTTTGCTTTCATTCGATAATCATCACTGTAGGCTCATCAGCAAAGTGATTTTTGCAAAAAGCATCATCTGAATAATCATGCCATGCATAGAATGGTTCATCGAGCTTGTTACCCATGCAGTCATGCAATAGCTCAACGACTCTGACTTTCATTTGCACACCTGTTTCCTTCAGCATCACTTCATGATACTTGTTGAAATACTCCTGTGCTTCTCTGATTGCATCTTCCTTTGTTCCGTCCATGTTTTTTATCTCCCTTTCTTGATTACAACATTATAATAATATCATTTCATGATAATGTCAAACGTTTGTTCGCATTTTTTTGCAATAAAAAAAGGGCTTACTTGCCCTCTTTTTCCTGCTCCAGAATGATCTTTCCATGCTCCTGAAACGCATGAATATCCTTGTCAGGGTCAATACCGGATTGCTCAACCAGTGCCTTGGGAATCGCCCAAATATAGCTGTTCAGTCTCCTGCCACCATCTGCCAGCTTGTAATATGATTTTGCCAGTTTAGCCATTTTCCTCGTCTCCTTCGTTCACTTCAAATCCGTATGTGCCTTCGCTTTCTATAATCTTCTGCTTGATCTTCTCTGCCTCAATTCCTAGATACTTCACAAAGTCGACAAACTGTTCCTCAGTGAGTGAGATTTCCAGCTTTACAGGCTTGCCACTGTAAAACGTGATATATCCACTCTTGCATGTGTTACTGATTGTGATACTGCTAGTTCCGTTATAAACCTTGATGCTGAATCCTTTTGCGTCTGCCATACATTTATTCCTTCCTCATTTTAGTCTCAAGTTAGTTGCAATTTAGTCGCAATTTAGTCGCAATTTAGTCGCAATATGATCTGCATTCTTCAATTAACTCAATGCGCTCATACTATTTCCACCTCCGGCGGTTCCGGTAACGGCATCCAGTAGTAAATTGTTGTCGGGTATGGTGACATGTAACGACCATCTTTGTCAAGCATGAATATGACCCACTGACCAAATCTGTAGTGTTCTGCAATCACTATCCCCCCAACGCCAAACGCCAGCACTAACACATCATCTTCCGGCAGTCTGTCCTTTACGCTGATCCACTCGTGCTTTTTCAGCTCATCGATTTCGTCCATCAGCTCGTCAATTCTTTCAGCAAGGTCTTCATTCTCGCTTCTGAGGCGATCGATTTCATCGTCAGCCTGCTCTAGCAGTTCTTCGCTCCAAATGTCATTCCGCATATATCAGTCTCCGGCACTTTTTACTTCTTTCCATGCTTTGCAAAGGTCATTCCACATCGTGTCAGGGTCATCATAATCGTAGCAGTTGATTCCGGCAAACTTGCAAGCGGTTTTCCAATCTTCAATCTCTGTGTCGTTCCAGAACTCCTGCTGTTCTGCTTTCTCCATGAATTCGTTGAACTCTTCCTGTGTAGTGATAGTCATATTTTTGATCTCCCTTTCTGTTTGTATCATTATAATATCACAATAATGTTAGACTATAAAACACTTTTTTTGATTTATTTTCTATTTGAAACATTTAGCCTATTTATTCAGCAGGTTATATAGGTCAAGATTGATGTTTTCAGCTCGTCTGTCTTTTCCCTCAACTGCTACCGGATAGCACATTTCCGTGATTCGGCTGTAGATTCTCTGCTTATTCACGTCATTCGGATTGCGGATAGCTCCATACGACAGGTTTGTTGTCACGATCAGCGGCTTATGCGATCTATATCTGCTGTCAATGATTGTGTACACGATTTCGTTCATGTACTCGGTATTACGCTCAGTCGCAAGGTCGTCAATTACAAGTAAATCGTATCCGCACAGTCTGTCTATATAGTCCTGCTTGCCCTGATACATTCCTGATAGCGTGTTTACAATCTTTGCAAAGTTCGTTACCAGTGCCGTATATCCTTGATCAATCAGCGCATTTGCAATGCAACTTGCCATGTACGTTTTTCCGGTTCCTACTCCACCACAGAAAACAATCCCCTTGCCGTTCGCCTTGAATGTTTCAAAGTTATTGACAAAATTCTTCGCAATCTTCGTGACTTTCGGATTCGCCTTGTCGTCATTTTGGAAAGTGTATTCACGCATCATAGCGTCAGGGATTCCTACTGCCCGATTCTCTGCGATCTTCGCCGCTTTTTCTCGCTTTGCTTTTTCTTCTTCTTCCTGCTTCTGCTTCTCCAGCTCACAAGCGCAACGGATACCGACAACTTTCTCGGTTCCGTCAAACCATGAAATGCGCTTCTGCTTTGGAGTGCGGCACTTGCCACAATAAATCAGGCCATCAGAACCAATGTAATCGCTGTCGTTCTTCGTGTCTGTCTTTTCGATTGCCTCTGCAATGCTGTTCATCATGCTGTCCGTATTCATGTTGTATACCTTCCTTTACTGTTTTAATAAGTCTAGAAAATCCTGCGGTAAACTGTAATCGATTTTGTCTGTCGTCACATTCTCTTGCTGTACAGGTTTCTGCGGTTTAAAGCTGTCGTTCCTTTCCCACGTTCTGACACATGCTTTCCAGTCCTTGATTTTATTTTTCCCGATCATCCAGCCCCTAGCACTGTAATAGTCAACGAAATGCTGTGCATCTATACCATTGCCACGTTCTGTGCAGTATGCCTGTACTTCCTCAACAGTAGGAATATCAAGTGTTTTCTTTTTCTCCGGCTTTTCTTTCTTCGCCTTCAGCTTTTCATTCTCTGCTTTTAACTGATCAAGCTCTTTCTGCATTTCCTGCATTTCTTCAGACGTTTCTACTTGTCGATTTTGGGTATTGTTGTTGCCCCCTATATCTTTATTTATTTCTTTATTATTTAATTCTTTATATTTATTACTGTGTAAAGTTTCTTTATAACCCCCCTGTAAAGATTCTTTACTACCCCCCTGTAAACTTTCTTTATATGGTCTATCAAAATCCTTTATAACCTGTAAATTTGCTTTATATCTGTTAAAAACAATATCATTTATTTTTTCTTGCGTTTTTATTATCAATCCTTTGCTTGTCAACGAATCAAGTGCCTTGATTGCTGTTGGGCGTGATACCCTTAACGCATACGAAACAAATTTTGAACTCCCTAAAAAGGCGCTTTCACCGTCCTGTGAGAATCCATATACAATAGCATATGTAAGCAGTTCATTTCCGCTTAGTTTCAGCCTTTGTGCCATCCACCATTGAATGTTAATATAATATTCTTTCTCCATTGTTTCACCTCTTATAAACAGAAAACCGCATAACACCATGTTTGCGCCCATGATGCCATACGGTTTGCTGTACCTATTCAGTTTTATGCTGTCCGACTATTCAGCAGGCGCAACCACTGAATAGGTGGTGTAGCTTTGTACTACTCCATAATAATATCATCAATCCTGTTCAGCGGTCAACACTTTTTTCCGCTTTTCGTTTCTTTTTGAAACCTGTACCGCTTGTAAGATACACTTTCCCCGAACCTGTTTTTAGCAGTTTCAAACTTCTCGTCAAACTGGTATCCCTCGTTCCTCAGCTCATATATCCGTGCTGACAGTCTTGTAATTCCTAAATCACGAAACGCTTCCATACTGCTGATGCTCCCAAACATCTGAATGTAGAAAACAATTTTTTCGCATTGATTCATTGCATTTCCTTCCTCGTAATGATCTTGATTGAAAGCTCTGGATAGCGGTATTCAAACAGCTTCTGCTTCAGCCGGAAAACGTCCGTAATGACCGCTTCTGAGCCTTTAACATCTTCGATGATAATTCTATCATCCTCACACAAGATGTACCTAAAATCGGCTCTGTAGACGGTTCTACGCCATGTTTTGCCGCTCTTTTTGAATGATGGTATAAGCTCATACTCCGGCTGTAATTCCAGATCCCGAATAACTCCTGCATGCTCCATCAGTTTGAGCTGTCCGTATCGTTTCGCTTCAAGTTTTGAATCAAACTTTATGCCATCCACGACAACTTTAGTATTGTGGTATTTTCTCATATATACGACTTCCCGAATACTTTGATAAACTCGTCCTCATCCCACCCATAGACCATCATAGCCGCTTTCTGAGCCACTTGTTTCAGATGCGTATTGAACTCTGCGCCATATCTGCCATGAACGCCAAGCTCAGACATATTGTGGTCTTCAGGACTGATAAAAACATACAGCCGAAACTGTATGCTTTTTTTCCTGTTTGCTGTTCCGAAAAAAACCTCATGCCGTACCGTTCCTGATACCCTAGTGTCATACCATCTGTACATGTGATCATGAGCGTAGAACACTCCTGACGGTATGATGGAATACTCATCTGCCTGTCGAGCCGAACCCATGCGAAGACCTTTCAGTATCTGCCAGTTTTTCAACGACTTTGATCTGCTCATATTTCACCGGAATGACGACAAGCTGTGAGATTTTGTCTCCACGATGAACAATGTATGTTGTATCGCTGTTGTTGTACATTTTGACCACAATAGAACCTGTATAGCCCTCGTCAATCAATCCGGTGGATGTTATACCATGTTTGACGTTAAGCCCCGATTTCGACACAAGAAGCCCTGCTGTGCGATGCGGTAACTGCACGTGTACTCCTGTATCAATCCGCACAGCCCCGTGAGGCTTGATCGCCCTACTTACTGGTGACTTCAGATCAATTCCTGCGTCTGTCTTGTGCGCCCTCTCAGGAATGAACGCACCATCGTCAAGCATAATTTTCATGTCTATTCTCCCTCAATAAATTTCAGATTTGCGATCTCTGTTGGCGTAAGTGTTACGATTCCTTGTTCTTCACATTCATCAACCAATCCGTTCAGCAATTCGGAAAACTCTTTGCTGTCCATCTGACTAGACCGCTTGTATATCTTGTAATGAGTGAACTCTTTCCCGTTCACGGTTCCTTTGCCAATCGGCTCGTAATACTTAAAGAAACCACGCAGATTGATTCCTGATTGAATGCTCACTACCTCATACACGCCATATCGTTGAAGCATCAGGAAATGGCAGGAATCGTTATCTAGGCGCATTACGCTCGCCAACTGATGCAACAACACCCAATAGTAGGCATTCTGCGTTAGTGACCGTCTCTGCTTCTTTTCCTTGATTTCGTAAATCTTTTCATTGTCGCCCTGCTGAAATAGCCAGTTGATGATTGCCTGTGCATTTCCTATCATACATATCGCCTCAGAACGGCAAGTCTTCCGTTAAATCGTCAACGTATGACTGCGTTTCTTCCTGTTTTGGCGTTTCCTGCGGATGTTCTTTCCTATCCTGCATAAACTCTACCGTATGCGCCAGAACCTCTGTGATATAGCGTTTCTGCCCACTATTATCCGTGTAATTTCGTGTGCTGATACTTCCCTCAATGCCTATCCTGTCACCCTTGTGTACGTAACTATATAATAGGTCTGCTGTCTTTTCCCACGCTACGCAAGGAATAAAATCAGCTCCTGCATCCTTGCCACGCCTATTTACTGCAATCGTAAACTGTGCAACGGATTTTCCGCTTTGCGTCTTTCTAACTTCAATGTCTTTAGTTACTCGCCCAACTAATGTGCATGTATTCATTTTTCACTCTCCAAAGTATATTCCTCAATCAATTTGTAAGTTTCTTCTTCGTTTATCGGCATGTCGATAAATTTGCGCTTGTCTTCCCGTAAGTGGATGATCTTCAGAAAATCCGCTGTTACTCCATAGCTCTGCGCCAACCCTAATCGGTACATATTCAATTGGTAAGCGATCTTTTCCTTGTTCAAAGCACTGCATGTTTTTATATCAGCAATCCCAACCTTGCCGTCCATTTCGATTGTCATATCAAGTCGCCCACACGCAACCGGAATATCGTCCATGAATATCACGACAGGAAGCTCATTATCAAGAACCTCAAAGCAATATTGATTCTGCAAGAACTTGAAGTGCCGTACTGCCGTGCTACCATCATCTACACCGGACTTGCAATAGTTTTCGATCTGCTTATGTACTTTCGTGCCACGTTCAGCCGCACGATTCAAAATGTCTTTCGGCACATCTGCATAATCGTTGAATTTCTTGTCAATAATCTGTGTGACGCTTGGAAGCATCACGCCGTTGAACAAATACGTGTGTGTATCTGGACAAAATTCTAAGACACCGCCAGCAATTTCCCACGACTCATAATCATTCATCTGAATACCTCCATTCATAACCATACGCCGTTAGTGTTATTCCTTTTAGACATGTAGTTATATTTGAACTTGTTACTGGTTTTCCAATGAATGACAATGCACTCCGTACGCTTTCAAAATCTCTTAAATACTTTCCATCTTTAAACATTTTTATTCTTTTTGAAGCAGGGTGATTTCCTCTTGTTTTTCCTAACCATATAGGTTTATGTACCATTAGACCGTCATTTTCTGCCTGTATAGTGTTTTCTCTGTATGTTCCCCATTTTAAATTATCTGCTCTGTTATCCGTCTTTATGTTATTTATATGCATGACAACAGGACAATCTTTTTCGTTATTTATAAATGCATTTGCAACTAATCTATGCACTCTAAAATCATGCCTAATTCTATCAGCGTCATACAGTGCTACTGTTAAATATCCGTGGCCATCCTCACGTGGTTTTAATATTGTATCTTTAGAAACATACGATGAAAGCCTATTTTTACGCAACCTCGAAAGACTTTTAACTCTTCCAAGGTTGCTGACTTGGTACAGTCCTTCATATCCTTCAATATCTTTCCACGTTTCCTTCATATATACTTCCATCACTTCACCTTGACACGCACAGATGCCTTGACAGGTTTCATCGTGCAGTACTGATCATAAGCATCGGGATTTTCTTCCTTGAATTTTTTTGTGTTGAACACTTCACGATCGACCGGCGCAATGTAGTTCACTAATACATGATCGTTTTCGACCTTGATGATTCCGTTCTTCTCCATCGCTTCAAGCAACATTTCGTTGTCTGCTTCGTCCACTTCTTTCAGCATCTTCAACTGGTCTTTGACTGACAGCATGTGAGTCATGAATTCAGGACTAATTACGGCCACTCCGTTTTCGATCTTGATTATGTCATTCATTTTCAGATTCCCCCTCGTATTCGAACTTCCGGTATGTAATCTTTGAAATAACTTTTTTCAGCGGCTCGCTAGCTCCGCAGGCTTGCACAATCATTTCATACTGCTCGGTTCCTTCTCCAACAGAACATGAAGCAACTACAGTTGCAACACGCTCACCATACTTCGTATCGACCATAACCTTGTCACCATTTTTCAGACATGAGAACATCGGTGCCTGAAACAAGAATTTCTGCCCCTTGTTCAGGTCATGTTCACACAATACCAAGTCAATCGTTTTCATCATTGATTCGCTCCTTTCTTCGCAAACAACTTACTGATCAGCTCTGATGCTTTATGCATTGAAATATCCTCAACCTTTTCGATGCTGTTTGCTTCCAACAGCTTCACGAGGTTGTCTCCGGTGTAATTTTTCTTCAGGATTTCAACCTGCTTCGGGCTTGCTTTCCTCTCTGTGGCGTTCGTTGCATCCTCATCGTTTCCGTCTGTGTCTTCTTCTGTTGCCATACCCAGAAATGCGCCCAACGAATACCGCTTGCGATACGTGATCTCAGCTCCTTCATCCTGCAACTTCGCACCTTCTTTTACTGTGAACGGATATGTGTTTGTCTCGAATACGTGGCCACTCTTGTGTACCAACACACACCTCACACCGCAGATGCCATTTTCGTCAATTCCGATAGGCTGTAACAGCGCAAAGTTCTGATTCTCCTTGATCTTGTTCAGAATGTTGTCTAGCGGAACATAGTTGAAGCTCTTTTTCATCCACTCGTTTGTTTTCCGATTCTGTACGGAATACTCAACCTGTGCTGTCTTTTCCAACCCTTTGAGCTGATTGACAAGCTCGATCAAATCTGTGGCGACTTCTGGTGTAATGTTTTCAAATCCTTTCATGTTATTAGTTTTCCTTTCTTTTTGAAACCTCTTGCTCGTACTGAGCCACAATTTTTTCAAGTTCTTCTGCGTGTCCTGCTGTTACGATTCCTAGCACGATCTCTTCCATGGCTTACCCTCTCTCTGTCATAACTTTTACGTTTTCTGCGCCGAACGCTTTTGTGAATGCTTCAATCACTGTGTACGATGGATTCTGCACTCCCTGCTCGATGCCTGAATAATGGCTCTCACTGATTCCTAATATTTCAGCCATCTGCTTCTGCGTCAGCCCTTGCCGAATGCGGAACACTTTCAACCCTGTTCGCTTCACTTTCCTAGCTCCTTTCTATGCTTATATAATAATCCTTTCTACCTAAATGTCAATCACTTTTCATTATGTGGCAATTACTTTTTGTTGTTTTCTTTTTGTAACTTTGATATTATAATATTGCATACTTTTTTCTAGGTGGTGTAATCATTGATAAACAACATGCACATCGGCAAAAAGCTGAAAGAACTGCGCTTGTCTCGTGGATGGAAACAAACTGACGTTGCCGACAAAGTAGGTCTGTCCCGTCCTGCTATCAGCAATATCGAGTCCGGCAAGCGTGCGCTTACTCTGTCAACACTTCAACGATTCTGCGAAGTATTCAATATCGATATTTCGTATTTCGGGATAAGCACTGATGCCTATAACGAAGCAATTGATCTTGTCTCTCGCATCGAATCTCTGTTCAACGATCTGCCCGATACTGAAAAGGATGACCTCTATCGCACGATCATGAAGCTATACCTTTCGGCTCGAAATGATTCTCGTTGAAACATTCTGCCGTAAAAAAAATATCATCAACAACATAATCGATCTGTATGTCTTCCTGTGATGCGTACAGATTGAATAGCAATGAATAGAATTTGTCTACGTCCATAATGTCACCGCCTTTCAACGATATTATGGGCATTTTTCTGATTTTATACGCAAGGATGTGATTTTATGAAAAAAAGTTTGCGTGTTGCCGGATATGCTCGTGTCTCGACAGACGAACAGAAAAAATTCGGATACTCCATATCTGCACAGACTGACGAAATACAGCGATGGTGCAACGAAAATGGCCATGACCTACTCCACATCTACATTGACGAAGGATACTCAGCAAGCACATCTAAACGCCCGAATCTGCAAAAGCTGATGAACAGCCTACAAGACATTGACGCTATCGCTTTCACACGCCTTGACCGCTTATCTCGTTCCGTACTCGATGCGAACAAAATGCTTGAACTCCTGCATCAGAACAATGTCGCCATGATCTCCATCAATGAAGACGATATAAACACATCGACTGCGAACGGGCTATTCATGTTCAATTTGAAAGTCAATCTTGCTGAACACGAGCTGAAGAAAGGCTCAGAACGTATCAAGGCTGTTTTCGAGTACAAGATTGCGCAAGGCCAGCCCATAACAGGAAAACTCCCTTTTGGCTATAAAATCATCACATCAGATGGAGTAAAAAAAGTCGTCAAAGATGAGGCTACAGAAAAAATTGTCGACGATATATTTGCATCATTCCTGCTGTATCAGTCAGTTCACCATGTTGTCGATCTCGTGAACAATAAATATGGCATGTGCAAGCCGTACCACTTTTTCACCCGTATTCTGAAAAGCGAATTTTATGCTGGCATATATCGTGGCAATCCCAACTACGCAGAACCATACATCACAATAGAAACACGCAATGCCGTTCTGACCGCATTAGAAGCCAATATACGCAAAGGTTTGAACAGACATGTATATTTATTCACTGGGTTGATAAGATGCCCTGAATGCCGTTCCAAACTCACAGGAACGAGCTACCCTAAAAACACCGACAGATACTACTATTACAGATGCAACATTGCACACTCTCGTCACGTCTGCGATCATCGGAAAACATACGCCGAGGCTCATCTTGAACAATATTTGATTGCAAACGTTTCGTCACTACTTGGAAACCACATCGCCACCGTGCAGAATGTAACTCCTGCAACCATCGACACGACTGAAGCTGAGATTCAGAACCTACAAGCTGAAATGGAACGGCTGAATATCATCTTCATGAAGAAACGAATGTCTGTCAGTGTCTACGATAAAATGTATGCAGAACTCGAAAATAAAATAACAATGCTGAAACAAAAAATGCCGAAAAAAGATAATACTGATGCACTGAAAAAACTCCTCAACAGCGGTTGGGAGAATGTCTATCACGGCATGACAAGAGAAAACAAGCGCACATTGTGGCGCAACCTAATTCAAGAAATACATATCACCGACAACGGTTACGAAATAATTTTCCTATGACAGCTCCGGCTGTCTTTTTTATTCCGAGTAACTATATCCAACCTGTAGGCTACGCCATGTCAGTCGGAATTTTAGGCATGAAAAAAGGCAGTCATTTCAGACTGCCTTAGAAAGGAATGGTATGCTGAACAGCATCCCAGAAAGGTGTGGGAAACATGAAACCCACAATCAAATTATAGCACGACAAGTTCAGATTTTCTAACGCCAGTTATTTCCAGTCACGGAAGTACCAGTAACCGCAGGCATTCGCAAAATCTCGCAACTGCTGTTCGTCAATGACATACCGCAAGCCGTTATTTTTCGATATTGCTCTGCACGCCTCTTGGTCACTGATCAATCCGTCAGCCCAGTCGCTCAGAATCTTTCGGTCAAGCCTTGCGACAGTCCAATCAGATTTCGGAATGAATCTGTATTTTCTCATGATGCCACCGCAACCATAATACATCCTACATAGCTGTTTTTTCAACCTCAGCAATGTAGATAGGCTTCTCTCTCCGCTTGCTTGTGTAACCGCAAAGCTCGTTCCCTGTCTCAACCAGCGGATACCGTTCTTCAATCCGCACCTGCTGTCCGAGTGCATAGGCGATTATTTTTTCGCTTGTATGGATGCCATACTCTTCAATAAGTTCATCAGGAACGAGCGAATTTCCGAACGCCTTTAGGTTGTCTATCACCCACGGCTCTGATGTTTTCTTCTTCACAGCCCTAGTTCCTCTAGTGTGTACTCTTTGTACATTTTCATGCCTTTATACATTGTACCGGCTTCAAACCACGGTAAGCTACAACGATCATATTTTGAAACAAAAATTGTTAAGCACTCCCTTTTGGAAGTGGTATCCTTACCCTTGCAAATGCTAGTCACTCTATCTCTGAACGGCCTGATCACCGCACTTAAATATCTACGCTCTGCATCGTCAAGAATTGGTTCTTTATGCTCCATGTCAAGCCATTGCTGAAACGCTGAAGAGTAAGTGCCTCGAACTTTTCCTAAGTGTCTACCATTCAGGAAAATGGCAATAGTGTCATAACTTCCTTTCAGACAAACATCGCTGAACTTGTACCCGTTCTTGATTATCCATTCCGCATTATTCATAATCCGAGCTCCTCAAGCGTGTACTTCTCGTATAGTTTCATGCCTTTGTACATATCGGTTTCGCAGAAAACAGGGAAAGACATGTCATTACTTGAATCAGTAAAACGAATGCAAATGTAACAGTCTGTATAGCCGCCCTGATAAGCCATAACAACTTTTGAAATGAACTCCACTCTGTCTCTGAACGGCCTGATCACGGCTGAAAGATACTCCCTCTCTGCATCATCCAAAATCGGCTCTATATGCTCTGCATCAAGCCATTCCATAAAAGCGTAAATAGCACCAATTTTTTTAATTGTGCCTAGGCATGTGTAGGCTCCATTCTTTTTAATGCTTATTGCATAAACGCCAACGTCTTTTGTATAAAGAACGTTCAAATCGTCAAACTTGTACCCCTGTTGAATCATCCACTCTGCATTAGTCATTGTCATGATTTCTTGCCTTCCTCATTCTTTCTGCTAGTGCCTGTCTTTCTTCATCTGAAAGTTCACGCTTCTTTTTCGGTGTTCTCAATGACAGCAGATGCTTTGGTGCTGATACTTCAATAGCCACTACTCTGCCGTTCATCTTTTCTTCACGAACAAGCATATATCCAGCTTCGCCATTTTGCTCGCTTTTCTTCAGCAATTTCATTAGTTTCGTGATCATCGTCTGGTCGGTTGTATAAATATCCATCCGATCATCTTGTCTCCCAAAATTTACTGTTGTTTCTTGCTTTGATACGCTAATTCCGTTATTCATGGTTTTCTGTCTCCATCTTTGCGCCGCATCCTTCGCAATAGTCAGGAATATATCCGTCCTCTACCTCACGTTCAATTCCACATCGTGAGCATTTAAGCGTTGCCAAACCGTCTACACAATCAAGAGCAATCACGGTCCAATGAGCATGTTTTCCTTCTTTCAGCTTCTCGTTTTCCTTTGTAAGCTGTTCGATACGGTCATACAGCCTGTTTAGCTGTTCATCATTCAGATTGTTCATATTTCCCCCTATTCATTGATGTAGCTAATCAGTGCAGGATTCTCAGCGATTTCAGATGCAGTAGGTGGAGCGTACCTGAAACTTGTATCAGATACGCCTACCACAAACGCAATGACAATCCCATACAATAATACGACAATCGCCATTGCGTAAATCATAATTCTGAACGGCTTCCTCAATCTTCTATGCTTTCTCATTTCCTGCCCCGTCTGATAATTTCTTATAAAAATCTATCTCTTTCTCATAATCAATACTTTTTATATCATAATACGCATTGTTACCCATCAGCGCATCGCCTATTAGAAAAAGCGCAAGATAATCACCTACCGGATTGTACTGCTTGTACGTTTCATAAATTTCACGCATCAACTCAACAATTTTTGCTTCGCATTCTTCTCTAGTCATTTTCTTATCCTCTAAGCGGCTTTTACAGCTCTGTTACTTCAGCAGGATGATCCCAGTCCGCAAAATCCGAAAGATCATTGTTGACTGGCGTTTCTTCTTCACTGATGTACCATTCCGGCTTTACATAGTCCCAACGAACCTCATACTCGTTTCCGCTTTCGTCATGTGCTGTAGCATAGAATGCTACGCCATCCTGATAATCGTCAACCTCCGGTGCGTAATTCACAAACAACTTCTTTCCATTACAATTCAATTCAAACATGTTTTTGTTTTCCTTTCTTCCTGCGGCTTCTTTAGGTGAGCCGCTAACCTTTTGGATTTTTACTTCCATAATCCAAGCTTTGCAAGAACTTGTCCGTATTCCATGTGGGTATGCATCATTCCCTCTATTTCAGCATACTGCGTGTATAAGCTCATATAATCTTTTCCACACTTCAGCAGGTCTAGGGCATTCTCAAGCGCACTGCACCAAGCTTTCCCTGTTCCTTCTGTTCTGTTAAGTCCCTGCAATCTTTGGAATATTGCATCTTGTCTTTTCCTCAGATCACCATATTGGTTGAATTGTTCCTGTAATGCTTTTCTTTCTGTGCTTTTCATGATGTTATTTCCTTTCTCTTACTTTTCAAGAATCAGATTTGCTAATATTTCGATAACTTCTTCAGAATTTTTTTTCATTAGAAGCTCTGCTTCTTCTACTTCTTCAAGTCTTGTCCATTCACCCTCATTGAAGAATCCTGCCTTGTCAAGTGCCTTTGCAACAAGCTCTGCCATATTGTAATATTTCTGCTTCATGTTCTTTATTTCCTTTCTGATTACGCTTTCATTATAATAACATCATAAGGGAAGTCAACACCTTTTTTGACATTTTTTTACAAATAAAAAAGCCCTATTTCTAGGGCTAGAATCCGACAACTCTCGTGATGTATATTGCGCTTTCTGAGCTCCATGTGTTGCCATTGTTTTTCAGCGTAAGCTGATAATTCTGCAAAAACGTAATTGATGTTCCTGAGATAGAAACTATTGCGAACTTCGCATAGTCAAAATCTGCCACATAATGAACTGTTCCAAGATGCGCTCTCTTTCCATTCGGGCTGTACACCTTAACAGAACCACACACATTGTCGCCGGATGATCTGAAGTAAATCTCAATATAACTGTAATTCGCTGAGCTATCGCTCAATGTTACTGTTCCTGCTGTTCCGGTTGTGCCGCCATCATACAGAACAACCCCAAGTACCGACTGCCCGTTGACTTCAAGGCTTTTTGCACGCTTCGGAAAGCAGTTGATTCCGACCGAATTATTTTTTCTGTCAAAGTACGCAATCGGTATCCCTCTCTGCAATATCAGATTGTATGTACTGCTACCGATCTTGTCAGATATAAGCACTTGTACATTCCACTCGTATTCGTTATCTGCCGTGAATGCAGATGCCGTATTGTTCTCTATTGCTGTATAGTCTCCATAACTACTGTCGGACAATTTCTTGATTCGATATTTGATCGTGACAGTATTTTTCCCACCTATCGAGCTGTAGTCTGCACTGACTTTGATCGTGCTGTCCGAGTAAAAATTGCTGTTACGTGCAAGGTTTACAATTCCGGTCGGCACCTTCCAATCGTACACTGAGATTGTCATGTCCTTCGTGGTCGCATTTCCTCTGCTGTCTACGACTGTAATTTTTGCAACGGTATCACTCGAAACATTCACGGTTCCTACATTCACGGTTGCGGAACTTACTGACAGCGAACCGCTTTTCACATTCCCATTGATACTGACTGAATAGGACTTCAGCGTTGCGCTGTTCAATGCCTGTGCGCTTGAAATACTCACGACCAATGTGCTATTGTTCCGTATGATCTCCTGATTATTTCCGGTGATCGCTACAGTCGTTGCATTTGAATCGCTATAACTGCATGAGAATGCCGGACTTGAATTGACGACATGCGCAACAAAATCACACGATGCTTTGCCTACTGTGACATTGCCATTGAATGTCGTTACCTCAATCGTTCCGCTACCACTGTTGGCATTCGGAATCTGAGCATACAGGTTGCTTGCGATTGTTTTTGTATTCAGGCTCACATTATCCAATACGCCTGTTGCGATCTGATAACTATAACTGCCAAACTTCAGCACAACAGTGTGCGTGAATGCCGTTGACTTACGGTTCATGTGGATTGTGATTGTATCCCCGATGTTCCAGCTCGGTGAATTGTTAGGCCATGTATTGATACTCGGAATTGACGCACGACCGATGCTAGGCAGGCTCCAGCTTCCGGAACCCTTACAGTTTACGGCGACCGTATAAATTCCTGCTTCTGCACTTGCGCTGAATGTCTTTGAACCGTCATTGTTATGTGCAATAGCAACCTCACCAGATGCCACCACAGTGCCGCTATACAGGTTGATTCGTGTTGAGGATGTATAAACCACCACACCGTTGACAACAACCTTAAAATTGCCTGCTTTGTACCAATAACCTGACGCAATACCACCACCTGTGAGTTTCCACGTAATCACAGACTGATTGTTTGCAGTGTTCTGATTTTTAAGGCTCCAATCAAACTGCAAATATGCCCCATCGTATGTTGATGTTCTAAAACTTCCACTGTTCATACTCACTCACCTACCGAAACTAAGCCAATGCCATCATTTGTAACTGTGTCGCCATTCTTCACTGTGATAGGGATAAATCGCATCCGATTGCACAGCGTAATTTCTTCCTCAATAACTGATTTTTTCTGATGGAACTCGTCACCCGAAACCCAATAGACTTTTGCACCTGTAAAATCATATCCAGCAAAGCCTACATCGCTGTTCATGACGATATATCCGCCATCTGAGCCGTACATCTTCAGACCATTTTTGTTCAGCTCTGCAATCAGATTGTTCGCCTCATCATATACTTCGATCTGCCCGTTTTGGTTGAGGTTAGAGCCTAGTTTCAACGTACCGCCTTTGATCATATCAGCAACCAAATTGATAACATTGATCTTCTGCATGTTCAGCACGTTGTCGATAGTCCATGCGCTTTGAAAATCCCCATTGATGCCATTCTGCGAAAATGCGATACCGCCGCTGTTTATCATGATCACGTTGTGCGCATCTTCTTTCGGCAGTGCATCTACAATCAGAATCTTGTCTCCTTCATAAATGCAGTAGGAACTTCCTAACGCATTCCATATCTGAGTCTGAGCTTCGGATAACTGCTGACTGAGAGTGACAGTCAAGGTCTGATTGTTTGCTTCAATCTGATTCTGCGTATTAGATGTAACTGAACCTACAAGGTTAGAAAGTTTCTGCGTGAAGTTCCCGAACTCCAGTTCCTTATACTGTTTCAAGATGCAATCATAATCGTATGAGATAACGTGCGTAATAATATCGATGCCTAATGGTTCATCAATGACCTCGACCGTATCACCGATGTCCGTGACTTTCTCTAGGTTGGCTTTCATCGTGTAGTTCACTTCCGGTACGCTATGCTGTTTCAGGTATGCGTATCCCTGCGCTCGAAGGTCTGTGATCAATGCTTTGTTGTACGCATCCTCGTCGAGCTTGCCTTTATCGTCTTTGTAATCTTCAACGCTAATCGACGGTTGAAAGGAAACGACTTTCGTGTGCGGAATCGGATATTGAATGTCTGAATACAGATACGTTTCGTCAAGCAATATTCCGTCCCTGCCGACTGGCATCAGCTTCGTGCAGACGTTATCCCATTTCGATGTGCAAGTGATGTCCTTCAAATTTTTTTTGTACCGCACCACTACACCGTTATCAGCACCGATGCTGTTCATGATCTTGATGCTCCAGTTATCACGAACAAGATGTCCACCCCATCGCTGTATAACCGTGTTTACAGCCTCGTAGAGCGATTTTCTCACGCACCTGTATGAATCTACCACCCCAACATCGGAAAGCGTGCTGAAAGGGCTAGGATTGTCTGTAGCGTTATTCAGATGATCTAATGCGTCATTGCAATTTTTATCAACGACATAGCTGTCCTGTATCACGTAGTTTTTGCTGTCATAGAAAACGTGCCATGCCTTGAGCTGAATCTTGGTTTTGGTTTTCTCAACATTTGAAATGCGGAACGCCTGATCTCCCTGTGGTGTGTTTGCAATGATGATGCGACCATCTGTAAGATCATCCACATACGATATGTCAGTCTCCAACTCCAAGTAGAAACTTCCGTTGTCCTCTTTATGGATTCTTGCTTTCAACGGAATAATCACTCGATCGCCGTTGCTCGTATAATCTGTATCTGTTACCCCGAATAGTTTTATCATGCTGTCACCTCACCTATATTGTAATAAAAAGCTCACATTTCTGTGAGCCTTTCATCAAGCCGTCCTTATCCAAAAGGGCATCGTGTAGTAGGGCGGCATGTTGTTATGAGGCTGGGAACCACCTGTATCCGTATTAATTGTCTTAATTGATACTTCTTGACCAGCCCTATCGCAAATTACGCCGTTTCCAGCCCCGCTTCCGTTTTCGTAGTTGTTTATTACACACGATGTAGATTTTGATCCTTTAGGTAAGTATCCGCCGCTCTGATTTGTAGAAGTTAATTTAATCATGTGCGTGTGGTTTGCCATCTCATCCACTGTCAGCACGTGTTTCGCCTCGCCGCCTGTTGATCCGGCCGGATAGGTATCGCCTGCCGCAAGAATGAAAACGTCTTTTTTCTGTTTCCATGTTGTTCCTGAGTAAATCGTGTTCGGGTCGGTCTGAAAAAAGCCACCGTAACCTACGGGAAAAGGGCAACCAATGTTCGCCCATTCAAAATCGTAATCTGTAGCTGTTTTTTTCTTCAAATACTGCCCTGCTGTTCCGCCTGCCGGAACGCTTACGCCTTGATCGCCTTTGTCACCTTTTTCACCTTTTTCGCCTTGGATGCCTTGGATGCCTTGATCGCCTTTGTCACCCTTGTCACCTTTTTCACCTTTTGTGACCGTAAATGTTTCCGCTGTGCCATCGTTAAAGCTGATTGTGTAAGTGTCTACAAGTCCGCTTGTTCCGGTCTTGCTTATGTCTGAGATTTCTTTCCCGTTCGTGACCGCAAAGGTTGATACAGTTCCATCATCAAATTTTACAGTGTAAGTGTCAATGAGCCCACTTGTTCCTGTTTTTTCGATGCTGACAATTCCCTTGCCTTTTTCGCCTTTAAGCATCAAGACTTTTACATCAGGCTCGTAAAAAAATTCGTTCATAATTGCTCACCTCACCACATCTTCTTAGTCTGCTAATGTTGCGATCTCACCGCTTGCGATGTCACCGCTTGATAGTCTGTGACTGTAAAGGCGAAAATAGCGATAACTCACTGTTTTCACATCAACCATGCAGTTGTTGTCACACCGTGAAATATTAGCCCACGAATTTCCATCATTTGATCCTTGTGCGACAATATAAACGTCTTGTCCTGAATTTTCTCTGATTGTTGCTAATGCAATGTAAAGCGTCTTACTTCCTGCACCTCCCGTATCGATCACGGATGAGTATTGATTGCCGGACGAAAAGCCGTAAAGCTGTGTGACACGAAGTTTGCCTCGCCCGTTGCTGGTACCGTCCGAATAGCCGGAACTATACCCATCACTTTTTCCAACCGAGTATCCGCTGTTGTATCCGTCAGTTTTGCCAGAATTATAACCATCTGTATGGCCTTTACTATATCCGTCAGTATTTCCATCATCGTATCCGGCCTGATAGCCGCCACCTAATCTGATAACGTTCGCCATCCGCTCACCACCTCTCTAAACGTTTCCTCTGAAAATAACACGAATCGGAATGTTAATTTTCGGGACAGTTCCCAATGCTTTGAGTGTAAGACTTCCGGATGCCTGCCCACCATCAACAACTAATGCTCGTTCAAGTGCTTTTAATTGATCTGACGTGATTCCAACAGCCGGAAGGATTTCCTGATTGCTCGATGCTGTGATGAGGCTGTCGCTGATTGTGTACTTGCCTGCACTCCATCCGCTTGACGATAGCGTGAATGCCTTAATTGTGCTAGGTGCCGGCGCAAACGTTTCAGGCTTTCCGCTCACATTGTCCCATGTTGTTGGGTACGCATCAGGTTTTCCGCTTACGTTTGCAAAATCCACCGTGTTAATATCAAGCCAATCGTAATCGTAATCAGCATCCGATTTCTTCTGAAGATACTGCCCTGTTTTACCGCCTGACGGTATGCTTGTACCTTGATCACCTTTGCTTCCCTTTTCTCCTTTGAGCATCAGGATTTTAACGACAGGCTTTTTGATATGGTTATTCATCCTACTTCACCCCGATCGTCACATCGTCATAGATTTTCAGCACGCCATTCAGAATTGTAAAAACGTCACTGTTCAGGCTGATCTGTAGGTCGTAATAATACTGCCCTGCCTCGATTGACTCCGTATCTTCAGGCGCAACCCGAACGACATAATACAGCTTGTTCCCATCAGTTTTTACATAGCTGATGCCATCACTCAGCTTTTTCTGAAATACGTTTGCATCATCATCGTAATTCTTTTTGCATGAAAAGAACACACTTTCAAGCTCCTGTGGTGCCTCGTCAAATTCAACCTCGATACCGAACTGTAGTGTGTCACCTCGCACCATTTCTAGTTTTGTTTTTTCCATCTATATCCACCTGCTGTAATTTTTGAATGAAATACTGCTGACATTTCCCGAAAATGAAACCTCATTCGCTCCGATGTTCAGCTTGAACGAATCATAATCTCCCTGCACGTTCCGGTTCATCAACGTACTACCGCTGTATGCTTCCATGTTTTCTGTATCGATTGTCACCGAGCTGTTAGTCCCCATGTCGATACTAAACAACTGCAAGCCGTTCAACGACAGCGTGATTGTTCCTGTTCCTGTGATCTCAATGACAGGCCGTGAGATATAGTTCCCATTGTTCCGCACCGTGATACTTCCAGACGGGCTGTCAAACTTCTTCATGGTTTCGATAGTCGAATACTTAAACGGCTGTACATGATAGACCACCTCTGCTGTACGGAATCTCACTAGACGTTCAAAGTCAATTTTGTCTATGATCTGATACCTGTAGTATCTTTCCGGTTCGTTAGAGAATGTCACCTCTCCGCTTGTGTTGAAAAACGGAATAATTTCATCGATGTCATAATCTCCAAACAAGCCGATTGTCATGTGCTTATCGTAAGCTGAATATCCAAGCACCGAAACGATGTCTCCATCACGCCCATCGATTTCTGTTATGTCGGTACGAACAGCAGGCTTGCTGATAGCAGGAAGTTCACTGATCAACAGCCCTTTGATTTCTCTGCTGTCTCTCCCATTCTGAATAACATAGTTCATAGTCCACCTCAGTTATAAACAGCCTGCGTCACTGTCTTCTCGACAAATTTTCCCATCGTCTCATCATCCATTTCGATCTTGACCTTACTGAGTGCCTCAACGACTGCGCCAACGATGTCTGTATTTGCCCCATTAGAGCCGTTCTCAGGCTCTTTAACGCTGTCCTTGATAGAATATCTACCCTGTGCGTTCATGCCCCTAGAAAGCCCGTTTATGTCGATTTTAGACGCAACATTGAACCCATCGCCGAATGACTTATCGAATCTATTGAGCGTATCCTTGCCTAGCTTATCAACCTGCCGGAATAGAGAATCTTCCTCCGACTCAATACCAATGCCAAGACCTTGTAGCAAATACCGTCCCATTTCGTTTGTCGCCTTTGACGGTGAATGTTCCTTCAATCCTTCACGCAATTTGCTGAGAATGTTAGATGCAAAATTGCCGACCACTCCGAACACCCAACCGGAACGATTGTTGATGCCGTTACCGACACCTGTTGCCAAGTCCTCACCACCTTGATGGAATCCAGACTGTTTGCTCTTGACTTCATTCATGCACTGTTTCACGAGCTTCGACATTTCCTCTTTCGACTTCGGCTGTCCTTCTTTCACACCGTTGATATATGCTTGCATGTTTCCATCGGAAGTCTCTTTGAACGTCACATTTGCTCCAGTGATCTGTGACATAATCATGTCAAGCCCTGAGCCCCATTCGATGTTGACATTATCAAGCCCCTGCTGTGTCGTGGCTCTGTACTGCTCCATCTGAGTCTGCAATTCAGTAAGCTGATTCTCGTCTGCCTCGATCTGGCTATCGTACATGTCAGAATTGCTTTGATCTTTCAGCTCCTTCAGCAATTCAAGATGTTCAGCCGTGTTGTCGTACTGCGTCTGTAACTGTTCCAACTGCGCATCGCCCTGACTTTGAAAATCCTTGACGTACTCCCAACCTACGTTGGTCATTTCGGAATATTTTCCCTCATGAGCTAACGCCATGTTGTTTTCGTACTGTGCAATATCGTATGCGTACTTCGACACAGTTTCTTTCTGCTGATCGTATGCGCTCTGAACCGTTGCCACCTGCTCGTCAACCTTCTGAATTTTCAAATCAATTTGGCCGACTTCGTTCAGAATATTTTCGGCTTCTTCCTGTGACGCTGAATTGCGGACAGACTGCAAAAGCTGTGTTTTCTCGGCCACAAGGTCTGCACGCTGTGACTGAATCTCCTGCAACTGTGCTTCAGAATCTCTCAGCTTCTGTACTTCTTCATTCTGATTGCTGATTGCCTGTGCGTATCCGGTTTCCTGAGCATCAAGAATGATCTGAGCTTTTTTCTGCTGAATTACTTCGTCAATAGAATCTTTGAGGTTGTCATACCCTTCGATGATTCCATTGTTATAGCTCATTTCAACACCTAGCGCATCTGCAAGCTGTCCGGTGATGAACGATGCACGAGCTTCATATCCTTCCTTGACCTTGCCATTTTCATCAACGATTCCGCTAAGTTCACGAGCTAACGACTGGTAGTAAGACATTTCTGTCATGCCCTGATCAATGGCTTTCTGTCTTGTCTCAGCCATCGAATCGTAAGCCTCTTTACTCTGATTGATCGAATCAGTCTGCGTTTTCAGAGCATCCTCGAACTCTGCCTGTGCTTCTGCATTCTCATCAGTTTTCGATTTCAATGCAATCAACGCAACCGTAAGACCTGCAACCGCAGATGCCACAAGAATAATCGGATTCGCATTCATCGTAAGATTAAGCACTTCCATTGCTTTCGACAGGCTCCCTGCGGTCTTCACCGCATCAATGAGCTTCAGCGACATGCTACTGATCTGCATTGCGAAACTAGCAACCTTGTTGAACGCCATAGCAGAAACCACACCTGCAAGAACACTAGCAACAGTCTTTCCATTCTTCAACAGCCACGTAAAGCCCTTCGTGATCTTTTCTAATGCGTCTCCTGCTTCTCGCCCGAACTTCTTCCAGTTCACACCATCAACGGCTTTTGAAATGCTATCGATTGCTTTACGGATTGACGGTTCAAGTTTCCGATAAATCGTGAGCTGAACACCCTCTAGCTGTGACTTCAGCAACGTCATTTTACCGCCGACGTTGTTCAGCATTGTGTCAGCCATTCTTTCGGCTGAACCGGAAGAATTTTTGACCGCAAGTGTGAGCTTATCAAAATCCGCAGGTGAACTATTCACGATTGCAAGCAATCCGCTCATTGCTTCAGCACCTGCAATACTTTTTGCATACTGTGTCTGTTGCGACGCTGATAAACCGTCGAACTTTTCACGCAAAATTTCCATGACTTCCGCCAATGGTTTCATGGTTCCGTCAGCGTTAGTGATTGAAATACCCAAAGCATTCATTGCATCAGCACATTCTTTCGGCGGTGCGGATAACCTCGTCAGCACCGATCTCAAAGCAGTACCAGCTTTTTCTCCCTTAATTCCAGAGTTTGCCATCAATCCGATTGCTACTGCTGTATCTTCCATCGAATAACCCAACGCACCAACGATAGGCGCAACATACTGAAAAGTCGCACCCATCAGCGATACGTTTGTATTTGCGTTACTTGATGCCGCCGCCATTACATCTGCGAGTCGCCCTGAATCCTTTGCACTGTAACCCATAGCTGTTAGTGCATCAGTCACGATGTCAGATGTTTTCGCTAAATCCTCACCTGAAGATGCGGCAAGATTCATGATACCTTCCAGACCATCAAGCATGTCAGACGTTTTCCAACCTGCCATTGCCATGTAAGTCAGTGCTTCTGCGGATTCCGTTGCGGTGAACTTTGTTTTGGAACCCATTTCCTGCGCTTTCTCAGACAGCTTCGCCATGTCCTCTGCCGATGCACCGGAAATAGCTCCAACCTGTGACATTGCAGAATCGAAACTCGCACCAGTTTCAACAACCTGCTTCGACATGTCTTTCAGCCCTTCGACCACTTTGCTGATTACACTTGATGCAAGGTTAGCAAGAACGTTTTTGAATGTTGTGTATCCTTCTGATGCTTTCTGCGCTTTCTCTGCGGAATCCTCAACACTATCGCCGAGTTCATTAGTCGGGCTTTCAGCTTCCTTCATCGCATCGCCTAGATCGCCGATGCTTTTTTCAGTCTTTGCAACGTTGGCCTTGGAGTTGTTCAGCTCCGTTCCCAGCTTTGATAGGGATTCTCTGTTTTTATCCTGTGCCTTGGTCGATGAATCGTACTGCTCCTGCAATTCCTGTACGGCCTTTTCCTGCAAGGCATACTCCATGCTGTTCTTACCGCACTGAGCTTCGATGAGATTCAGCTCCATCTTTGCCTTGTTGAGCTGTTTCCCTAGTTCTTCATGCTCGTCTGCCGACTTCTGCGTTGCGACCTTAAATTCTTCGTACTGCTTAGTCAGCATATCGACACGCTGTTTCTGCACACTCAAAACATCATTCAGTGCTTTGCTTCGTGCGTTTAATGCTGTAATGCTCTGATCGTTTCTGTCATACGTATTTGTAACGATCTTCATTGCAGACGACATTTCACGCAAGTTCTGAGTGATCAATCTCAGCTTCGCTCTGTATTCTGTTTCGCCCTGTAGTTTGACTACGCCACCAAATGCCATATATACCACCTACCTATCAGAACCATTCGTCACTGTCCTGTGCTTTTCTGTAAGCCTGTGCATACGTTGTCCCTGTTTTCTTCAGCATCATTTCAAGATCGAACGTATCCTTGTATTGTTTGTAAAATCTGTTGAACATCGTGAGTGTCATTCTCCCAACCTCACGGAATGTGAAACCTAACTTGTTTCTGCCGATGAAATAATACCATGTAAAGTCGATCGGTTCCGGCTCAGAATCATCATCGGCGATTATGCGTTTTTTTCTGCGCTCTCCGTACTCTTGATCACAGTATCATTCATCATGGCGACTGCATTCTCAAACCCGATTTCAGAGATCATTCTTCCGACTTTTCGAGTAGTCAGCGGCTGAATGTTTGCATTATCATCTTCATTCTGAATTGCAATCCATTCGTTGATCATGGCTGTGATTCCGAAGATAACAGCTTTAGCATTCGGCTCTGAACCATTACCATCAGACAGGTCAGCCCATTTCTCGATTGTGCCGTACCTGTCCTGAATAACTTCCATCGTGTTGAAGTTAAACACCAGCCCGTACTGCTGTCCCTTGTATGTGAGTCTTCCTTCAATATCCTTCATGTTGTTTTCTCTCTTTCTAAAAATATGGGCAGGCTATTACACCTGCCCACCTATATTGTAGGATTTTTTTATGCGCCTGTCTTCTTCATCAGACCTTCAAGGTATGTCACCGCTTCGGTCTTGGTGTCGAATGTCTTGGTCACAGACCAGTCACCATTGGCAAGTGCAGATGCGGTTCCTGTGATCTCAACGGTTCCGAACTCCACAGAATCACCCTTGGTTGTGTTGGACTGCTGAGGCTCCGCAAACTTAACCTTGTACAGGAACTCAACCTTGTACTGGTACTGGCCGTTTACCATCTTCGTGACAATACGTCCGAACCCAACATACGGCGCAGTATCTCCGGTGTTACGTGTCATTGCCTGCGTTTCCTCATCTACCTTGTGGCCAAGTAAGTCAGCCATTGTCTGCTGATCATCCTCATCAACGCCCATCGTGACAGATGCCTTGGAGAATCCGTAATCGCTCTCTGCAAGCCCATCATCAGCATAAAGCTCTGCACTGTTGTTTGTCGGTTCTACAGAACACGAAACTGCCTTGGCAGGCTTCTTCGCCCCTGCATAAGACGGTGTACCGTCCTCTGCTTCAGTAAGTACAGAATAGCGGAAGTTGTTTAACCCGATTTTAGCCATTTTTTTCTTCGCTCCTTTCGATTGCGAAACAAATTACCTTGTGATAGTAGCCAGTATCCGCTTCGTACATGTCAGCAGAATCACGGCTCATACACCACGTGAACCCAAGCCCTAGCATGATGCTCTTGATTGCCTCGACAATGGGCTTGTAATTGCCTTTTGTGTAAATGCTGAAGTCGTAATAACTCACGTAATTCAGCAATTCATCATCACCATACAGCGCACCCTGAGAATCAGATTCATAATACACGACATAAGTGTCAGACTTTCCCATATATTGCAGGAACTTGACCGGAACAGCTTTGCCATTGACTGTGAAACCTGCGAATGCTTTTTCGATCTTTTTATTCATCAATGATGCCCCTGCTCAACTCTTTCTGTGCCTTCTTCATCGTGTTCTCTATCTGTGCTTTGTTGAAGCTCTTTCGGAAGAACGGATGCACCGGATACTTTCTCACACTTGAACCATACTCGAACATGTTTGCGACAAGTGGCGCAGGTGTTTTCTTTCCATCTTCATTTGTGAAGTATCCTGCTATCACGATTTTCGTATTGATACCATCATCAGATGGAGTCTTGTATGTCCGTGTCAATTTCAGATTGCTCCGGTTCAATGCTTTCAGAAATGTCACTGGCATGTTTGCCTTGACGTTATCAAGTACAACCTGTGCGGCTTCTCTCGTCATGCCGCCGAATATCTTGTCGTAATATTCATCAAGATAACGCACATCATTCAGCACATCATCAGGAACTTTTGCGATAAAACTAGCCATCAGTGTTCCACTTCCTTTGCCTGAATTTCCAGCATTGCGTTTGCTTCGTCAACATTGTTCAGATATTCAATGCTGTATGTTTTGCCATTGAAGTCGATCAGCATATCCCTCGTGATCTGAGTTTTCGGATACCGAATCAGAAACCGTGTGTATGCTTTTTCAAAATCTGAATTGTTTGCGATCAGCGTATATCCTCTTGTCGTTTTGACATTTGCGAATGGCTTCAGCACAACAGTTTTCTGCTTGGTCTGAAAGCCATCTTCATCAGTTACAACCTCAACACTGTATATCGTTATCCGCTTATTGAACTGGCCTGCATTCAATGTTGAACGCTGATTGTACATTCCGCTGTTCGTACTCATAACAGGTTCACCGAATGCATTCCGAGGATAGTCTCAACGACTTTGTTCAAGTTGGAATTATCAACATACAACGTTCGATTGTCCCACATGTCTTGGCAAAGAATATATACCACAATTACAAAGTCCGGATAGTTGTCAAGCTCCTGCTCATTACGCCCTGTATAGTGCTCAATAAAGGACTTGGAAATGGCAATCAGATTTCCTAGTGTTTTAGTATCGTCTTCTGACACTTCATCAAGCCGGATGTAATTCGCAATATCTTCAGCTTTGATGTCGCTCACTTTCTGTGCCATTTCCTCACCCCCTCTCAATCAGTTTTTTAGGCAGATGCCATTACGAGCTTCGCAATCTTCTGCGTGTCTGCAACCTTTGCATCCCACTCAACGAATGCAAGAATGCCGAGCATGTGTTCCTCAGCATAACGTTCCTGAAGCACCTGCATGTTTGCTTCTTCAGAAACTTTCACAGCAAGTCCGCTGAAGTCACCATAGTAAATTGCGGTTTTCGTTGCCTGCATGGTATCCATTGCATCAGAGCAATAAACATCCTTGCCGAGCAGTGTATATCCCCACTTTGCCGTGAAGTCACGGTTCAGAAGATAATTGCCCTGCCCGTCCTTCAGCTTGCGGATTGCGTCACGAGTCGCACGGTTCATAATCCATACAGAACCACCCTGATAGTTGTCAATTACTTTGTCCTGAAGCTCCATAAGTTCGTCAGACGTAACGGCAGTAGCCTTTGCAGAAGTCACAACCATATCGGTAGCAATTCCCTTCAGGCCATCAACCTTGCCCTCGGTTCCGAACAGAAGCTCATGCTCGAAGAACTTAGCAATAGCCTGTGCCATCTTGGACTGTACGAAGCCAACGATGTCGAAGTTGGAATTGTTGATCAGAGACTTACTGATCTTAGCAAGGCAACGAGCAAGATAGCCATCAAGCTCAATGCTCGTAACAGCGATCTTTCCGGACTCTGCCTGTGTTCCCTCATCGGCATAAGTCATGACAATGGACGAATGCTCCTTGTCATACTTCGGCAGAACGAGCTTGCCCTTGATGTTGTAACGGTCAGCCATCTGGAAGATAGGGCTAATCTGCGTTACTTCTTCAATGATGTTATTCCATACGGTTGTAGGAATAAGCGTCTTTGCATCGGCAGGCATGGTCGGCTGATCTTCGTTCACAATGCCACGGATTGCATTCTCGAAAATCTTGCGATCTTTTTCTGCATTCGTGAGTTCCGGCTTGTCAGACGGTACCGGACGCATGCCCATCTTGCTCATGTCATCATACATAGCGATTGTTCTGTCCAGTTCCTCTACCTCGTTTTTGAGATTCTGAAACTGCGTGGTCTCTTCATCAGACGGCATACGGTTCTCTGCCTTGGCGGTATCGAGCACCTTCTCCATCTGAGCGACCTTGTTGTTGCGATTTTCGATCATTTCCTTTACGTTCATCTTGTACGCTCCTTTTCTTTCAATGAACTGAGTATATTCTCATAAGCGGAATAGTCCGGCTCATGAGGCTTCGCAGGTTTTTCAACCTGTTTCTGCTTTCGTAATGCTTCCGGTACATGCTTGTAATTTCTGAACAAGTCCGTTGCACATGCCTGCACATCTTTCACCTTTTCAAGTGCGTTCACGTTGAAATAGTTTCCGATGTACATATCATCATCAGGATTGCCACTGAACCACGTTTCGTTGTCCACAAGCTCTGCGATCTTCTCTGCTGTGATTCCTTCTTTTGCCTTGCTTTCATACATCGGCAACATCGTTCCACTTTCAATCAGATTCAGTGTGTCGATGTCATGCTGTAATTCATCTGCATTTCCGTATGCGTATGTCATCGGCTTGTGAATCATCATGACAGAATTTTTGTAAATATTGATATCGTCTGCTACCATCGCAAGATATGTCGCCGCACTTGCGCACAGCCCGTCAATGTACGCATGAATTTTTGCGCCAGTGTTCTGCTTGAACCGCTTCAACATGCTGACCATTGCGGAACTTGCAAACACGGAACCACCACCGGAATTGATATAGATATTGAAGTCCGTCACACCATTCAGGCTGTCGATTTCTTCCTTGAATGCATTCGTATCGACTGCTGTTTTTGATTTCTCACCAGTAAACCAGTCCGGCGCATTCTCATCAACAATGTCGCCGTACACGTAGAAGTCAGCGCTTGTTTTCGTCAGATTCTTCAGGTACTTGTAAACCATTTTCCTGTTCCTCACTTTCTTCCTGATCATCGCCAGTCTCACCCTCTGCATTTTCTCCGATTCCTGCGACATTTCCAGTGTTAGGCGTGTAATAGGTTCCTGTCTTAGCGTCAAACAGCACAGCGCCAAGTCCTACGTTGATCACATCCATGCCGTTTATATAGTTGAGATTTTCTTCCGCGCGAATTTCATTGATCGTAAGGAATCCTGTGTCTTTTGCGAGCTTGTATGCTTCGTAACGCTCCTTCAACGATGCCCGTACAATTTCCTTTACGTCGAACTCAAAATAATAGTTTTTCTTCTCTCTTTCAAGAAGCATTGTGCTATTGATCGCTGTCTCGAATGCTTTGACAATCGGGTAGATAGCCTCTTTGAACGTCAAACTAAAATCTTCATGGATGTGAAACACATTGTTGATCTCATCTTGCAATGTTTTCTTGCTCTCATTCAACTGCATTTCGACAGAACTGTTTGACGCTTCCTGAAACTTCAGACCATTATTCAGCACGACGACGGATTCTGTGTTGTTGGCATACATGTTTCGCCATGCCTGCTTCAGAATGTCGATTTCCTGCTGTCCCAACTTTCGCTCAGCCTGTAGGAAACCTTTTTTGTTCCCACCACTTTTTACAAGCCCTAGCTGATATACAAGCGTACTGTACGCAGTTTCAAGTGCTTTGCTGATCTCATCGATCACACCTTTTCCGGTCGCTCCGTCTTTGGTGTTCCGTAACAGCTTGATCATGTTCCACGGATAAATTTTTCTCGCACCGACATAGAACTGCACGAACTTATTCATCGGGTCTGAATTAGTCCACGCCGTGACGTTCACATCTGGAATGTACTTCAACGCCGTAATGTTATTGCCGTTTCTCTGAATGTAGCAATATCCGCCCTTGCCAAGAAGATAGTCGGTGACCATTGCCTTTTTGAGCTGGTATCCGTCCAACGCATCGCCTGTATCCCCGTTGAGCATTCGTACTCTCGTATCGTTCTCAACTTCTTCAACCTTCCCGTTTTTGTATTTGTAAAGTCGAACAGGCATTGACGCAATCGAACTAGCGATAAAGTCTACGTCACTTGAAACCGCAGGAAGCGTCAGCGCTTTTTCTCTCGTGATCTTCTCGCCATTCAGCAAAGCGGAAAGAAGCACATCATCAAGCTGTACGCTTTGATCTTCAAGGTTCACATCGTTCTTGTAGCTCTTTTTGAACCTGTCGAATATCGACATTTGAACACCCCTTTCCGTTTCTTTTTGAAACCTTTAACGCCTAAATTATAGCAGAATTTTCTTTTTGAAAAGCCGTGTCAGGACACTAAAGCACCTGCGTAACCCACTCCATTTGGTTCAAGAAAACGTCCTGCTGTAACAGATAAACGGCATTGATCAATGACACCACCATATCGATCTTGCCTGTAGATTTTTTCTTGTTCACGTACAGGTTTTTATTCGTATCATACACGCATCTTGCATTCTGAAAGTTGATCTCTAACAGCTTGTTTTCGGTGTATTCAAATTCCCTTGCAAGTATCTTCTCTTTCAGTAGCTTTGTCGGTGGATGTAACGTGTTGGAATGCTGTCTGATCTCCACCATGTTATAGCCCTCTGCTTCAAGTTTCTGTGCCGTGCTGAGTGCATTCCATCTGTCGTAACCTATCGCCTGTATCTGCACCCCATACTTGCTCTCGATATTCATGATGAACTGCTCAACGTATCTGTAATCAATAACACGGTCGCCACAAGCAAACACCTTCCCAGTTTTCAGAAGCTCTGTGTAGTTCACTTTTTCGGATATTGATTTCTCCGTGATTCTACCTTCTGGAATGAATGCGAAACTCTCTGCAAGGATTCTGTTATCATCGTCCACCGAAACCATTGCCACAGACGTGTTGTCACTTGTTTCTGAAAGGTCTACGCCAAGATATACGATTCTCCCTGTCCAATCAATATTCGCCACCT
>Ga0256406_1001482_pt1 | contig 37731 bp, 28 predicted proteins | sample RumenRJG_03DNA_FD_185986 | JGI IMG/M metagenome (GOLD analysis project Ga0256406, IMG submission 185986) | Bovine rumen microbial communities from Lethbridge, Alberta, Canada - RJG_03 | ecosystem: Host-associated > Mammals > Digestive system > Stomach > Rumen | place: Canada: Alberta | collected...
TTTTTTGTTTTGCCGTTGATACACGCGAATAGACCACGTTCATTCTTTCGGCAGCAAGTCCGGCCTTGCGATATACGTCATCATCGTTGTAGTCATACGTTCCGTTTGGCAACTTAACGACTCTTATATCTTTTTTCTTCACGTACTGCACGAGCGTCTGGCGCGATACATGCAATATCTTTAATACCTTAGCACTCTTCATATCGCAAAGATAAGAAGAATTCAAATATTTCTACATAGTTTTAATGGTTTTTATTATTATATCTTTATCGTCAGTCTTCCATCAATTAAGTATTTTCCCAAGTCACGCGTCTCTGGTCACCGATCAGGTCCTGTACGGCTTTTGCCAGTTTCGAGTCAGGCTCTGCATTAGCCCATTCGATGTTGCGTTTCACATTGTCTGGGTTGGCAGAGGAGAAAAGAGTACTTGCAATACGAGGGTTGCTGATGCTGTATTGCAAGGCCACTCTCTCTATGGGTTCATGGTGCTCCGCACAGTATTGCGCCGCCTTGGCGCAGGCGGCAACAAGCGGCTTGGGAGCAGGGTGCCAGTCGGGCACGCCACGCGAGGTGAGAAGCCCCATGGCAAACGGTGAGGCATTGATGACACCGATGCCGTGCTGCTCATAGAAGTCGAGCTCATCGGCAAGTGCGTCATCGCTCAAACAGTAGTGGCAGAAGTTGAGCACTGTTTCCACAGTACCATCTTCCACATGTTCGACCACCCATCGCAAGTTGGCCAGTTGCAGGTCTGTGATGCCGATGTGTCTGACCACGCCCTCTTTTTTCAGCTCGTGCAGAGCCGGTAATGTCTCGTCGACGACTTTCTGCAGACCGCCCGGCAGATGGCTTTGGAACTCAATGTCGTGAACCTGTATCACGTCGATATAGTCTACGTGCAGTCGTTCCAGACTCTCATACACGCTTTCTTTCGCCCGTTTTGCGCTATAGTCCCACGTGTTGTGTCCGTCGACGCCATAGCGTCCTACCTTGGTAGTGAGGAAATACTTGTTGCGGGGGATGAGAGGCAGAGCCTTGCCCAGTACGGTTTCTGCCTTGTAATATCCGTAATAGGGACTGACATCGATGAGGTTGATGCCCCCTTCTACAGCAGTCAGCACAGCCTCTATGCTCTGCTGCTCTTTTGTCTCATGGAACACGCTGCCCAACGAGGAAGCACCGAATCCGAGAGCTGACACTTTCATGCCGGTTTTGCCTAATTCTCTGTATTGCATATAGGTTGATGAGCTTTTTGTTGTTAGTGTTCAATAGGTTTTGTTATCTGGGTTGACGGGCTGTGCAGTCGTGTCTTTATCGTCGTAAAGATGGAAGATTCTTTCCATCATTGTCCACTTTTCATTGCTGGTGGCACCGGGTCTGCTGCGCTGGTACTTGCCTACCGTCTCTTCCCACTCTGCCTGCCGGGGCATGGTGGCGAGACGTGCCATGGCCGTGTCCCAGTCGAAGTCAGCCGGTGCGTCGACGATCATGACGAGTCTGTCACCGACGATGTACACCTCCATCTCCAAGATTCCGACGGCACGTATGCCGTCGCGTATCTCTTTCCAGTGCACACTCTCGGAGTGAAGCCATCTGTAGGTACGGATGGCCTCCGGGTCGTTGACCAGGTCAAGTGTCTGAACGTAGCGCTTGACGGACTGACCATATTGTTGTTGATGATAACCTTCCATGTAGCTTTGCTTTGATAAACTGCTGCAAATTTACATGAAATACGGTAAGCGGGGCTCATACAATTTTGCCACACAATAGGACAAAATTGTTATTCTTAGGTCAGTTCCTCCGTCAGCTCATCGTTTGTCGATAGGCCATTGGGGTCATGCCGGTGATCTTTTTGAAAAGTCGGATGAAATAAGAATGATCGTTGTACCCCACGCTATAGGCGATTTCCTTAACCGGTTTTTCCTCGGTGAGTAGCAGCAACTGTGCGCGCTCCACTTTTTTCCGGTTGATATATTGCAATGGAGGCATTCCGAATGTCTTGGCAAAGTAACGGATGAAATAGGTTTTTGACATGCAGGCAATGGAGGCAAGGTCATCGATGTTGATCTCTGTGTATATATTCTCGTGGATATACTTTAGTGAAGCTTCCAGTCGCTTGTCCTCTGTCCACATTTTCGGTTTGGCGTGTTTGACGAAATGTGAGAACAGAATGAGTATGCTGCCCCTTAGTTCCAGCTTCTGGTAGAGTGGCATTTGGTTGTAACGGTGCACATATCCAATGAACTTCGTCATGTTGTCATACGCCGTCGGATTGCTTGCGGGCAGCTTGGCATCAGGATGCGTTTTACAGATGTTGGCAAAGATATGGCTTTCATAGCCTTCAGCCTTCACTTCTATCGGAAAGTCGTAGAGGTCGAAGATGTCGGATTCCTTCTTGAAGCCTTCGTAAAGATGAAGGTAGTAATGTGTGAATTTTCCGTGGCATTCGTAGCTGTGTCTCGTGTATGCCGGCACAAGATAGAGATAGCCAGGGCGCAGGTCTACACACTCGCCGGGCATGTGCAACCGTGCGGCACCTTCCGTACAGAGGTAGATGCGGGTAAAGGGCGACGACACGTTTTGCCAGTTCCAGTCGCCATTGTGACGTGCCAGACCGACATTGAGCATTTGTAAGTTCAGAGACTCGATAGGAAGCATGTGATGATCAGAGATAAAAGGTAGAACGCTGCAAAGATAAGAAAATAAATCGTAAGTGATCCTACTCTTGTTCAGAAATGTCATTTTTGTGCTATTCTAAAACAACATATTCCTATTCGTTCATCAGAGTAATCCCGTAACTTTGCCAAAAATTACCAAATAATCATTATTACCTATCATATTCTTATCATATTCTTAAAAACTATATGAAGAACAAAATCTATTTACTCTCAATTGCAACGCTGTTGTGTGCCTGTAATGGAAAAGAAGACATTGCGCTGTTTCCACAGGTCAACAACGAGTACGATCCGGGGAAGCCAACACTTCTGACGGACATTGAACCCAAGTATGGCGGCATCAACACGCCATTTATCGTTAAAGGCAACTTTGGTGACAGTCTCAGTCACATGAAAGTGTACTTCGGGAAGAAATATGCTGTACTGACCAGAACCAATGGCAGCACGATACTGGGTTTGGTTCCAAAGTTGAATGCCGGGCGACACCCTATCTCTGTTGTCTGTGGTAATGACAGCGTGACACAGGACAGTGTCATCTTCAAGTATGAGCAGACCAAGTCGGTGAAAACCGTTGCCGGAGCTTTTGGCGACGACAAATACCAAGACGGCGACTTGAACACGGCTCGTTTTAAGGAAGTGTCTAACATCGCTACGGTCAAAGGCACAAATTCCGACAACGTCATCGCCGTGGAATCGTGGTGGAACGCACGCGTGAGCCTCATCTCGCCCGAGGACAACAGTGTAGTAACGCTCTCCACGTCACACAGTTTCGGCACGCCCGCCGTGGACAACACACGCGAGAAATTCTATCTGCTCTCGCACTGGTCCGAGGACCGCACCATCTATTCCTATTCACGTGCGGAGAACTATGCAGAGAAGAACACGGGTATCACGATCACGAGGAACGATATGCCCGGGCAGATTTGGTCGGGAGCTTTCCGGGAGAACGACGATCGGCACCTCTTTCTCTTAGACACAGAATGTAATTTCTGCGAAGTGGATTTGGAAAACCGTACTTACAAAAAGATTCCTTTGACCGGTGACAAGCCCAATGATTTCCGCGACCGATCACAATTTATCTACAGCAAATACCACCATAGCTTCTTTGCTTCCTTTTATCAGATGGCGGGCATTTACCGCATCTATGAAGACAACAACGCACAATGGCATATCGAGAAATACGCAGGATTTAATGGTGCAGGAACGGCAACAGGACACAGATTGAAAGACGCTCAGTTTATTGAGCCCTACGGAATGACGGTCACCTCCGACGGTGACATCTATGTGATCAACCGTGCCGGAGCCTTCATCAGCCGCATATCGGGCGACTATGTCGAGACCGTAGCCGGAAAACCGGGAAGTGGCGGACAGGTCAACTCTGACACAGAACCGCTCGACGCACAGTTCAACTCTCCACAAGATATAGCCGCTGACAGTGAGGACAACTTCTATATAGCCGGCGGATGGGACAGAACAGTGAGAAAACTGAGCATTGAATAACCCTAAAGAACAAACGACATGAAACAACATATCCTTATGACCTTGATGGTGCTCTGTCTCTCTTGGCTCAGCGTCGCCGCACAAGGCAATCTCACCGTTTCCGGACTCGTCATGACGGAGAAAGGTGAACCCATTATCGGTGCAACCATCAGTGTGAAAGAAGTACCCGGAAAAGGTGTCGTCTCAGACTTGGACGGACACTTCAAACTGACAGATGTCGAACCCGGACAAACACTCAGCATCACCTATATAGGCTTCAAGCCTTATACGCAAAAAATAGAAAAGAGCGACGAGCGCTTGCGCATCGTGCTGAAAGAAGACTTGGGCGATCTCAACGAGGTGGTCGTCGTCGGACAAGGCACACAGCGAAAAATCTCAGTCACCGGCGCTATCACCAATGTAGACGCAAAGGATCTGCATGTGCCGGCAACATCGGTGAGCAACATGCTGGGATCGCGCGTGCCGGGTATCATCAGCGTCACACGAAGCGGCGAGCCGGGAAACGACTACTCTCAATTCTGGATTCGCGGTATCAGCACGTTCGGTGCCAATTCCAGTGCGCTGGTGCTCATCGACGGTATCGAAGGTGACCTCAACAGCCTTGACCCGGAAGACATAGAGAGCTTCTCGATCCTGAAAGACGCTTCCGCCACAGCCGTATATGGTACACGCGGTGCTAACGGCGTGGTGCTTGTCACCACACGAAGAGGTAAGGCAGGAAAACTGAGAATCGACGGAAAGATCAACGTCAACTACTCTTACTCGCCCCGTATGCCGGAGTTTGTCAACGCTTATGAATATGCCAGCCTTGCCAACGAGGCAGCTGTGTCACGTGGCATGGATCCTATCTTCAACGCAGTGGACATGACGCTCTTCAAGAACGGCATGGATCCAGACCTGCATCCCGACGTCGACTGGCACGATGTCATCTTGAAGGATCATACCTGGTATCAGCAGGCTCACTTCAGCGCTTCCGGCGGTGGTCAGGTAGCCCGCTATTACCTCAGCTTGGGAATGCTCAACAAGGACGGTATCTTCAAGCAGGACTCTAAATACAAAGACAAGGACTCAAACGTCAAATTCCGGCAGTATAACTTCCGCGCCAACGTCGACGTGAACCTCACACGCACGTCTGTCCTCACGCTCGGACTGGAGACGACCATCCACGACAAGAACTATCCGGGATATGGCGACAGCAGCAATGACCTGTGGAATGCCTGCTCTACACTGACGCCGATCACTGTGCCGCTGATCTACTCCAACGGCGATTTCCCGGCATACGGTTCAAACAACAATCAGATCAGCCCTTACGTATTGCTCAACCGCACCGGCTACCGACAGTTCTACGGCAACAACACCAAGCTGAACCTCTCGTTCCAGAAGGATCTGAGTATCATCACCAAAGGACTCTCCACAACACTGCTCTTCAACTTCGACTCTAACTCCAATCTCTCTGAACGACGCACGAAATGGCCGGCTCTTTACTATGCTACTCAGCGAAAGCGCAGCGGCGAGCTGGATCTGAATAAGGTGCGTGACTATCAGTCACAGCAATACAGCAACGACAAGTATGTCGACCGCAAGTTCTACTTCGAGGCACATCTCAACTACGATCGTCTTTTTGGCAAAGACCATCGCGTAGGAGGACTGATTCATTATTATATGTCGGACTATAAGTCATCTGGCAACACCACCTTGCTCGATGCCATCCCCAAACGCTATATTGGTCTGTCCAGCCGTGCCACCTATTCTTATAAGGACACCTATTTCATTGAAGGCAACTTAGGCTATACAGGATCAGAGGCCTTTGAGAAAGGACATAAGTTCGGACTTTTCCCAGCCATTTCCGGAGGATGGATTCCCACACAGTATGCCGCTGTGCGCAAACTCGTACCCTGGCTTAGCTATCTGAAATTCCGTCTCTCCTATGGTGAGGTGGGCAACGACCGCATCTCGGGCTCTCGTTTCCCCTACCTCTCACTGATGGGCTCCGGCGATTCCGGGCCTTGGCAGTCAGGCACAGGTATCACGGAATCACAAGTAGGATCAAACAACCTGAGGTGGGAAAAAGCTGTCAAGCGCAACTTAGGTATCGACATGAAGCTCTTTAATGAGCGTATCGACCTGACCGTCGACTTCTACCGTGATGTCCGCTCCGGCATTTACCAGCAACGCGCCAGCATTCCGGCAGAAATGGGACTGGCTTCCCTGCCCTATGCCAACGTGGGAAAGATGAAGAGCTGGGGCATTGACGGACATATTACCTATACCCAGCCGTTCTCTCCCGATGCAGGTATGACGCTGAGAGCCAACTTCACACAATCGAAAAACAAAGTGCTCCAATATGAGGAGACTGTAAAAAGCTATCCCTATCAATACACGGCGGGATATACCTGGGGCATTCAGCGCGGCTTGATCGCCTTGGGACTCTTCAAGGATGAAGAAGAAATCAGGAACAGTCCACGACAGACCTTTGCCAGTGATGTGCTGCCGGGCGACATCAAATACAAGGATGTCAATGGCGACGGCGTGATCAACTACGACGATCAGATACCACTGAAATACAGCAATGTGCCACAAATCCAGTATGGCTTTGCTACCGAGTTCTATTGGAAGAACTGGACGCTGAGTGTGCTCTTCGGCGGTGTCTCTCGTGTGCAATACTATGCCGGCGGCACAGGCTTCGTACCCTTCGAGCAGAAGGAGACCGGCAATATCCTGAAGATCGTTGCAGATCAGAAAAACCGCTGGACGGCTGCCAGCTTCTCGGGCGATCCCACTACAGAGAATGCCAACGCACGTTTCCCCAGACTCTCTTACGGATCAAACGCCAACTCCACCATCTGGTCTACCTTCTGGCTGCGTGACGGCAGCTATCTCAGACTGAAAAACGTACAGCTCACCTACACGTTCAACAAATCGTGGTTGCGTAAGCTCTACATGACAGGTGCCTCGATCAGTCTCATCGGAGAGAATCTCCACTTGTGGGACCACGGCGACAAGATCTTCGACCCGACACAGGCCAGTGGCAACGGTGCTGCCTATCCATTGCAGCGAGTCTACACACTGCAACTCAACGTATCCTTCTGATCTATTATCAACTGAAAACAAACAACTATGAATATTCGTAATAAAACGCTCACACGAAAGACGGTGGGATGGGCACTGGCTCTTCTGCCCTGCGCAGGAATTTCTGCCTTGAGCTCCTGCGAGTCTTTCCTTGACATCGACAGCTATATCAACGACCAGGTCACTATCGACTCGGTCTTCACGTCTAAAACACGTGTACTGCAATACATCAACGGTGCTGCGTCATTTCTCCCCGACGAGTCCAAGATCTTCTCCGTAGGCTCGTACTCGCCCAGCGGACTGGCCGCCGATGAGGCTATCGTGCCTTGGGCAGACTGGAATCATCGCGGCTCTTATCTCATGGTCGACGAGGTGACGGTCAACGATGTCAAGGGCTACGACCCTTGGGAAAATTACTACAAGGGCATCCGTAAAGCCAACATCCTCATCAAGCGCATACCAGAATGTAAGGAACTCACCGACTTGGAACGACGAGACTACATGGGACGGGCTTACTTCCTCCGTGCCTATTTCTACTATAGTCTCATGCGACTCTATGGCCCTGTGCCCATCGAGCCCGACGAGCCATACGCCAGTGACACAGAGGCGTCTACAGCGTCAGTAGAGCGGGCAAGCTATGATGATTGCGTGGAATATGTCTGCAATAACTTTGAGAAAGCAGCCGAATACCTGCCCGTCAGCCGTGAGAAAGCTTATCAATATGTTCCCACACGGGGAGCCGCACTGGCCTTTGAGGCCCGGCAACGCCTCTACTGGGCAAGTCCGCTCTTCAACGGCAATACATATTATGCTGACTGGAAACGCTCCGATGGCACCAACTTCATCTCACAACAGGAAGACAAGAGCCGATGGGGAAAGGTCGCCGCACTCTACAAGCGGATCATCGACATGAACAAATACGCCTTGAATACAGTCGAGAAAATCGCTACTACCGACCATGTAGCCGGCACGCTGCCCCTGCCTTCGACGGTGTCGAAAGAGCCGTTCCCCAATGGCGCAGGAGACATTGACCCGTACAAGAGCTACAAAAGTATCTTCGACGGAAGCATCGAACCGGAGCATAACAAGGAGCTTATCTATTTCTGCCCACGCAGCGATGCGGATGACTGGACTTTCTATCCCAACCCTTTAGGCGGTATCAACGGATTCAGTGTCACACAGGACATGGTCGACTCTTATCGCATGGCAGACGGACGGCAATATAGTGAGGCTACTGATGAAGAAAAATCATGGAGAGCCGTGGGACAAGGAAAGACTTTCTCGGAGGATTATGTGCTTGCACCGGAACGGGCTCACCGCGACGACAACCGTGAGCCTCGCTACTATGCCAGCATCGGATTTAACTATTGCGTCTGGCCTTGCACGTCCTATACGGGTACGGAGGCCAAGAAGAACTTCGTGGCCACATATTATAAAGACGGCAACAGCCAACCTACCGGAACGGTCAAGGTGGATTACAACCGACTGGGCTATACCTGCAAGAAATATGTCAACCAGGAGGACATCATGAATTGGCAGGGCTCACGCAAGCCCAAGACCTATCCCATCATGCGCTATGCGGAAGTGCTGCTCGGCTATGTGGAAGCCATGAACGAGATGACGGAACCCTATACTGACCCTGTAAACAAGATCACTGTCAGCCGTGATGTACAGCAGATGATGTTCTACTTCAATCAGATCAGATATCGTGCAGGCCTGCCCGGCATCACCACGGCAGAGGCTTCGGACTACGAGACCATGAAGAAACTCATCAAACAGGAGTGGAAAGTGGAGTTTGCCTTTGAAGATCATCGCTACTACGATCTTCGACGCTGGAAAGACGCCCCCGATGCCATGAACAAGCCGGTCACCGGTCTCGATGTCAGCGCAAAGATGGCGGAGAGAGAGCAGTTCTATACCGTACGCGTGTGGAATACGGAAAAGACGATGAAGCGCGTGTTTAAGAATAAAATGTATTTCTATCCTATTTCCAAAACGATTCTGCAACGCAATGGAAAACTGGTACAGAACCCAGGATGGACGGACTAAATCTAAAAGTAAAGAAAATGAAGAACTATATATTAGCAACAATCAGCATGGCTGTCGTGCTGCTCTTCACGGCATGTGATCAGGAAGCACCCATGGACACGGATTTGTATCCACAAACAGCCTATATAGTAGGGGCACATTACCGAATCATCGATGAGAATCTTGATTTGAGCTATGAACAAGATACAGTCAATGTTTCGGTGGCTATCAGTGGCAATCGCTCCTTGGCGAGTGACGTAAAAGTAACTCTGGCCGAGTGCCCGGAAGCCATCGACACCTACAACCAGCGTGAGGTGTCGGCACGAGCCAGACAATATCGTCCTTTAAGCACGGATATCTATCATATCCCATCATATGACGTCACGGTACGGAAGGGGGAGGTGTTCCACACGATGCCTATTTATGTCAACCCGTCGACACTCCACTGTGACTCGCTCTATATGCTGGCCTTCAAGATTGCAGCAACATCCATGTACGAGGCTACCAAGATCGACACCGTCGCCCTGTTGCGGATGAATCTTGTCAACAAGTATTCGGGACAGTACTACATGAATGGTGTCATCAAGAACGTGGACAATCCCAACGACTCGCTGGTCTATGTCATGCCGAGACAGCTCACGGCTACGAAGGACGGCAGAACGGTGAGAATGTTCCATTATGATAATGAGTGGGTGGAAGGAAGCAGCAACGATTATCGTCCCACATACACATTCATGATTACAGTCAACGATGACAACAGTCTCACGCTTCATACCTGGGACAAGTTCGACCTTGTAGAGGGTGGAGGAACATACTACCCGGAGATGAAGGTGTACGACATCTGGTATGTCTACCGCGACAAAGGAAAGACATGGCGCGCCGAGGGCTTCTTGTATAAAGAGAGGAAGAACAATACAGAGCAACACGCCATCAACGACTGGATGGAACTGATGCGGGCCAAGAAAAGTAAATAGTGGTAGACCGATCATGAAATAACAGCGGTGCCTCTGCACGTGACAGGCAGAGACACCGCTGTTGTGTTTACGCGTGTCGGTGAATGCTCTTTGACAGCAGTTCATAGAGCTGCCGGAGCTCGGGATCATCGGCGAGAAGGGCGGACTGTGCGGCGATGACGTTCTCGTCGTAGCGGACGGCAGGACCCGTCTGGGCATCGTGAGGCGAGAGGGCGTGTACTTTGCGCGCCGTCTCGTCGATGAGCGGGAGTATCACGTCGAAAGGCAGATGATGGGCGGAAAGGATTCCGGCGGCAATGTCGTAGCAGTGGTTGACGAAGTTGCAAGCCCACACTGCCGACAGATGCAGGTACTTGCGGTCGGCGGTGGACAAGGGATAGACGCGACGGGTGACAGACTGCGCCAATGTGGTGAGCAGGGTGTGGGCGGTCTCGTCGTTCCATTCGATGAAGGTGGGGATGATGCTGAAGTCTGTCTCACGCGCTTTCGAGAAGGTCTGCATGGGATAGAAGACGCCATAGTGCGGAGCCTTGTCCTTGAAGACATCCATAGGCATGGAGCCGGCGGTGTGGAGGAAGACTTTCTCCGAAAGGGCAGCCCCCGAAGAGTTCAGCGCGCGGGTCAGCTCGCCGATGACATCGCGCAGTGCCTTGTCCTTGATGGAAAGGATATACACGTCGGCACGGTTGTCGATAGCCGTCAAGTCGGTTGTCGCGGGACAGTCGAGGATGGCGGCTAAAGCTTCTGCTGAGGTTGCCGTGTGGCTGTATACCTGCAGGATGTCGTGACCGGCTTTTTTCAGTGCTTTGCCTAAGTTGGTAGCAAGGTTGCCGGCTCCTATCAATACGATTTTCATAATAATGGGCCCCCCTCTAACTCCCCGAGCCCTCCTCTAGCTCCCCCCGAGGGGGGAGGAAGGCGATACCATTAAATACCTTACTTAGCAGGAATGGGCGAGTATGGGGTGGGCTCTCCTCCCCCCTCGGGGGGAGTTAGAGGGGGGCTCGGGGAGCTAGAGGGGGGCTTGGTGGGTTATTCTTTTTTGTTATTTACATAGCTCAGCGCTGCACCGATGGCAGTGCAGAACTCGCTGCTCTTGGGTATGATGAAGCGCACGTCGTAGAGCTCTTCAAGTTTAGGGAAGAGCTCGTTGCACTGCGGCAGTCGTGAGAGGTTGCCGATGAGCACGAAGTCGCGGATGCCGCTGTTGAGTGAGCTGAGGATCGACGCTGAGCCGATGGCCTGCAGCACCATACAGATCAGACCCTTCGCGATGTCCTCGCGGCTGGCGTTGCCCTGTGCGTTGGCGAAGAGGCTGGCGGTGGCGTCCATGGGCAGACCCGGTAGCGGATGCGCCGAGATGTCGCCGATGCTTAGGTTGATGTGCGTGATGTCGCCGTCGAGTGCCATCTGCGAGATCTGCTTGATGTCGTCGGTCTGGAGGAGCAGACGGCTGAGCCCGTTGAGGGTACCGCCGCCGATGCCGATGCCGCCGAGGTGGCGGATGGCGCCGTCCTGGTAAGAGACGAGCGACGTACCCGTTCCCATCGACACCACGATCATGCGGTTGAGCTTCGACTCAAAGGCCGCGCCGAGTCCGTCGGCGATAAACTCTTCGACTTTCTGCGTGGTGAGCCCGTAGATGGGGCTGTTGATATATGCGGCGCCCACACCGGTGAGCATGACGCGCTCCACGTCGTCGAGGGCGATATCGTTGTCGTGGAGAAACTTGCCGAAGGCACCGTAGAGCGAGGTGACGGGGTCGGTGGCTTTGATCCACAAGGGCGAGATGACCTCGCCGCCGCGGATACCTACTATCTTTGTCGTGGAGATGCCCACGTCGATACCGATTGCTATCTTGTTCATGATCTGTTGAGAGGGGATATAGAGATTATAGAAGCGATAGAGATCATAGAGGCTATAGAGACCATAGAAGCTATAGAGGCTATAGAAACTATCTAACCCTTAGAGACTGTCTACGATATCCTTAGCCACTTCTGTTTTGCTTTTCTTCGGGAAGTCGCGGCGACGGCCGTCGCGCGCGATGATGGCGATCTGGTTGTTGTCGCTGCCGAAGGTGGTGTCGGGGATGCGCGTGGAGTTGAGGACGATGAGGTCGGCGTTTTTCTTCCGCAGCTTTTCCTCGGCGTTGTGCACCTCGTTGTTGGTTTCGAGGGCGAAGGCCACGAGCTTCTGCTGGCTTGTCTTCATCTTGCCGAGCGTGGCGGCGATGTCCTGCGTGGGCAGCAGGTCGATGTGGAGCCCGTCCTTGCCCCGCTTGATCTTTTGGTCAGCAACCGTCGCCGGTTTGAAGTCAGCGACAGCGGCGCAGAGGATGGCAGTGTCGCAATGCGGAAAGGCCTCGGTGGCGGCGTGGTACATCTCTTCACAGCTCTCCACGTCGATACGGTGGATCTCCGGTGAGCACTGCAAGGCCACGGGTCCGGCGATGAGGGTGACGTCGGCTCCGCGTTGCAGGCATTCCTCGGCGATGGCGAATCCCATCTTTCCTGAGGAGTAGTTGCCGATGAAGCGCACGGGGTCGATTTTCTCATAGGTAGGTCCGGCGGTGATGAGCACGTGTCTGCCGGCGAGCGAGTGCGCTGCGGGGGCTTGCCCGTCGCCGTTGGCAGTTTCGCTATGGGCATTCGCTTCGCTGTTTCCTGCCTCGTTCTCAAAGTATTCGTCGAGTGTGGCGATGATATTCTCGGGCTCCTCCATGCGTCCCTTGCCTTCCAGTCCGGAAGCGAGGAAGCCAGAGGCCGGTTCGATGATATGGTTGCCATAGCTGCGCAGCGTCTCTAGATTGCGTTGCGTGGCGGGATGACGATACATGTCTAAGTCCATAGCGGGAGCTATGAAGACGGGTGCTTTCATGGAGAGGTAGGTGGTGATGAGCATATTGTCGGCGATGGCGTTGGCCATCTTGCCGAGGCTGCTTGCCGTGCAGGGCGCGATGAGCATGGCGTCGGCCCACAGTCCGAGATCCACGTGGGAGTGCCACGTGCCGTCGCGCTGTGCGAAGAAATCACTGATGACAGGCTTATGCGTTAGTGCGCTGAGCGTGACAGGAGTGATGAACTCCTTGCCCGCAGGCGTGATGACGACCTGCACCTCAGCCCCGCGCTTGACGAGCCCGCGGATGATCAGGCAGGACTTATAGGCGGCGATGGAGCCCGTGATGCCCAATACGATTTTCTTTCCTTTTAGCATTTCGCTGCGAGTTGAAATGAATAAATGAGCTTGGTCTTTACAGACAATTGCCTTATTGGCTACAAAGTTACAAAATAATTATATAACTTTGCACTTGTAAAAGAACTAATCAACATGGGTTATTTAACAACAGACAAGAAAAAGATTACAACAAAGACTATTTTGGAGATGAAAGCCGCGGGCGAGAAGATTGCCCAGATGACGGCTTACGACTTTACGACGGCTGGCATCCTCGACCGTGCGGGCATCGACGCGATCCTCGTCGGTGACTCTGCCTCGAACGTGATGGCGGGCAATGCCGACACGCTGCCGATCACCGTGGACCAGATGATCTACCATGCGCGTTCGGTGGCGCGTGCGTGCCAGCACTGCTTAGTGGTGTGCGACATGCCGTTCGGCTCTTACCAGGTGAGCCGTGAGGAGGGTGTGCGCAATGCCATCCGCATCATGAAGGAGACGGGTGTCGACGCCGTGAAGATGGAAGGCGGTGAGGCGATTGCCGACACGGTGCGCGCCATCGTGCAGGCCGGTGTGCCTGTCGTGGGCCATTTAGGTCTCACACCGCAGAGCATCCATCAGTTCGGCGGCTATGGCCTTCGTGCCAAGGAGGAGGCTGAGGCGCGTCAGCTGCTCGCCGACGCTCATGCCCTCGATGAGGCGGGCGTCTTTGCCATCACACTCGAGAAGGTGCCTGCCAAACTCGCCGCGCAGGTCACTCGCGAAGTCAAGGCGGCTACGATCGGCATTGGCGCCGGACCCGACACCGACGGTCAGGTGCTCGTCTATGCCGACGCGCTGGGCATGACGCAAGGCTTTAAGCCAAAGTTCCTCCGCCACTTCGCCGATGTCTGCCAGTGCATGACCGACGGTGTGCAGGCGTATGTGCAGGCCGTGAAAGGCGCTGACTTCCCCAACGAGGAGGAGAGCTACTAAAAAGAACTTGCCCCCTTACCCCTCTCCGGCCTCACCCCCTTACCCCTCTCCGAAGGAGAGGGGAGTGATATGTTAGATAAACAATAGCTGTCTCACCCCCAACCCCTCTCCAAGGGAGAGGGGAGTGATATGTTAGATAAACAATTATTTGAGCATGAAGAAGAATTCCCAAAAGGACACACTTTCGCCATTCCCTTCGCCCGCAGAGCATTCTACTCCCCTCTCCTTTGGAGAGGGGCATGGGGGTGAGGCTGTAGAGGGGCAAGGGGGGTGAGGCTGTAGAGGGGATAGGGGGTGAGGCTGTTATCCTCTTAGCCAGTTCTCCACGATCTTGCTGCCCATCGGAGTGAGCACGCTCTCGGGGTGGAATTGGATGCCGTGGATGTTGTAGTGGCGGTGGCGCAGTCCCATGATCTGGCCGTCGTCGCTGACAGCGGTGACCTCAAGGGAGGCGGGGAACTCCGTGCGGCTGACCACCCAACTATGGTAGCGGCCCATGAGCAGACGCTTGGGCAGTCCGTCGAAGATCGGGTCGTTGCCAAACTGTGTGCCCTCGGTGGCTACGCCATGATACACTTCGCTGAGGTTCTCAAGCTTCGCGCCGAAGACCTCGCCAATGGCCTGATGACCGAGACACACGCCGAGCATGGGCTTGCGGCCGGCGTAGGTCTTGATGACGTCAAGGAGCAGACCGGCCTCGCTGGGGATGCCTGGACCGGGACTGAGTATGATCTTGTCGAAGGGCTCCAACTGACCGAGCGTGAACTGGTCGTTGCGATAGACCTCCACCTCGGCACCTAATTGCTTCACCAAATGTGCGAGGTTGTATGTAAAGCTGTCGTAATTGTCTATGATAACGATTTTCATATCATTCTTAAATTCTCAAATCCTTGATAGAATAAGTTCTTTCAGATGCTTATTCCTTCTTTGAATCTATGATTTCCTATTGTGTCTTATAGCTTCTCAGCAATCTTGATGGCCTTGACGAGTGCGCCGAGCTTGTTGTTGCTCTCGTTGAGCTCATAGGCATCGTTGCTCTTGGCTACCACGCCGCTGCCGGCTTGGAACCACAACTCACCGCCGCGACTGATGAATGTGCGGATGACGATGGCTTGGTTGAGATTGCCGTTGAGGCCGATGAAGCCGATGCAACCGCCGTATGCGCCGCGGTTGTGGGGCTCCATCTCGCTGATGAGCTGCATGGCGCGCACCTTAGGGGCCCCCGATAGTGTACCGGCGGGGAAGGTGTCGAAGAATGCCTTGATGTGGTCAGCACCCTTGTTGAGTTTACCGCTGACGCGGCTGACGAGGTGGATGACGTGGCTGTAGAACTGCATGTCCTTGTAGAAGTCCACCTTCACGTCGTGGCAGTTGCGGCTCAGGTCGTTGCGTGCTAAGTCCACGAGCATCACGTGCTCAGCGTTTTCCTTCGGGTCGTTGCGCAGGAACTCAGCGGCACGGCGGTCCTGGTCGGCGTTGCCCGTGCGCTTGGTAGTACCGGCGATCGGGTCGATATATGCGGTGTCGCCTTCGATGCGGTTGTGGGTCTCCGGGCTGGAGCCGAAGATGCGGAAGCCGCCGAAATCGAAATAGAAGAGATAGGGCGACGGGTTGATGGAGCGCAGGGCGCGGTAGAGCTTGAAGTCGTCACCCTCGTAGCGCTGGACGAAGCGGCGCGAGATGACGATCTGGAAGACGTCACCGCGCAGGCAGTGCTTGACACAGCGCCGGATGTTGGCCTTGTGCTCCTCATCGGTGAGCGTAGAGGTAGCCTCGCCGACGGGGTGGAAGCTATAGGGCTTCACGCTTGCCTTGTTCACCGCGCGCTGCAAGTCGGCGAGCTGACGGTTGCCGTCGTCGCTGTTCTTGGCCAGGGTGATGAACGTCATCGTGTTGTTGAAGTGATCAAAGACGATGAGGTCGCGGTAGAGGATGTAGTAGATGTCAGGCGCATCGTTCTTCGCCATGGTCGTGTCCTTGACGTCGATATTCTCGAAATATCGCACGGCGTTGAAGGCCGTGTAGCCATAGAGCCCGCAGAAGTTGGCGCCCTCGCCCTCGATATGGAAGCGATGGATGAAGTCGTCGAAGTCCTTGACGATGGCCAGCTTGCAGGCTTCTCCCTTGCCGGGACCAGTCGCGGGCAGTTCATGTTCCTCGGTAGTGCCATCGGGTAGCGTGACGATTGTCTTGCCGTGGCTGACGGCGATAGAGGCAATCGGGTTGATGCCGATAAACGACCGAGCGTTTTCCGAGCCGTGATAGTCCGAGCTCTCCATCAGCGCACTCTGTGGATAGATATCGCGCAAACGCATGTAGACGGCCACGGGAGTATAAAGGTCGGCGAGGATTGTTTGTGAGTAGACATTAAACGCAGCCTCACCCCCTTGCCCCTCTCCAAGGGAGAGGGGAGTAGAATGCTCTGCGGACGGAGCCTCACCCCCAGTCCCCTCTCCAAAGGCGAGGGGAGTAGAATGCTCTGCGGACGGGGCCTCACCCCCAGTCCCCTCTCCAAAGGCGAGGGGAGTAGAATGCTCTGCGGGTGTAGACTCATCCCTTACAGCCTCACCCCCTTGCCCCTCTCCGAGGGAGAGGGGAGTAGAATGCTCTGCGGGTGATGGGTGCTTCGCTATTTGTTTTCGTTCTTTGTCTTCCATCTTTCTAATCTTTTATTATTCTGTCCTATTATTATTCTGTTCTAATATTATTCTGTCCTATTATTATTTATTCTATATTACTCTTTTCTTTTGTTACTCTGTTTTATATCTGCTGAGTTTCCTTTCAGTGCTTGTTATTGTTTATCTAACATTTTACTCCCCTCTCCCTTGGAGAGGGGGTAAGGGGGGTGAGGCTCTTATTGTTTATCTAACATTTTACTCCCCTCTCCCTCGGAGAGGGGTCAGGGGGTGAGGCTTAACATTTTACTCCCCTCTCCCTTTGGAGAGGGGTTGGGGTTGAGGCTTTTTTAAAACTTTCCATATTCTTTCGCCATGTCTTTGTGAGTGAGATAAGTGTTCATGTCCTTGTCGCCACGTCCGCTGACGGTGAGCACCACCACGTCGGAGGGTTTGAAGGACAGTTTGCGGAGGGCAGCGACAGCGTGTGCGCTCTCGATGGCGGGTATGATGCCCTCGGTGCGTGTGAGCTCATAGCCGGCATAGATTGCCTCGTCGTCGTTGATGGCGAGCACCTTTTCGCGTCCCTGCTGTGCGAGATATGCGTGCATGGGTCCGATGCCCGGGTAGTCGAGACCGGCCGAGATGGTGAATGCCTCCTTGATCTGTCCGTCGTCGGTCTGCATCACCAGCGTGCGGGCGCCGTGGATGATGCCCTCGGTGCCACAGTGCATGGTGGCTGCCGTGTAGTCGGTGTCGATGCCGTGGCCGCCTGCTTCGGCAAGCACGATCTTCACGCGGTCGTCGTCGACATAGTGATAGATAGTTCCGGCAGCGTTGCTGCCACCGCCCACGCAGGCGATGAGATAGTCGGGATAGTCACGTCCTATCTTCTCCTGTAGCTGCCACTTGATCTCTTCGCTGATGACGCTCTGCATCTTCGCCACGATGTCGGGGTAGGGGTGCGGGCCCATCGTGGAACCGACGAGGTAGAAGGTATCCTCGGGATGGCAGCACCAGTCGCGGATTGCTTCCGAGCAGGCATCGGAGAGCGTCATGTTGCCGGTGGTCACCGGATGCACCTTTGCGCCGAGCATCTTCATGCGCTCCACGTTGGGATGCTGTCGCTCCACGTCGGTCTTGCCCATGAAGATCTCACAGTCCATGCCGAAGAGCGCGCAGACCGTGGCTGTTGCCACACCGTGCTGTCCGGCGCCGGTCTCAGCGATGATGCGTGTCTTGCCCATCTTGCGGGCGAGGAGTATCTGTCCGATGGCGTTGTTGATCTTGTGCGCTCCCGTGTGGTTGAGGTCCTCGCGCTTGAGATAGAGCTGACAGCCGTAGCGCTCGCTCATGCGCTTGGCGTAGTAGAGTGGTGAGGGACGGCCGGCGTAGTCGCGCAGCAGCGTGCGAAACTCCTGCTTAAACTCCTCGCTCTCGATGATCGGCAAGTAAGCGTCTTGCAGGTCGTGTACACATTTATATAATATCTCTGGGACGTAGGCTCCGCCAAACTGGCCAAAGAAGCCATCCTTTGTTGGATTAGTCGAATTTTTCATTATTTATTTCTTTAAAGCGTCAAACAATAGGTCAAGTGCTTTGTCGGGGTCTTTTGTCTCGTTGAGCAGCGTGACGAACTTTGAGCCGATGATGGCACCGGCAGCATTCTGCTGTGCGCTCTCTAAGGTCTGCTTGTTGCTGATGCCGAAACCGATCATGCGGGGATTGTGGAGGTGCATCGAGTTGATATGCCGGAAGTAAGCCTGCTTGGCCTCGCCGAAGTTAGACTGTGCCCCCGTGATGCTTGCAGAGGACACCATATATATAAAGCCATCGGTGTGCTCATCGATGAAGCGGATGCGCTCCTCACTGGTCTCTGGCGTGATCATCATGATCACCCGGATGTCGTATTTGTCGGCGATAGGCTTCACCACATCCATATAATCCTTGAAGGGCAAGTCGGGGATGATGCAGCCACTGGCACCGCTCTCCACACAGCTACGGAAGAAGTCCTCCAAACCATAGTGCATGATGACATTGAGATAGCCCATCATCACCAGTGGGATGGTGACCTGATTCTTGATAGCCTTCAGTTGTGCGAAGATCTTCTTAAGTGTCGTGCCGTTCTTCAAGGCTACCGTGCCCGCACTCTGTATCACCGGACCGTCGGCAAGCGGGTCACTGAAGGGAATGCCCACCTCCACCATGTCAATGCCATGACGTTGCATGGCGAGTATCACGTCGGCCGTTCCCTCCAACGTAGGGCAGCCTGCGCAGAAATACAGCGACAGCAGTTTACGGTCGCCGCGGGTAGAAAAAAGTTGGTTGATCTTATTCATATTCCTATTTTATTGTTTGTTCAATTGATGAAGGAAGTTTTGCAGCAGGTTTATATCCTTCATTCCCGGTGCCGTTTCGAACTTGCTGTTGAGGTCTATGCCGACGCATTGTGGATGGTGGAAGTCACGCAGTCGGTCAGCGTCGTCCGGTCCAATGCCGCCGCTAAGCAAGAATGGCGTCTGTCCCGTGTAAGCCTCAAGTACCGACCAGTCGTATTTCTGTCCGCTGCCGCCGTAGCCTTTGCATTTCGTGTCGAAGAGAAAGAGGTCGACATGCCCCTCGTACTGCTCACAACGTTTCAAGTCCTCAGTACTGGATACGCTGATGGCTTTGATGATCTTTATCTGTGGTACGATGTCGGGAACAAGTGTCCGCCGCAGGTTGTCGATCATCACGGGACTCTCGTCGCCGTGAAGTTGCACGTAGCTCAGATGATAGTTGTACACGGCGGTGACAATGTTCTGAGGCATGTCGTCGACGAAGACGCCGACCGTTTTATATTGTTTGTCCTGCGGATCGCTCCCCTCTTTGAGACTACTATAATCCGGAATGATCCCCGCATCCGACGAGATGCTCTCGACGTATCGCGGACTCTTGGGGTAGAAGATCAGACCGATGAGGTTCACGCCTAAGGCCGCCACCTCGCGGATGTTCTGCGCGTCGCGCATGCCACAAACCTTGATCAATTGATAGTTCATAACGCTATGGTCTTCATTCAACATTCATTACTCATCACTCAACATTCGTATCAGTCTTGCCAGCTCCTCGCCGGGATCGTCTGCTTTCATGAAGTGCTCACCCATGAGGAAGCCGTGGAAGCCCACCTTGCGCAGCTGTCGGATGGTATCGGGATCACCGATGCCGCTCTCGCTCACCGTGCACACACCTTTCGGCAGGCGCTCGGCGAGACGGAAGCTGTTGTTCACGTCGGTGACGAAGGTGCCGAGGTTGCGGTTGTTGATGCCGTACATGTCCGGTTCAATATCGGCGTATTCGAAGTCCTCATCGCCGTGCATCTCCAACAACACCTCCAGTCCGAGCTCGTGAGCCATGTGCAGCAGGTCGCGGCACTTGTCCTTTTCCAGGCAGGCAGCGATGAGCAGAACGGCCGATGCGCCACAATAGCGGGCTTGGAAGAGCTGATATTCGTTGATGACAAAGTTCTTATATAATATAGGTATTGTCACGCCGACGGCTCTGGCCTGCTGGATATATTCGTCGTAGCCACCGAAGTATTTCGTGTCGGTGAGAATGCTCAGTGCGGCAGCACCGTGTTGCTGATAGCTCAACGGGATGACCGAAGCCTTGCCTTCCTGCTTGATCCATCCCTTGCTCGGCGATTTGCGTTTAAACTCAGCGATGATACCCGTCGGAGAGTCCATCAGAGCCTGGCGCATAGAAGCCGGTGCACTGGTCTCCTTCTTGATCTTTTCCTCCACAAGCGAGTAGAGGCGGCGGGGCGAAATGAAGTCCATCCGCTCCTGCAGTTCCTCCACTTTGTGTGCTACGATTTCTTCTAATATATCCATGTTATTCCGTTTTTCTACAAGTTTCTCCCCCTTTACGAGTTGAGTTCCACGAATTTCTTGAAGGTGTTCAGTGCCTTCCCGCTATCGATACTCTCGCGGGCGATCTCTATGCACTCTTCGATCGACTTCTTGCCTTTCTCATAGACCTGGATACCAAAGGCAGCGTTGGCGAGCACGATATTTTTCTGTGCGGGCAGAGCCTTGTTGGTCAGTACGTTGTCGAAGATCTCCTTGGCCTCTTCCTCTGTGGCGCCGGCCTGTATCTCCTCCGGCTTGGCAATGTCGAAGCCCAGCTCAGCCGGTTTGAACACGCGCTCGTAGTCTGCCGTGGTCACCTTAAACGGTCCAGTGAGTGAGATCTCGTCATATCCGTCGATGCTGTTGACGATGCCGTAGTCGATACCGATCTTTTGGTAAACCTGCTGATAGAGGCGCATCTGGTCGAGGTTAGCCACGCCGAGCAGCTGGCACTGAGGTTTTGACGGGTTGATGATCGGGCCAAGGAGATTGAAGAAGGTCGGGAAGGGCAGAGCCTTGCGGATGGCACCGACGAACTTCATGGCTTTGGCGAAGAGCTGGGCATGGAGATAGACGATGCCGCACTCGTTGATGGAGCGGTTGAGCTTGTCGAGGTCAGCGGTGAAGTTCACGCCATGGTTCTTGATAACGTTCGACGCGCCGCTGACGCTTGTGGCGGCATAGTTGCCGTGTTTGGCCACTTTGTATCCTGCACCGGCAATGACGAAGCAGGCTGTCGTGGAGATGTTGAAAGTGTTCTTGCGGTCACCGCCGGTACCGACCACATCGATATAGCGGTCACAGTCCAAAGGTACGGGTACGCCCGTGGCGAGAATGCCATCGCGGAAACCGAGCAGTTCCTCTACACTGATGCCGCGCATCTGAATGGCGGTCAGCAATGCTGCGATCTCTGCGTCGTTGAGTTCACCGCGTGTGATGGCGATGAGCAGTTCCTTTGTCTCTTCACGTTTCAGCTCCTCGTGGTTGAGGAGGCGGTTGAAAATAGCCTTGATGTCCATATGCGTTTATGTTTTAATATTTATATTTGTCTGTTTTTTAATTTTTCAATTCATCCTTCATCCTTCAACATTCAGCATTAAAAAAGGCCTGTCGCAAGAACGACAGGCCTTTGTATGTTGTTGGATGTAGTACCCACACGGCTTCTCGACTCACGACTTTTTAGATCTTGAGCTACGCCACCACCAATATGCAGATACATGATTCATCATATTCTATTCTCTTGTTTTATATTTCGAGTGCAAAGATACATGTTTTCCGTTAAACTGCAAACGTTTTGGTTGGAAAAATATCAATTCGTTGTGTTTTTAACATTTATACCAATCATCTTCACCTTCTCTTCGAAGTCCTCTTTGTCACCAATAGCCCCTTTCTTCACGCGTGCGCGGTAATTATATATGGTGTTGACGCTGTAGTGAAGGCACTTGCAGGCAATTCTCAGACAATATTACGTTGAAAAAGTCGTTTACATTGAAGTAACAAGCCTGTTTATTATACAATGAAAAAACTATTCGTCGCTTTCTTTCTGAGTGTCGTGGCGTTGGCCTGCCGTGCCGACAATGCCATGGACACCTATGTTTCCCAGCTCATGAGCCGCATGACGCTGGAAGAGAAAATCGGGCAGCTCAACCTTCTGCCGGGTGGAGACATCGTCACAGGCAAGGAGATGGACAGTCCTTTGGCGCAGTTGACACGCGAGGGCAAGCTCGGCGCCGTGCTAAGTCTGCGTGATCCGGTGAAGATCAAAGCCTTGCAGCAGATCGCGGTGAAGAAAAGCCGCTTGGGCATTCCCTTGCTTTTTGGCTATGACGTGATCCATGGTTTCCAGACGGTGTTGCCCATTCCTTTGGCACAGGCGTGCAGTTGGGACACGACAGCTATTCGCCTTGGTGCCGAGATGTCAGCTCGTGAGGCTACCTCGCAGGGCATCGACTGGGTCTATAGTCCGATGGTCGACATCGCTCTCGACCCACGTTGGGGACGCATTGCCGAGGGCTCCGGTGAGGATCCGTTCCTGGGCAGTGCCATCGCCAAGGTGATGGTTGAGGGACTTCAGGGCAACTATGGACCCGAGAACGCCATGGCCTGTCTGAAGCACTACGCCCTTTATGGCGCTGTAGAGGCCGGTAGAGACTACAACACGGTGGACATGAGCCACGTGCGGATGTACAACCAATATTTCCCACCTTACGAGGCGGCTGTTCGTGCTGGTGTGGGCTCTGTGATGTCATCCTTCAATCTTGTCGATGGCATCCCCGCTACAGCCAATCCCTGGCTGATCCAAGACGTGTTGCGACAGCAGTGGGGCTTTGATGGCTTCTTGGTGACAGACTATGGTTCGATCGGTGAGATGGTCATCCATGGTGTGGGCGATCTGGCCGCTTGTTCGGCTGCTGCGTTGAAGGCTGGCACCGACATGGACATGTGCGCCAATGGCTACAGCGCTCACCTCAAGCAACTCGTGGAGCAGGGCAAGGTAAGCGAGGCCGAGGTCGACCAGGCCTGCCGTCGTGTGTTGGAAGCGAAATACAAGTTAGGTCTCTTCAAGGATCCTTACCGCTTCCTCAATGCCAAGCGTGCCAAGACCGCGCTTTACACGCCTGAGCACCGTGCCCTTGCCCGTGAGCTGGCAGCCAAGACCTTTGTGCTGTTGAAGAATGATGGCAACACACTGCCGCTGAAACGTCAGGGAACCATCGCCCTCATCGGCCCACTCGCCAATGATCGTTCTAACATGGTCGGCAGTTGGTCGACCGCCGACAAGCCGGAGCTCTACAGCACGCTCAAGGAAGCCATGGAGCGCGCCGTGGAGGGTAAGGCCCGTGTGGTCTATGCCCAGGGCTGCAACATCTACGATGACTCGGCGACACAGGCCGACTGCTCCTTTGGCCGTCCCATCCCACGGGTAGACAGTAAGAAGGCTGAGCAGGAAGCCTTGGCGGCAGCCCGTCAGGCCGATGTTATCGTCTGCGCCATGGGAGAGATGACTGAGATGAGTGGCGAGAGTTCCTCGCGTGCTGATCTCAGTCTGCCCGAAGCTCAGATGCGCCTCTTGCGTCAGCTCTGCGCCATGGGCAAGCCCGTCGTGCTGCTGAACTTCTCGGGTCGTCCGACGATTCTGAAATGGGAGAGCGAGCACTGTCAGTCGATCCTCAACGTGTGGTTCGGCGGTTCCGAGGCGGCCGATGCCATCTGTGATGTGCTTTTTGGTGATAAGGTCCCCACGGGCCGACTGGTCACCACTTTGCCGCAGTGCATGGGACAGATACCTATTTATTACAACCATCTCAACACCGGACGTCCCGTGGCTGAGGGTGCGAAGAAATACTATAAGTATCAGAGCAACTACATCGACGTTCGCAACGACCCTCTCTATCCGTTTGGCTATGGGCTGAGCTATACAACCTTTGCGTACAGCCAACCTCAGTTGAGTGCTGACCGCATCGCTCACGGTGGCAGTGTCACTGCTTCCGTGACGGTGACCAATACTGGCCAGCGCGACGGCGAGGAGGTGGTGCAACTCTATGTCCATCATCCTGCCGCACAGATTGCGCGTCCGGTGAAAGAACTCAAAGGCTTCCGCCGCGTGCATCTCAAGGCCGGAGAGAGCCAGCGCATCGATTTCTTGATCACACCCGACATGCTGAAATATAAAGATGGTAATGGTCGTGATATCCTCGATGCGGGTACTTATAACATCATGATAGGACCGAACAGTAGTGACAAGGCACTGAAGCGTACAAGTTTTTCTCTTTACTAAAGGCCACACTCCTCCCTTCTCTTTCGAGAGAGGGGAGGGAAGGGCCTTACCTCGTTGCCGTCAGCAGGATCACGAGTCCGCTGATTCCGATGTAGGTATACACGACGTATTTAAAAATACCATTGGTCAGGTGGCGGAAGATATATCCGCCGAGTGTCGTGCCGATAGCCACCCCACCGATGCCATAAAGATTGTATGATACTAACGTTCCGCTACGCGGAATCAAGAATATATCCGAATATAACGAATATATATTCGTGTTAATACGTGAATATTCGTGGTTTTATCTTTTCCACGAATCTACACTAATCCTCACGGATGGAAGTCGATAGCTATTCGTGTTGATTCGTGAATATTCGTGGTTTGATCTTTTGCTCGAATCTACACTAATCTTCACAAATGGAAGTCTATATATTCTCGATATTCGTTAATATTCTTGATGCCATCGTAGATGGCGCGTTTAAAGAAAAACAACGATGATTGTTGGTAGATAGCCTTTGGGTGTGCTTAGAACTTTGCGTCCTTTGCGGCTTTGCGAGAGAAATACGTGTAAGTGGCTCGTTCTGATACTAACGTTCCGCTACGCGAAATCAAGAATATATACGAATATAACGAATATATATTCTCGATGGCATCATTTCCGATTTGTTGCAGGGTGCGGCCCTTGTGGCCGTCCGCAACCTGCAAACGTCCGCCGCAATGATGCTTAATAATGTCTGTTGGTTGCGGACGGCCACAAGGGCCGCACCCTGCAAACGTCCGCGCAGCATTTTGGCGCATCAGATGAACTCAATGTTTGGAGAAGAGAGCTCTTGAACACGATACATTTCACAAAAACAAGCAAAGCCTTGAAAACTGGCTGGCACGGCAAGCGACGAGCGACGTGGCGGACCCGACTGAGTACTACGGTGAAGTACTGGAGTAATCTGCCCGTAGTACTGGAGTAATCACGGCTTTGTACTGGAGTAATCTCGCCGTAGTACTGCCACCAAACGGCTTTGCTCTTAAGATCAAAAGCCTACGTAGTTGCAACAGAAAGGTTTTCTGACCCTAACAAGATGCCAAGATGAAACTGGCGCACCGGCTTATCCGGTGCGCCATTATCTTTGTTTGATGGTTCGTAGAGCTTGTTATTTCGGCGCAATGGATATTTCCCGTGTCACGGATAGGCGCACAGGGCCAACCCTGTGTTTGGATAAGAGAGTTCATGAATATGATCCTTTTACAAAAACAAATAAAACCTCTTGTTGTGATGCAAGAGCTGCGCCCTTTGTTTCTTCTTCGGTGCCGGTTTGCTCCGAAGCAAGCTTCGGCAAACCGGCACCGGATAAGAAACAGCCTTCGTTCCTCAATCTTGCATCACAGCAAGGAAAACCTTGAAAACAGGCTGGCGCGGTGCTTGGCATAAAGAGATGGTAATTGGGAATTGGAATTTACATCGCGATAGCTTGTTTTTAAGGTTTTCCTTTGTCAGCGCCAAGATTCGATGAAGTAGAATCTGCCATTTGCGGTTTGAGGGCGGTGAGAGGCGATAGCGAATTTCGGCCTGGACAGGCTTGGCACTGATTTTCGGGATGAGGTATGGATTTCCGTCATTGCTGATTTGTTGCAGGGTGCGGCCCTTGTGGCCGTCCGCATCCTATGTATGTGATTATGATTTTATCGGCGGATGTTTGTTAAGGTCTGTTGGTTGCGGACGGCCACAAGGGCCGCACCCTGCAAACGTCTGTAACCAATACTGAGAAGATACCGAACAGACGCCCTACGGAAAATATCCACTGTGTCGTTATTTCAGCAGCTCAGCGAGCTTGTCAGCGAGTTTTTGTCCGCGGGCATCCATGTCCGTGGCAATGATCTTGCCGGTGGCAACGTTGAAGAGGTACATGGCCGGGATGGCACGGATGTGATAGAGGTCAGCGAGCGAGCCGTCGGCATCGAGGAAGCTCGGCCACTGCAACTTCTCGTCGGCGCAGGCTTTCTTCCACGCCTTGCGGTCGCGGTCTGTGGAGATGCTGATGACTTGGAAGCCTTTGTCCTTGTATTTGGCATACTGTGCCTTGACGTTGGGAATCTCCATGCGGCAGGGATGGCACCAGCTCGCCCAGAAGTCGATGAGGGCCACCTTCTTTCCGGCCACAAGGCTTGCCAGTGTGTGTGGCTTGCCTGCCTCGTCTTTCACAGTGAACGGCGTGATCGGTGAACCTGCGCCATCACTGGGGTTCAGCTCGGCGTAGACCTTCTTGCCGTACCAGCTGTTTTTGGCGGCCGGCGACATAGCGTCTAAGACCGCCTTGTCCTCCGGACGGAAGTAGTTCATGAAGTCCATCATCAGCAGTGGCCCCCAGAAGCTGTCTTTATGGGCGTTGATGGTGCTGTCAAGACGAAACTCCACGTCGTGGAAAAAGATGCTGTCGGCCTGCAACATGGCTTTGTACTCATTGCTGACTTTGATAGCCTTGCGCTCGGCATCGGTCTTGGCGTTGTTCAGTTGCTGTTGCACGCCGGCGTATTTCTTGGCGTTGCTTTGGTATACCTCGTCGAGTTGGTTGCGCACGTCGTACATCTTGTAGTACTCGTCGGTCAGTGGTGAGCCGGAGACTTTCATGTTGGTGAAGTTATAGACGGGGAGTCCCTGGCTGGTGCCCTCCTGCCTGACATCAGCCGCGATAGTGATGTTGGAATTGTCGAGCATGAACTTCCCCACACCGTAGCTGTTCTTGACTCTCATCCAGATGAGGCGCGGATCGCTTTGCTGGCCCGTGAGGGCGATCTGTCCGCCCTTCACGATGGCTGTGGCGATAGGCTTCTCGTTGTCGTGGCTCATGGGTACAAGTTCAATCTCCGTGCCGTCGGGCAACCCGTTGAGGGTAGCCTTGACGGTGTAGTTCTGTGCGTTGACGACCATGGCGAACAAGGCCAGGGCTGCCGTCAAAAGTTGTTTTTTCATTTTGCTGTTGTTTTGTTTTTATTTGGTTGTTATCGTTGTTACTCAGCATCTATGTTGGTCATGTCCACGATCTTGCCCCATCCTGTGGTGATGACCGGGTTGTCGGGCGAGCCGAACATGGGTCCGAAGGACGAGGTGGGTACTCCGTAGTTGACATCCATCTCGTATTGTATGAGCTTGCCTTCGTGTTTGTTGCTGTCCCATACGCCAATCCAGAGGATGCAGCTGCTTGTGGGCCAACCGCCGCCTGCGCTGCCCCAGATATAGAATGCGGTGATCTCCTCGCCGGGCTGACAGGTATAGACGGTGTGGGACGTCGTCTCGCCGCTCGACGTGGAGAAGGAGTAGACAGCATTCTTGGTAGCATAGTAGAAAGCCTGCCCGGCGGTGTTGGCCGTGAAGCGCGTGGCCTTGTCGATGTCGGTGCAGCCCGAGAGGTTGAGCACCGACCTTGCGCCGTCGGCACTGAGGTCTCCATTGTCCACAACATTGTAGAACTGGTAGCGATAGAGCATCGGTTTGCCGTCGACATCTGTGACGACATAGGTCTGGTTGCTGCCGCCCTGGAAGACGGCCTTCACGGTGCCGGGCACGTTGTTGGCGTCGACGATGGCATCGCTGACAGTGGCCTTGAAGGTTTTTAATTGCGTGCCTTGGGCATAGTAAGGGCAGAAGCGATGGTGCTTGCTGTCGTAGAGCACCTGCCAGGCATTGACGGCGCCTTGGATAGGACGCCACGTGTTGAGCGTGGTCTTCATCAGGAATGAGGCCGCTTCGTAGTCGCCGGCGATGGGTGCGGAGAACTTGCGGTCGTTGGTCTTGTTGGCGTAGAGCACGTGCAGTTTGCCGTTGTTGACGAGGAAGTCACAGTTGTTGGTATAGAAACTGTTTTGCGGGTCAAATTTCTCGGGCGTGGTGTAGAACATCGTGCTCCAGTCGTTGACGGTCATCAGTCCCTCCTTGCTCAGCCGATAGAGGTTGTCCGAGGTGGCCACGAGGTAGCCGTCCTTGGGCGTTTTGCCCGTGGTGGTGCCTCGGATGAAGCGTGGCGTACCCTTGAGCGTGGTGCCGTGAAGCGTGCTATAGTAGCGGTAGATGCAGCTGTCGCCATAGATCAGCATCAGCGGCGACTGGTAGACCTCGATGTCGGTGCCGTCGTCACGCTCGGTGAGCAGATAGAGTCCGCCAAGGGAACTCATGGATTCCACCATGGTGTAATTGCTGAGAGTGGTGAAGTAAGCGCGTTCGCCATTGACAGTGTCCTCAGCCAGACAGTAGAATTTGTATTGTCCCGGTTTCAGGTTGCACGTCCAGTCAAGTGTCAGCTGATGGCTGATGGTATCTGCGGGCGGGTAGACCTGCTTGTTGCCGATCTGTACAGGCTGGTAGGAATAGTTGGTGTAGGTGAGATAGAACCAACTGTAGCGGAGCCGCTTGGGGTGGTCGTACTTAATCTTCGGAGCGAACTGTATGTGCTCACCGGACTTTATGGCGCCCTCAAGCACCATGCGCTCGTTGACGGTCATGCCCGTGGTGTCGAATACGATCTTGCCCACCTGGTCGTCGGAGAGATAGTTGTAGTTGCCGTCGTCGCTGTAGCAGGCTCCCAAGCATAGCAGTGTGGCGAGGGCGAAGAGGAAGAATATGGCTTTTCTCATATCTGTTACTTCTTTATAAGGTTAGAACTCCACGAGCACGCCGTCCTCGTCCTTGAGAGGATTGCCCGGGTGCGCGTCGTTGTATTTTTGCAGTGCGTTTTGGAACTTAATGCGCAGGTTCATCAGCTCGCCCCAGGAGAGCTGGTCGGTGTCGAACTCAGTGATGCCGCCGGCATTGGCGATCATAAAGCGGTACTTCGTGTTGCTGTACTGTCCGAAGAACTCCTGGAGCTTGTCCCAGTTCGTGGGTTTCGAGAGAATGTCGTTCCAGACGAGCACCAGGTGATTTGCCTCGTCGACACCGGGCTGGAAGTCGTCAGAAGGTGCCACCTTGATGTAGAGTCTCACCGTCTGCTGTTGCAGCGAGGCATCGCGGTGCAGCGTCACGGGGAAGACTGCCGAGGTCTTTCCAGCCAGTATGGTCACCGTGGCTGGCAGACTATATTGTTGCGCCGTGGCTGTGGTGCGTTCGTTGTCCACCACGATGTTGGCCGTGCGGTTGTGGTCTTGTGCGGCCCCCATGACGACGGCTTCGACCATCATCACCTTCTCGGTGGTGTCGGCGGGGTAGGTGACGAAGGAGAAGGTCAGCGAGTCGCTGCCTACCGTCCACGCCTCCGGCCCGACAAGTCTCACGCGTGGCGTGTCGCGGTAATAAAAGTCCTGGTCGTTGGAGCAGGCGACCATGGTCATGGCCAGCACGGCTCCCAGCAGATATCTTGCAATTACTTTCATGATACTTTGTTGATTAGATGTTTAGCTTAATTGCCATATCCTCCGAACTCTACGTCGTTCTCGGGTATGGGCAGCACATACACGCTCTTTCCCGGTTTGACGGCCGTGCCGGCGATCTGCTGGGCGTTGCGTCGTTTGTAGTAGAAGAAGAGTTGTCCGCCCTCGCCGACAAACTCCTTGCGGTATTCCTTGTAGATCTCCTGCTGGATTTGTTGCGGGGTGAGACTGCTGTCGAGAGGAAAGAGCTTGAGATTGCGGTTATCGCGCACCTCGTTGAGCAGTTCCACGGCCTTTTCCGGCTCGCTGTCCTCGAGGCACTCGGCGGCGATATACCAGGCCTCGCTCATGCGCAGCAGGGGATAGAGATCGTTGTATTTTCCACCTTCTACATGCCAGAACTTGCAGAGATACTTCGTGTCGCCGTCCATGGTGTAGCCTTTGAGATAGCGATAGTCGTTGCCGAATCCCCGGCTCACCTCATAGATGTCCTGCTGTGTGGCGTCGGAGGGGTTGAGCACATCGTCACCGCCTTTCTTGGCAAAATAATAGTTGGCGATGTCCTCCCAGTTGTTGACGGTCAGATGGAAGATGTGCTCGCAGGAGAAGGCCATGTCGAGTTCGTTGAGTCCCGTCTGCTGCATGTTGGTATAGTCGATCCACGAAAAGGGGATGTTCATTTTTTCGTCGAGGGCATGTATGACCTCGTTGGCATATTTCAGAGCGTTGGTCTTGTCGCCTGCCCAGAGATAGGCGCGTGCCAGTGTCAGCGCGCAGGCGTAGTAGTTGAAGTAGCAGGTGCGGTCGGCACGGAACTGGTACCTGTCCTTGGACAGCAGCAGCGAGTCGTGGCTGAGTTCCTGATGGGCGGTGAGCAAGTCGTTGATGATGAGTTGCATGGTCTCTTTGACGCTCTTCTGGGGCACGACGCTGGTAGCGTATTCCGTGACGTAGGGCACGCCTTTGGCCTCGGCATCTGTGCCGGGAGCGGCGGCAAAGAGACGCATCAGGTCGAGATGCAGGAAGGCACGGAGTCCGTAGGCCTCACCACGATAGAGATGATAGTGGTTGGCCGTGAAACTCGTAGAGTCGGCCTTGTCGATGTTGCGGATGAGGATATTGAGGTTGGCGATACAGTTGTAGGTGTTGCGCCAGATCTCATTGATGGTGCTCTTGCTCGTTGACTGTGTGTAGTTGAAGTCGTTGGCGTAGCGCCATTTGCCGTTGGCACTGACATTGTAGGAGTGGGAGAGGACTTCCACGAAGCCGATGCCCATGTTTTGTCCGTACATCTGCGGAGTGGCCATAGCGGTGTACACGCCGGTGAGCTGGTCTTTGTATCCGCCTTCCCGCGAGAACTGCTTGTTCTCTTTGATCTGCGACTTCGGTTCCACGTCGAGCCAGTCGCTGCAAGAGGCGAGAGCCACGGTGCCGATGATTGCCCAAAGAGTGAGAAAAATATGTTTGGTGTTCATGATCATAAATGATAATGTTGGATTGATTAGAAGGTGACTTGTGCGGAGAGCGAGAAGGTCCGTGCGAAAGGATAGTCGGTACCGCGCTCTGTTTTCACCGACGAGATGACGAAGAGATCGTTGGTGTATGCGCTTATCTTGAGACGCTCCAGAAACGAGTTGCGCACAAAGCGGCAGTTGCGGAAGTCGTAGCTCAGCGTGAGCGACGACAGCGTGAAGAGAGAATAGTCGCTCACAAAGCGCGACGTGGGGTAGGTGATGCTCTGGTCCGAGATGGCTTTGTAGAGTGCAGCGTTGCCGGGTTTCTGCCAGCGGTCGCTGAGCACGCGTCGGTCAACGTTGTATTGCAGTTCGGCGTTCTCTACCTTGTCGACGAGTGTCTGGTTGTAGATCTGTCCGCCCCAGCGATAGTTCATCGTGATGTTCCATCCCCATCCGTGTATCTCGCCATTGAGGCCGAAGTTGCCGTTCCATTTGGGTTGTGTGTCGCCGCAAACCACCTGGTCGTTGACGTCGTAGGTATAGGTCACGCTACCGTCGCGCTTACGGAAGATCTCCTTACCATTCTGCGGGTCGATGCCAAGGGAGGGCACAGCCCAGATGGCCGTCATGGAGCAACCCTCGAAGTACTTCACGCTGGGTGTGGTTTCCTTGTTGTCCATCTTGTTTTTGTCCTGGCTTTCGTTCCATGCGCTGAGCGAGTCAGAGATCTTCTTGAGCTTGTTCTTGTTGTGTGCGGCGCTGGCGAAGACATTGACATAGTCGCGGCCATGGTCGTAGAGCTTATAGTTGAGATAGAGCTCCACACCCCGATTCTCTGTCTCGCCCAAGTTGTCAACAAACGTGGAGAATCCGGTGGAGTAGGGGACAGTGATGTTGGTCACCATGCCTTTGGTCTGCGATATGTAGTAGTCGAATCGGCCGGAGAGGCGGTTGTGGAAGAGGCTGAGGTCGAGACCGATGTTGGTGTCGTATTTCTCCTGCCAGTGAAGGCGCTCGTTGGCCAGTCCCTTGACATAAGAGCCAATGGCACCGTTGTAGGTGCGGTCACTGTAATAGACAAAGGTGGGCATGGCGTCGTAGGAGCTGAAGCCCTGGTTGCCAGTGAAGCCGTAGGAGGCGCGTAGCTTCAACCGGTCGACCCATCCGAGGCGCTTGATGAACTGCTCGTTATGGATGTTCCATCCGCCGCCTACCGACCAGAACGATCCCCACCGGTTGTCGTTTCCAGCTTCAGACGAACCCATGAGTCGATAGTTGGCATCGAAGAGGTAGCGCTCGTCATAGCTGTAGTTGAGCGAGAGCAGTCCGCCGCAGTTGCGCGACACGCCTTCCGTGCCGGTGGGCTTGCTGTCCTTGGCATACTGCACGGCAAACTTGATGTCGTCCATGAAGTCGTTTGGGAAGCCCTCGGCCTTCACGCCGGTCTGGTTGTAGCTGTTGTCCTGCATGTTGAGCTGGCCGTTGACGAAGACGAGGTGCTTGCCGATTTCTTTTGACCATTGCAGTCCCAGGTCGGCGCTGATGTCTGTGTTCTTGCCGTTGAGCTGATAATACGAACCTCGGCGCAGGGCATCGGTGATGTTGAGGAAGTCGGTGTGGTTGGCGGGCTTGAACTGGTCGGCAGTGTTGTTCTTAGCCACGATGCCGAAGCGCCCAGTCATCTTCAGCCCCTCGGTGATCATCCATTCGAGGTAGAAGTTGTTGGTGATGGTGGTGTAACCCGTGCGGTCAATGGTGTTGAGCGTGGTGTTGTAGAGGGGATTGTAGTATTGGCTACTCTGTCCGCTGTTGTCGGTGTAGCTGTAGCTCTTGATGAGATTGCCTTGAGTGTCGTAGAGGCGGCTGTAGGGATTCATCAGGGCATATTGTTCAAACGACCCGTAGGGCGAGTTGTTGCTGCGGTTGTAGTCGATGGTGAGTTTGTTGCGGAACTGCAGGTGGCCCAGGCGATAGGCCAGCGTGACGCCGCCCGAGAAGGTGTTGCGGTTGCTGCCCTTCATGGCACCGCCGATACTGTTGTACATCAGGTTGACGCCATATTGCCAGGCTTTGTCTCCGCCTTCGAGGTAGAGACTGTGCTTTTGTCCCCATCCGGTGTGTACGGGCTGGGCGAGCCAGTCTGTGTTCACCCCAGCTTCAATCTCCCGGAGCTTGCGCGTGTAGACTTCGTCGAGACCAATCTGCGTCATCGGGTTGTCGGAAGAGAAGAGCCCGGCGCGCCGTTCTACCTCCAGTTTCTCACGGGCATCGGTGAGATCGTAACTGCTCAGGTCGGGCACTTCCATGCTCACGCTGCCGGTGTAGGTCACACGCAGGCGGCCTATGTCGGGCTTCTTGGTCTCGATGACGATGACACCATTGGCGGCTTTCGAGCCATAGATAGCCTTGGCGGTTGCGTCCTTCAGCGTGGTGACACTCTGCACCTGATCCATGTCCAGGTCAAGAATCTTGGTGAGCTCGGTCTCAAAACCGTCGAGGATAAACAGAGGCTGGTTGGCATTGGAGGCGTATTCGCCCTGCACGCTGCTGATCGTCGAGGTACCGCGCATCTGAAAGTCGGGCAGTGCGTTGGGGTTGCTTCCGGCTCCGAGGTTCTCGATCTGCATAAACGAGGGATCGATGTTTTTCAAGCTTTGCAGAACATTTTGGTTGCCTACGCGGCTCAGGTCGTCGCCGCTCACCGTCGTGACGGCACCGGTGAAGGTATTGGCCTTGCGGGTGAAGGCACCGTTGACGACCACTTCGCCGACTGATTTGCTGTCGGGTTGCAACTCAATCTTGTAGCTGCTCTCCCGTGTCAGGGCGATGCGTCTGGGTTTGAAACCGATAAACGATACCTCCAGGGCACGCGTGTCTTCGCCGAGTGACATCATGAAGTGGCCGTTGACATCGGTGACCGCCATCGTCGTGGCCCGGTTGCCGTCCTCACCTACCGAGGTGATGGTGGCACCGGTGAGTGGCTCGCCAGTGTCGTCGACAACGATGCCGGTGATCTCTCGGCTGAAGTGTGTTTTGAACGGCCTTGTCTGTAAGGTGCTGTCACGCTGCTGTCCTTGTATGGGGATCACGGGATACAGCAGGCACATCACTGCAATCAGAATGTTTTCTTTCATAAGCGTAGGTTTTGCCTGGTTCATGTTTTACTCTCTTACGTTTTGCGTTCTTTTAATTAAGAAACGTTTCTGCGCTGTTTTAGGGTACGGTAAAATCATTCTTCTCATGAAATTCTGGCTCAAGTGCATCTCTGTGGGCTCAGCAGGGTGCGGCCCTTGTGGCCGTCCGCATCCTATGTATGTGATTATGATTTTATCGGCGGATGTTTATTAATGTCTGTTGGTTGCGGACGGCCACAAGGGCCGCACCCTGCAAACGTCTGTAACCAATACTGAAAAGATACCGAACAGACGCCCTACGGAAAACATCCACAGCGCCGAAATTCTTTCATTCCTTTTAAGCGTGAAGGCGAAAGTTAAAGACCCAATCATTTGCATATATCATCAACAATTCCTATTTTTGCAAGTAGAATGTTTTAATCCATGTAGATATGACAGACAGGAGCCTACGAGAATTAGATGAGATTCATAATCTTTCACGGCTGATGAAGCGTCCGGCAGCTTTGCAGGAACGAATCTTCACCCGTCTTTTTGAGCAGGCTGAGATAGCGCGATACACACCTGAAGAGCGCTTGGACTATGAGGACAGTCTGAAGGTCTACCGCGATATGAAGAATGTGCTTGATACGGCAGAACTGAAAGGAATGAAGAAAGGTCTTGAACAAGGACTTAAGCAGGGCCATGAAGAAGGTATCCTTGATGAGAAGCGGAAGAACGCAAAGACGATGAAAGTATTGGGACTGCCTTGGGAGACCATTGCAAAAGTAACGGGGATGTCGGTAGCTGAGATCGACAAGTTGTGATGTGTGATGTAAAGGAGCGACGATCATCGTAGACGGTTCAGAAAAAATCACTATCTTTGTAGTCGTTTTGTAGCACCATCACAAGAAAAGATGAACCGGGAAGGTGATTTCGACAAGGTCTTCAGGCTCTATTACGAGCCGATGTATTTCTTCGCCCGCCATTTTGTGGACGAGGAAGAGGCGTGCCGTGATCTGGTCATGGATGTCTTTGAGGATCTCTGGCGTCATCGCGACGGCGTGAAGACTGAGGCAGCAAAGAGCTGGCTCTTTGTCGATCTTCGCAATAAGTGCATCGACTATTTGCGGCGACAAAACCGGGCACGGCAATACGAAGTGACAGCGATGCTGCTCAACAGGGAGTGGACCGAGAACACCGACCCGCTGGAGCAGCAGGAGCGTGAGCGCATCGTGGCCCGTCGCCTCGATGCCTTGCCGGTCACGACACGCCGCATCTTTGAAGCCTGCTATGTCGAGGGAAAGAAATATAAAGAGGTGGCTGCGGAAATGGGTATCAGTGTGAGCACCGTGAAAAAGCATATCGTCAAAGCATTGAAAAGTGTTAAAAGGCAGACGAAACCATAGCCGTTTTCTTTTTTCAATCGTTTATTAAATGACGGAACAACAATCATGGAAGCTAATCAGAAACATATATTATCAGAAGAAGACCGTGTGCTCGAACTCATGGAGCATGGGTCATTGGCCGACAAGGCTGCGCTCGACGCGCTGCGCGATGACGAGCAGTTGCGCCAAGCGTGCATGGACGTGCTGGAGCTCACCTCGTGCTGTCGCCGCCGAGAGGAGAAACCCGACGTGGAAGCGGCTCTCCGTCGTTTCCATCAGCATCACGGGGCGCATCGTGTGGCTTTGATGCCACGGTCGTCGCGTCGCCGTTGGTGGGCTGTTGCCGCTGCCGTACTGGTGCTTGTCGGAGTGTCGGCATTGCTTCTCCCACAGTTGTCGCGGCAGACACCGCTTGCAGAGCAGTCCGCTACCCAGCTCTATCGCCAACCTGTCCTCCTGGCCGACGGCGGGCGGGAGGCACCCGTAGGCATGGAGTCGGCATTCAAGCCGGTCGTCCTCACCGTACGGCCGAAGGCAGCGGGGGAAGTGCCCGTGAAAATGCTCACCGCCAAGGCTGGAGCCGGCGAAAACAGTGTCGTGACGTTGCCCGATGGCAGTCGCGTGTATCTCTATCCACAAAGCAGTTTGAGCTTTCCTTCGCGCTTTGAGGGCGAAGAGCGTCGCGTGAGCTTCAGCGGCAAGGCTACCTTCCGTGTGCATCACGATGCCCGTCATCCCTTCTTCGTGGATGCGGCCGGTGTGGAGACAAAGGTGCTCGGCACTGTCTTCAACGTTTGTACTTATGATGGAGCTCCCACGCGTGTGACGCTCATCAGTGGTAGTGTGCAGGTGTGTGATGCCTATCACTGTGTCGTGCTACAGCCTGGCGAGCAAGTGCGCTTCTTCGACTATCAGGCCACGGATGTCACCAAGGTTGACACGCTGACCTATACCCGCTGGCTGCAAGGCGAGTTCTACTATCATGACGAGCCCCTCTCTTATGTCATCGAGGATCTCTGCCGTTACTACGACTGCCAGCCTGCCGACTTTGTCTGCGATACACCGCATGACCATATCGTCAGCCTGCAGGCCAGCCGCTTGCTCAGCCTCCGTCAGCTCCTTGCCATTCTCAACAAAAGCAATGGACTCAGCATCAAAATGAGATGACGGAGTACGAACAATTACTGCGCCACGGAAAATATCCACTGTGCCCAAGGTTTTCCTTTGTGTCAGCAACAAGATTCGACGTAGGAGAATCTGCTATTTGCGGTTTGAGGGCGCTGAGAGGCGTGTCTCTCATAAACCCTCAAACCGAAAATGGCAAAGGGCTTGAGCCCTTGGCGCTGACACAAAGAGGTTTTTCTTGGTTTTGGTTAAATAATTATTTTCCTTGAGCTGTGCCCTCTCTAACCAACTACAGAGCTGTAATCCGAGAAAAAGACACATATCAGAACAACGGAATATATCCAGCACTCCGGAATTTGTCAAACCTGCTACAAAGGTGTGAAGATGGCGTGAAGAAGGGGGCTGGAGGGGTGAGCAGGTGTTGAGGAACTACGTTTTTTCCTTATCTTTGTCATCGGAAAAGGGGATTGGGCTGGTTTCCAAAGATGGAGACGACCCGATGCACTCCTATTTATATTATAAACCTGAGTTCGGGATAAGAATAGAGTCTTAAAAGTTTGGTAATCTCGCATAATTTTATTATCTTTGTAGTTGTAAGCCAAATAGTTACAAAGATTTAAGCAATAATAATTATGGAGATTA
>Ga0256406_1001484_pt1 | contig 37708 bp, 34 predicted proteins | sample RumenRJG_03DNA_FD_185986 | JGI IMG/M metagenome (GOLD analysis project Ga0256406, IMG submission 185986) | Bovine rumen microbial communities from Lethbridge, Alberta, Canada - RJG_03 | ecosystem: Host-associated > Mammals > Digestive system > Stomach > Rumen | place: Canada: Alberta | collected...
GGCATCTTTGAACTTGGCAGAGTCATTGTCGTGTCCCTGATTGCGACCTTTGGCACTGTGCAGATTGCGGCTAATGGCGTTGCCAACAATCTGGATGGGGTAGGCTGCATCATTGGCAAGGGTATGAGCCTGGCTATGATTACGGTCATCGGTCAGTGTGTCGGTGCCCGGAATGAAGAACAGATCCAGTTCTATACAAAGAAGCTGATGAAGATTACGTACATCGGCACGTTCCTGCTGGATATCACGATTCTGATTTTCTTAAAGCCATTGCTTTCGATTTATGGCCTGCGGACAGAGACGCTGCATCTGGCATGGATTCTGGTTATGATCCACAATGGCTGTGCAATCCTGCTGTGGCCGCTTTCCTTTGTATTGCCGAATATGCTGCGGGCGTGCAATGATGTCCGCTATACGATGGTTGTCTCCCTGGCCAGCATGTTCATCAACCGGATTGTATTCTCCTGGATTCTGGGCTTACATTTTGGCATGGGTGCGATTGGTGTCTGGATTGCCATGATCATCGACTGGATCTGCCGGATTGTGTTCTTTATCGGCAGGTATAAGGCAGGTACATGGAAAAAGACGATGTATCGGCTGTCATGATATGATTGTTAGATAAGTTAATTTTTTAACTTTTATAAAAGTGGGACAAACGCTTTCATGCCTGCTATGATTTTTAATGCATAAGCCATTTTTATGGCGATGGAGGCAATAGTTAACATGAGTGTTTATGGATTTGGTCAGATGATTGAGAAGCTGAAGGCTTCTCCGAAGACGATTGTTCTGACAGAAGGCAGCGATCCGCGTATTCTTGAGGCTGCATCCCGTCTTTTGGCCAGCAACTTCCTGAAGCCGATTCTGCTTGGCAATCCGGAAGAAATTGCAAAGGCATCGGAGAAGGCTGGCTTTAATATTCATGGCGCCCAGATCATTGATCCGGAAAACTATGAGGATTTTGATGAGATGGTTGCCCAGTTTGTGGAACTGCGCAAAAACAAGGGCATGACACCAGAGAAGGCCAGAGGCATTCTCAAGAGTGCCAACTACTTTGGTACGATGCTTGTCAAGATGGGGAAGGCTGACTGCCTGCTGGGCGGTGCTACATATTCCACAGCAGATACAGTGCGTCCTGCTCTGCAGATCATCAAGACAAAACCGGGCAGCAGCATCGTTTCTTCCTGCTTCATTCTGGTAAGGCCGGCAGTATCCGGCGGCAATGAAGTCATTGCCATGAGTGACTGCGCGATCAACATCGATCCAAGTGAGGACGATCTGGTTGAAATCTGCGGTCAGACCATTGAATGTGCAAAGGTATTCGGCATTGATCCGAAGGTTGCCTTCCTGTCCTATTCCACCAAGGGCAGCGGCAAGGGTGATTCCGTGACCAAGATGCAGAATGCCACAAAGAAGGCAAAGGAAAAGTATCCGAACGAGCAGATCGATGGCGAGCTGCAGTTCGATGCGGCTGTGGCACCGCGTGTTGCCAAGCAGAAGGCACCGGGCAGTGATGTTGCAGGTAATGCCAACACTTTCATCTTCCCGGATATCAATGCCGGCAACATCGGTTACAAGATTGCCCAGAGACTTGGCAACTTTGAAGCATACGGCCCGATCCTGCTCGGTCTGAATGCGCCGATCAACGATCTTTCCCGCGGCTGCAATGCTCTGGAAGTCTATTCCATGGCAATCATTACCGCAGCACTTGCCTGAGAAAGACAGTCATTACATCTCAAGGAGGCCAAAAAGGCTTCCTTTTTGCGTTTTGTTTCCAAACTTTACACAAAATTGCTAAACTGTACTCGATAAGGGGACACATTTATGATCAGGATTGCAATCAGCTGTGGTGAAGGATTTTCCAGCGGCTTTCTGGCTAACCGCCTGGAACAGGAAGTGAAGGATCATCATCTGGAAGATCGGGCAAGCTTTATCCGCATTCCGTACATCAATCTTGCAGCAAGGCAGAATGAGGTGGATATTGCCATGATCATGCCGCACATTGAGTGGAAGGTGAGAGCCGACAAGACCCAGTACCGTATTCCTTTGTATGTGATTCCGTTCAAGGTGATGATCAAGCCGACGGTGGAAGATTATATTGAGGATGCCGAAGATATCCTGAAACTGGCGGATGGCAAAGGCGGCCGGGTCCGTTTCCCTGAAGAAAAGCGCACGGCCGATGTGACACGGCTTTGTTCACACCGGAAATGGCTTGCAGAAAGAAGTGAAAAGCAATGATTTATCTGACCGGGGACACCCACGGCGGCATTGATTTAAGAAAGCTGACAGATAAAAGACTGCTGGGACTGAGCCGGCAGGACTATGTCATCATCTGTGGTGATTTTGGCTTTATTTACAACTGGAAGAAAGAATCCCGCAAGGAAAGAAGCTGGCTGAAATGGTTTGAACGCCAGCCGTATACACTGCTGTTTGTGGATGGCAATCATGAATGCTTCCCGCGTCTGTATGATTATCCAGAGATCAAATGGCATGGCGGCAAAGTTCACGTCATTCGTGATAATGTCATGCACCTGATGCGGGGTGAGATCTTTGACCTGGATGGCAATACCATTTTTACCATGGGCGGTGCCCGCAGTCATGACCGGGGACCTGTTGTTGGTGATACCAAAGCGGTGGAAGGCCGTTTCTGGTGGCCGCAGGAGATACCGGATGAAGCAGAAATGCAGCATGGCCTGGATCATCTGGCTGCCCATGGCAGTCATGTGGACTACATTGTGACGCACTGTCTGCCAGGCTCTTTGCAGCAGCGCATCAAGCCTGCCTTTGGCATTGATCCATTGAATACATATCTGGAACAGATCATGGCCAGCACAACATATACGCACTGGTATTGCGGACATTATCACATTGACCAGGACCAGCCTCATAATATTTCTGTATTATTCAACCGTCTGGTGGAGCTTGGTGAGACGGTATCAGCTTCTCTGCCGCGGGCTGGTGAGCCGATTTACCGCCGTGACAATAAAGTTGGTTTTTTCCAGGATGGAAAGTACACGGAAGGTATGATCACGGGTATTTATCCATGGGGAAAGGCCCGTGTCAAGGATCAGCCGGTCTATGATATCAATGTCAATGGCATTGTGGTTCCGTATGTGAAGGAATCAGATATTGCCGGATATGGCCGGGAAGAATGAAATCAAAGCCGGAGCGCTGGTGATGTTCCGGCAGGGAAATACGCACCTGTATGGTGAAGTGATACAGGTGAAGAACCAGGATGAGGAAGAAGGATTTGCTATTTGTCTTGTGCAGGCATATCATCACCATCATCTTCATCTGTTTCAGGTACAAACAGATCAGATTCTGCATGTTTATTCAGAAAGGGGACAGTCATGAAGCTGGATACATCTTATTCCATTCCAACATTGATGATGCTGACTGTCTTTCTGATGCAGTATGTGCTGCAGCCGAGGCTGAAGATCGACCGCACACGGATCTATATGAAACTGCTGGCGGTGGATATGGCTGCCAGTATCGTGGATATCTGGTCGACGCTGCTCGATGCCAATCCATCGATGTTCTCCAGCAGCATACTGCAGATTGCCAATGTTCTGTTCTTTGCACTGTTCATTGCCAGAACGCAGATCTTCCTGAATTATCTCATTGCTTTATGCGGCCGGCTGCACACGGGCAATAAAGTATTTCTTGACGCAGCCAGGATCTTCTTTGTGGCATGTGAAGTGATTGTGCTGTCTTCACCCTGGAGTCATGCTGTGTTTGCAGTTGATTCCTCCGATTACCATCAGGGTGTCTGGTATAACCTGGTCTATGTGCATCTGTATGTGACTGCAGCAGCAGGTTTTCTGCTGATGGCGAAAAACAGAAATCATCTGGAAAAGCAGGTCTGGGTCAGAGCATATGTGTGTCTGACAATGCTGTCTGTTGGCGGCGTTGTACGTGCTTACAGCCATACGCTGATGATGAATATGGTGTTCCTGCTTTGCATCTTTGTTTTGTATGACGGCATCGAGAATCCGGATCATTATCTTGCTTCACGTGCCAATACCTTCAACATCGTTGCGTTCCGGCAGCTGTATGATGAACTGCTGTTCAAGCATAAAAGCTTTTATATCACAGGCTTCTATCTCAAGAATTATAACTATCTGCGCTCCAGCTATGGCTCCAGGCTGTCTGATGAAGGCTTACATCAGGTGGGTATGTGGCTGCATCAGATCAAGCCGCATGTGCCTGCGTTCTATCTGCATCACGGCCGTTTCCTGCTGCTTGGCTCTCAGGAAGAATTGGCAGATCTGCCAGACCTGATTCAGAAGCGCTTTGCGTCCAACTGGCATGTCAACAAATCAGATCTGATTCTGGATACAGACAGGATTGAGATCAGTCCGGATGTATATTTCAAAAACAGTGAGCAGTTCATGGATGCCATGGACCTCGCCCTTGTCCAGCATGGCAATGGCCCGATTGTCATCAATGAAGATGTCTTCAGGATGAGTGAGAGACGCAATGCTGTACAGCGTCTGGTCGCGCGGGTTCTGCAGAATCATGAGATTCAGGTGTATCTGCAGCCGGTTGTCAATGCCGCAGATGACAGAACGGTTGGTGCAGAGGCACTGTCCAGACTGTATGATGATGCGATGGGCATGGTATCGCCAATGGAATTTATTCCGGTGGCAGAGCAGATGGGCCGCATTGATGATTTCACGTTATAGGTAGCCGACAAGGTTGGTGCCTTTATCGAAGATGGAGGTCTTTCACGCTGCCATATTAACTGGATCAACATCAATCTGTGTCCTTTGAACTGTATGAACCGCAGCTTTCCTGATGAACTGCATGAGGTTTTGCAGAAGCATCATGTCAGTCCGTCTCAGGTGCATCTGGAGATCACCGAAGAGGCCATGGTTGACCGCGTTGTATTGCGGCAGATGATGGATAAGATGATAGCCATGGGCTATTCATTCTCGCTGGATGACTATGGCTCCGGGTATTCCAATGCCTCAAGACAGATGGAGCTGCCGTTTGAAAATGTCAAACTGGATCTGTCTGTGGTAAGAGAATACATGAAGACCGGCAGTAAGCTTGTGCCGGCACTGGTTCTTGTTCTGCAGCATGATCATCTTTCGATTACGGCAGAAGGCGTGGAAACATTTGAAATGGTGCAGAAGATGAAAGAGATTGGCTGTACGTATCTGCAGGGGTATTTCTACAGCAAGCCTGTGCCGATGACAGAGTTTGAACAATGGTGTCAAAAAAGGATGCGCTAGCATCCTTGTCAGTATTCCAGATAGATCCTGGCACTCTTGCCAGGGATCGTAATGGTGCACGTACCGTTTGCAACAAGCGGTGCGTTTTCTTTTTCCCTGAAATCAGTATGGCCATGCCAGCATTCTTCATCACTGGCTAACAGCAGTTTGATTTTCGCACCGGTCCGCCATGTATAGCGGTTGGCCAATGCGCCGCAGTTCATCACAAACACGATCGTCTGTTTTGAGGACATCCGGCGGTAGGCATAGATGCACTCATTGACTTTATCGGCATCAATCCACTGGAAGCCGCGTTCATCATAGTCCCACTCCCACAGGGCACTGTTTTCGAGATAGATCTGGTTGAGTTTCATCATGTAGTGGTGGAAGGCATCATGAATCGGATATTTGAGCATATCCCAGTCCTGCTCGCGTTTCTCATCCCATTCCCGCAGCTGGCCGATTTCGTTGCCCATGAAGCTGAGCTTCTTGCCAGGCAGGGTATACATGTAAAGATACAGTGCTCTTGCCTGGTCAAACTTGCCTTCGTACAAATCACACATCTTATTGACGATGGTGGCCTTGCCATGAACGACTTCATCATGGCTCAGGGGCAGAATGAAGTGGTCGCTGCCGGCATAGGACTGCCGGAAGGTCAGCTTGTGATAGATATCTCTGCGGTAGGCAGGATCACTCGCAAAGTACTTGAGCGTATCGTTCATCCAGCCCATGTCCCACTTGTAGTCAAAGCCCAGGCCGCCTTTGCTTACCGGATCAGTGTCATGGGGGTAGGTGGTGCTGTCTTCGGCCATCAGGATGATGGCAGGATGGCGCACCCGCAGTTCCTGGTTCATTTCCTTCAGGAATTCAATGGCTGCCCGGTTTTCGCCGCGGCTGACATCGCCCTGCCAGTACAGCAGATTGCCGACTGCATCCATGCGCAGACCATCAAAGTGATACTGGCTGATCCAATAGTCACATGCCGACTGCAGGAAGGAACGTACCTCCGGCCGAGAAAGCATGAAGTTGTTGGAGCCCCACTGACTCTTGGTCATGTCACTGTAGGGATATTCATACAGCGGCGTACCGTCATAGTTGGCCAGGGCATAGTCATTGACCGCGAAGTGGACAAGTACAATGTCCAGGAAGACGCCGATGCCGTTCTGGTGCAGGGCATCAATCAGGGTACGCAGCTGGTCAGGCGTGCCATAGCGGGATGTCGGTGCATAGAAGCCGGTTGCCTGATAGCCCCAGGACTGATCGCTTGGATATTCATTCAATGGCATGAACTCGACATAGTTATAACCATTCTCCTCCAGATACGGGATCAGCAGGGGAGCCAGCTCATCATACCGGTACCAGCCGTCCTCCTTTGTATCATCCTTTTTCTTCCAGGATCCCATGTGCATCTCATAGATATTCATGGGTTTATCCTTATGGGTTGTGGCATTGCGCATCCACTTGTCATCGTGCCAGTGGTATTTTGTCAGATCCACAATGCGGCTGGCCCAGCCCGGACGCAGCTCTGCGGAAAAGCCATAGGGGTCGCAATGATCCACGATGCGGCCGTCTGCCTGTTCAATCTGGTATTTGTAGAGATCCATCGGTTTTGCATTGCCGACGCGCACCTCGAAAAACTTGCCGTCATAGACACGGTTCATCGGTGTTTTCTGCCAGTTGTTGAAGTCGCCGGTCACATAGATATTGCGGGCATTGGGCGCATAGGTGCGGAAGGTGGTGCCGTGATGATCAGGATGGGCACCAAGCCAGTTGTAGGCTTCGAATTCCTTGCCGGCATAAAAATAGTAAAAGTCCATGAAGCATCCCTCCTCATTGTATGGATTGGTTTTTTCTTCTGGTAAAACTATAATGTTCGTGTATCAGAAATACGAGCACCAGAATGCAACGATAGTCTGAAATCAGACATTTAAATTAAAGGGTTGGAGAATTATGGCAGAAAGAAAGCAGACATCAAAAAGCAGAAGACGGATTCTGAATGCCTTTATTGAGCTGCGTTCACAGAAGGAACTGGAGAAGATTACAGTGGTGGAGATCTGTGAGCGGGCAGATATTAACAAGTCGACGTTCTATGTGTATTTTCATGATGTATATGATCTGAGCCGGCAGATGCAGCAGGAGATCATTGACCGCATTGCGGCATCGCTGCCGGATCCTGACAATGTCATCAAGAATACAGCGCAGTTTACCCGTGATATTCTGATGGCCTATGAAGCCAACAAGCAGCAGATCCAGACGATGTTTTCCGGTTCGCAGTCTTCCCGGCTGCCGATGCTGGTCAAAGCCAAGATCCTGGAGCTGATTCAGCAGCTGCATCCTGAAGTTGAGGATTCCCAGCGGCTGCGGCTGATCCTGAACTACAAGATTTATGGTGCGTATTATGCATTCCTGGAAGATACGGATATGAATGAGATGGAGAAGATTGAATATATCTCAAATCTGGCTGGAGAATCCAGTTTTAACGCCTGATTGAATCAGGTTGTGGTAGGATAATCATGTTTCAAAAACTGGCAAAGGAGAAGAAGATGGAAGAATATTCACCGGTTAAAGAAGGAAAAGTACGTGAGATCTATGACATTGGCGACAAGCTTGTGATGGTGGCGACGGACCGCATTTCTGCATTTGATGTGATCCTGAAGAACAAGGTGACCAAGAAGGGAACGGTGCTGACCCAGATGTCCCGTTTCTGGTTTGACTATACGAAGGATATCGTGAAGAACCACATGGTTTCGACGGATGTCAATGATATGCCGGAATTCTTCCGTCAGCCGCAGTTTGATGGCAATTCCATGCTGTGTGAGAAGCTGACGATGCTGCCGATTGAGTGCATTGTCAGAGGCTATATCACGGGCAGCGGCTGGGCTTCCTATCAGAAGAATGGCACTGTGTGCGGCATCAAGCTGCGTGATGGCCTGAAAGAGTGCGAAAAGCTGGATGAGCCGATCTATACACCAAGCACCAAGGCTGAGATCGGTGATCATGATGAAAACATCTCCTTTGAACAGTCCATCGATGTTCTGGAGAAGAAGTTCCCGGGCCATGGTGCAGAATATGCCACCAAGATCCGTGACTATACGATTGCCCTGTACCGCAAATGTGCAGACTATGCTTTGACAAGAGGCATCATCATTGCGGATACCAAGTTTGAGTTTGGACTGGACAAGGATGGCAATGTGGTGCTTGGCGATGAGATGCTCACACCGGATTCCAGCCGCTTCTGGCCGCTCGATGGCTATGCGCCTGGCCACAGCCAGCCTTCCTTTGACAAGCAGTTTGTCCGTGACTGGCTCAAGGCTCATCCGGACAGTGATTACAACCTGCCGCAGGATGTCATTGACAAGACCATTGCCAAATACAAGGAAGCCTACCACCTGTTAACAGGTCTTGAAATCAAGTAAGAGGTACACAAAAAGCATGGATGATCCCATGCTTTTATTGTGGCTTGATCAGTAGCCAAGCTTTCTGTCTACTGTATGGTGCAGCGGTTCACCTGCAAGATATCTTTTCAGATTGTCTGCAAAGATGGAAAGAACCCTGTCATAGGTGACTTCTGCATTGAACCTTCCGGCAATGTGCGGTGTGCATAACGTGTGGGGCAGATTCCAGAGCGGATTGTTCTTTGGCAGCGGTTCATGCTCGAACACATCCAGGCACACACCGGCAAAGTGATCGTTCTTCTGCAGAGGGATCAGGGCTGTCTCATCAATGGCACTGCCTCTGCCGACATTGATCAGGATACTGCCTGGTTTGGTTAATGCCAGGTGCTCCCTGTTCATGATATGAATGGTATCCGGTGTCTGCGGCAGAGACATGGCAATCACATCTGCTTCTGGCAGCAGCTTTTCCAGATCCTGGATTTCATACTGCTCATCAAAGCCTTCCGGCAGTTCCCTGATGTGCCTGCGCACACCAATGACATAGGCACCCAGTGCTTTCACTTTCTTTGCAAAGTGCGTGCCGATGTCCCCCATGCCCAGACACAGCACATGCAGCTGCGAGATGGTTCTGACAGATCCAAGATTGACCCAGTCATGGCTTTTCTGCAGATCTTCATAGTCATCCAGTTTCTTCAATGTCCGCAGCATGCAGGCAAGCATGTATTCAGAAATAGCAGGGCCATACGCACCTGAGGCATTGGTCAGGACAAAATCACCAGGCAGCTTTGCATAGGCATCTGCACCAGCTGAATCCAGCTGCAGCCACTTCAGCTTTGTGCAGCCGGTAAGACGGGCAGGCGGTACATTGCCCATGATCACTTCAGCCTCCATCAGCTGTGCATCCGTGACTTCTTTCCTTGAAACAAAGGTAATATCTTCACCGGCAAGGTCTGTAAAGCATTGCTTCTTTTCTTCCGGTATTTCGGTGACAAACAAGATTTTCATAGTGGACTCCTTTGCGGATATCTTAGCACAGCATCTTTCTGCACTGCCACCATGGTAAAATATAGATAGAAAACGGGGTGGGAAAATGATTCTGTATTTTTCAGCAGAAGGCAACAGTGCTTATGCGGCAAAGAAGATCGCAGCTGCCATGCATGATCATGCAGTGTCAATGGAGAAGTGTGATCCGGTGCTGTCTCTGCAGGAAGATGAGATGCTTGGCATTGTGACGCCAACATACTTCTGGCAGCTGCCATCATTTGTCAGAGCATTTCTGGAACGTCTGCAGCTTGCCGGCAGTCACCAATCTCCGTATGTATTTCTGGTGGCAAGCTATGGCACAACACCGGGCTTTACCGGTGAAGATGCCAGAAGGCTGCTCGCTGCCCGCGGCATTCATGTGAGCAGTGCGTTCAGTGTGCACATGCCGGATACCTGGACGCCTGTGTTTGATCTTCATGATCCGGAGAAAGTGAAGAAGATCAATCAGAAAGCAGATGCAGAGATTGAACGTGTGATCGCCAAAATAACAGCGCACATTACCGGCAATCAGATGGCACGCAGAATACCATATCTGATGCACCGTCTGGCGGATCCTGCCTACAGCAAAGCTAGAAGAACCAGCCATTTCCATGTGGAAGATACATGTATTGGCTGCCATCTGTGTGAAAGAAACTGTCCGGTGCAGGCCATCCAGATCAAAGATGGAAAACCGGTATGGGTGAAGGAACAGTGTGTGCTGTGTCTTCGCTGTCTGCATCACTGTCCTAAGTTTGCAATTCAGTATGGCGATGGCAGCACGAAAAAACACGGGCAGTATCACCATCCGGACATCTGATGCAGAATTTCATACGAAATGAGATATCTGTATCTGTTTTCTGCAATGCATGCAGGTGTAATACAATAATGAAAAAGAGGGTAAGAATATGAAAGAACTGAAGTGGAGTGCAATCTGGGAAGGCATTATTCTGCTGGTGCTCGGGATTCTGCTTGTTTGTTTCCCGAAAGCCAGTGCATCTGTGGTATGCACATTGATCGGCATCGGCTGCCTGATTGGCGGTGTTGTGTGCATCATCAACTACTGCATGATCGATGTGCGTGATATCTTTTACCGCAATGATCTGGTCATGGGCATCTTCCTGATCCTGTTTGGCTTACTGGCTTTATACAAGAAGAATGTGCTGGCAGAGATTCTGCCGATCATTTTCGGCCTGGTGATTCTGATCTCAGGTCTTGTCAAAGTACAGAGTGCTTCGGTTGCCAAAAGAATCGGCTATCATGGTGCCAATGCCTATACGATTCTTGGCGTGATTTCCATCATTCTCGGCGTGATCATCATGTTCTTCCTGCCGGGCAGCGTGGCAACGGAAACGCTGTTTATCGTCATTGGCATCGGTATGATCTACTCTGGTATTTCTGATCTGTATGTGACCTGCTTCCTTTCCAGCAAATATAAGAAGTTCATCAGGGCCTGGAAGGAAAAGATGGGTGAGCCAAAGGTCATTGATGCGGAAGTAACAGATGAACATGACGATGATTCCGATGATCAATAATAGATGCGGAACGGGAAGGCAGCGGGCTCGCTGCTTTTCTTTTTTGACAAGTAGGGTATGATAATGGGCAGGGAGGATTTTTATGTACAATAACTGGCTGACAATCGGTCCGATTACGATTCATGGCTATGGTGTCATGATTGCCATTGGCATTCTTGTGGCAGTATGGCTTGCTGAAAAACTGGCCAAGCAGCACGGACTGGATGGCTCGAAGATTGAAGGCATTGCGATCTCGGGGGTCATCTCCGGTTTCTTTTTCTCAAAAGTAACCTATATCCTGACTGTGTTCCCGCAGTTTCTGAAGGATCCCGCCGCCGTGCTTGGCACTTCCGGCTGGGTCGTCTATGGCGGCATTCTGGGCGGTATTCTTGGCGCCGGACTGTACTGCCGTGCAAAGCATCTGGCCTTCATGAAGTATTTTAATGTTGTCATGCCGACGGTTGCTCTGGCACAGGCATTCGGACGCATCGGCTGTTTCTTTGCCGGATGCTGCTATGGCGTTGAAACACACAGCCACTTTGCCCTGACATTCCCAAACGGGTCACTGGCACCGGCTGGTGTACAGCTGGTACCAACCCAGCTGCTGTCATCGTTTGGTGACTTTGTCCTGTTTGTGATCCTGTATCAGGCACTCAAGAATCCAAAAACAGAAAACAGAGTGGCTGCCCTGTATTTGATTCTTTACAGCATCGGCCGGTTCCTGATCGAATTTGTGCGCGGTGATATCATCCGCGGTAAGATCGGGATTCTGTCTACATCTCAGTTTATTGCCATCTGGGTATTGCTGGCTGGCATCATCATGTATATTTATCTTGGAAAGAAGGAGAAAAAGGCATGAAGGTAGGAATTGCGAATGATCACGCAGCGCCGGAAATGAAGAAGGAACTGATGGCGTATCTGCAGGAAAAAGGGTATGAAGTTGTCAACTATGGCACCGATACAGATGCCTCTGTGGACTATCCGGATTATGGCCTGAAGCTGGCCAAGGCTGTGGCAGCAGGTGAAGTTGACCGCGGCATTGCCATCTGCGGCACAGGCGTTGGCATGTCCATTGTCTGCAACAAAGTCAAAGGCGTGCGCTGTGTGCACTGCTCAGAGCCATTCTCCGCAGAGTATGGCCGCCGTCATAATGATGCCAATGTGGTTGCCTTTGGTGCCCGTGTGATTGGCATGGGTGTTGCCAGGCAGATTGTGGATGTCTTTCTGACGACAGAGTTTGAAGGCGGCAGACATCAGCGCCGTGTTGACAAGATCAAGGCTATTGAAGAGGAACAGTAATGGTAAAAGTATATGGAAGCCCGCTGTGTCCGGACTGCCGGGCATGCAAGGCAAGCCTGGATGCCAGCGGTATTACGTATGACTTTGTGGATGTGACAGGATCCATGCCGAATCTGAAGGCATTTCTTGCGATCCGTGACAATAACAGCCTGTTTGATGAAGTCAGGGCAAATCACAGTGTTGGCATTCCCTGCCTGGTCAATGAGGATGGCTCTATGACACTGGATTGGGAAGGCTGGATGAAGGCACACAATGGAAAGATTGTGCAGCCGGTGGAGGCCTGCTCCCTGGATCACAAAGGAAACTGCTGAAGAAACATATAACGGTACAGATGCAGATCACCTGTACCGTTTTTCTTTTGCCAAGAGAAAAACAGCCATGAGAGAATGATCTCTTTCATGGCTGCTTGTGTGAATCAATCTTGATTATGATGCCTGAGCAGGCAGGGCATTGTCCTTTCCCTGATTGAGCAGGTTCATGAACTCTTCACCAGTGATCGTTTCTTTCTCATACAGATAGGAAGCGATGCGGTCAAGATCATCCATGTGGTCTTCCAGCATCTTCTTTGCCTTGTCATGCTGGGATTTGACCAGTTCCACGACCTTGGCGTCAATCACGGCAGCAGTATCATCCGAGCATGCCAGGGAAGCATCAGATCCAAGATACTTGTTATTGATGGATTCCATGGCAACCATATCGAAGTCATCTGACATGCCATACTGGGTAATCATGGCACGGGCAATCTTGGTTGCCTTTTCGATATCGTTGGAAGCACCGGTTGTGATGGAGTGGAACTTGACTTCCTCAGCAGCACGGCCGCCGGTCAGCGTGGCAATCTGATTCATCAGTTCATCCTTTGTATACAGGTAGTGATTGCCCTGCTCAATCTGCATCGTATAGCCCAATGCACCGGATGTACGCGGAATAATCGTGATCTTCTGGACTGGTGCACTGTGTGTCTGCAGGGCAGCTACCAGAGCGTGGCCAACCTCGTGATAGGAAACAATCTTCTTCTCCTGCGGGGTCATGACGGCATTCTTCTTCTGATAGCCGGCAAAGACGACTTCAATGCTTTCTTCCATATCCGTCTGGGTGACAGTATCACGGTTCTGACGGACAGCTCTCAGAGCTGCTTCATTGACGATGTTGGCAAGCTCAGCACCGGAAGCACCGGATGCCATTCTGGCAATCGTGTTGTAGTTGATATCCGGATCACACTTGACCTTCTTGGCATGAACCTTGAGGATTTCCTCACGTCCCTTGAGATCAGGAAGCTCTACCGGTACACGGCGGTCGAAACGGCCCGGACGCAGCAGGGCAGGATCCAGAGATTCCGGACGGTTGGTCGCAGCCAGGATGACAACACCTGTGTTGGCTTCGAAGCCATCCATTTCGGTTAACAGCTGATTGAGCGTCTGCTCACGCTCATCGTTGCCGCCGGAGATGTTGCCGGCAGAACGCTTGCCGCCAATGGCATCGATCTCATCGATGAAGACGATACATGGAGCCTTTTCCTTGGCCTGCTTGAACAGGTCACGGACTTTGGAAGCACCCATACCAACAAACATTTCGACGAATTCAGAACCGGAGATAGAGAAGAACGGAACGTCGGATTCACCGGCAACGGCTTTGGCAAGCATCGTTTTGCCGGTTCCCGGAGGACCTACCAGCAGGATGCCCTTTGGCATCTTGGCACCGATCTTCTTGTACTTGCTTGGATCTTTGAGATAGTGGACGATTTCCATCAGGGAATCCTTGGCTTCATCTTCACCTGCCACATCCGAGAAGCGGATACCTTGCTGGGATTTGACATAGACACGGGCATTGGATTTGCCGATGTTGAAGCTCATGGCACCGCCGCCGTTTCCTCCACCGGTCATGCGCCGCATGAGCAGACGCCAGAAGGCCATTGCAATGACCAGAGGCACGATCCACTCAAGCAGGAATTCAACAATCGGAGAAGTCTGTTCCTGGATATCGGCTGTGAAGGTTACATTGTGTTCTGACAGACGCTCGGTCAGATTGGGATCATCCATCTTGCCAGTCTTATAAACAGTGTCGCCTTCTTTGAGTGTATACAGAATCTGATTCTCCTGTACTTCTACCTCCTTGACATCATCACTGTTTGTGGAATCGATGAACTCACTGTAGTTCTTCGAGACAACCTGGGCTTCCTTATAGGAAGGATAGGCAAACAGGTTCACGATCACCATCAGTAACATAATGATGGCGAAGTAGTAGAGCATAGGTTTCTTGTGCTGATCGTTATTGATATGAACCACCTTCTTTCAATAGGGCAATTTCATATTAGCACACTAATTACAGGAGTGCTAATTTTCTGCCTGAATTCTGTGTGAACAGTACACGGAATATATGATTAATGATACTTGAGAAAAGAGAAAAGAAAAAGGCTTTACAGCCTTTCAGGTCGGGATAACGGGATTTGAACCCATGACCTCTTCGTCCCTAACGAAGCGCGCTACCAAACTGCGCTATATCCCGGATCTATAAATGGATAAGACAGGCGTCCTCAGGCGGATTCGAACCGCCGACCTTCCGCTTAGGAGGCGGACGCTCTATCCAGCTGAGCTATGAGGACAACGCTTATATATTATACCGGTAAAAAGTGAGATTTCAACAACCGTGTTCAGGAGGGAGGGGCTGTGCTAGAATAGCCTGCAGGAGGATACTGCTTTGAAGAAAATCATTCTGATGGCAGTGCTTGTCATCTGTGCTGTTGTCTCACTTATATCAGGATTAAGCGCTGTAAATAAAGCTGTTGTGGTAGCTGTGTGTGCCTTTGGTTGCTTCTATGTGGCAAAACTGGACACGCCGAAGCAGGATCAGAAATGATCCTCTTTTTTTTGCTTTCAGCGCTGTGAGTAATATCATTTTTCTTTTATGGAAGCGGTATCAGGAATATATATACAGACATATTGTACAGAAATAGTGAGTATGCGATCATAATACTCACCACGAATAATAATATACGACATAATACTCAAAAAAGTAATAATATGAAAGCTAGTATAAAGGTGCGGAAAGTAGGAGGGTACAGATATGGATATCAGAAAGATTGGAATTGGTGCTGTTGCATTGACAGCGGCTGTTACCGGCGGTTATCGGATGAATCAGAATCATCTGAAGAAAGTATCGCTGGCAGATATGCATGAAAATGCGGATGTGGTGTTTGACACAGACAGTGCAGATACCTATTCGTATGGGCAGGGCAGTTTGGATCCGATGGATGCCATTTCCTATGTCAATACAGATTATGATTACACATTGACAGCGGATACGGACAGCATTGATCTTTCCAAGCTTGGCTCTACAACAGTGACATATACACTGACTGTCACAGATCAGTATGGTCAGCAGGATACAAGAACATTCTCAAAGGTGTTTACCGTTGAGGATGATGAGGCTCCGGTCATTACATTGAATCAGGATGCAGTCGGCCTGGTGAAGGGAACGGATTATGATCCGGCTTCCAACATTGCCTCAGTCACAGACAATGTAGATCAGAATGTCACGTATACGCTGGATGGCAGTGTGGATCCAAATACGGATGGTGTCTATTCCATTAATGTCAAGGCTACAGACAGCAGCGGTAATGAAGCAGAAACATTCTTCATCGTGACGGTGAGTGATGATCAGGATACAGCTGATAAAGTACAGTCAGCTGTGACAACAGCAATGGCAAACAGTGCCAGCACATCAGATGTTTCCTCTGCTGCGGCAAGTGCACAGTCTGCAGCCCAGGCAAGTGCTCAGCAGGCCGCACAGCAAGCTGCCCAGCAGGCAGCGCAGCAGGCTGCTGAACAGGCCGCAAGAGAAGCAGCCGAAGCTGCGGCGAGACAGGCGGCAGAAGAAGCTGCCCGTCAGGCCGCTGAGGAAGCAGCCAGAAATGCCCTTGGCACAGCCGGCAGAATCGACTGCAACGGATATGGTGCAAAGCTGTACAGTGCAAGCTTGTTTGGGAATATCCAGTCGGTGATCAATGCGGCTGATTCAGCTGCATATGATGCCAGCTACGGCTACATCACGGATCATGCCAGCCAGGGATTTAAAGCAGTATTCTCCGTTGGCTCTGTCATGAAGTGGACACATGCGGATGGTTCTGTGAGCTATCTGACATGCCAGGCCGTCAAGTATGAATCCGGCAATACAAGCTGGGTATCTGATGATGGCACTAACTGTCTGGTACATTCCGGCTATTCCCTCGTGACACAGACATGCAATGGCAATGGTCTGATGTTCGCTTTCTGGAATTAAGCTTTTTATAAGAATCTTAACAAACAGCGATGATGAGCCGCTGTTTTTGCTATTATGGGACATATGAAGAAAACAGATGTTGATCAGCCGGTGTTTGATGCAGAATGTCAGTTGATGAAAGAAACAGAGATTGAGGGCAGCCGCAGTGATGCAGGAACGTTTGCACATACTGCCTTTGTTCTGGAACATGAAGGCCATGCCTTTTACCAGTGCGTTTTTGATCATGTGACAATTACACCGTCCATGCGCAGTGCCATGTTTGTGGACTGTACATTTATGCATTGTGATTTCTCCAATGCCAGCTTTCAGGAAACAGTGCTGCGCAGATGCCGCCTTTCAAACTGCCGGCTGACCGGTACCGACTTTTCCAGCAGTATCTTTCAGGATGTTCTGTTTGCGGACTGTCATCTTGGCTATGGCAACTTCTCCGGCAGTAAGCTGAAATGGGTGCGCTTTTCTGCGTGTATGATGAAGGACAGTGCTTTTTCACTTGGCAGCCAGAATCATCTGTATTTCACCAGGTGCGATCTTTCCGGCGCAGAGTTTCTGCAGATGCCTTTGAAAGATATTGACTTTACGGATGACACAATCGATGGTTTCAGCGTGAATACGGAATGTCTGCGCGGTGCGATCATGAGCCAGGAACAGGCGGCTGCCTGTGCCCGTCTGCTTGGCATCATTGTCAGATGACATTTCACAAAACTTTCACAATATACGCATCATTCTTTCATCATTGATGCATAAACTATAAGCGTAATCACAAAATGATGATTAGATTTCTTTCCCTCCCTTTGAAAACTGTGAGCTTGTGCCAGCAGGCTCCTTTTCTTTTGCCTTGGCAAAATCATGAACAATCAAACTTGATTGTATAGCCACTTTACATTTGCAGGCATATACAATGTCACTTGTCTTAATGAGCGATGACAGGAGGCTTGCTGGTCATGACGAAAGCTTTGTTAATATTGATTGGACTTTCCTTGGATGGGTTTATTGCTATGATGCAGACAGGAGCCACACTGCGTGACTGTTCCCTTGGCAAGCGGGCATGGTATGCACTGATTTATGCAGGCGTAGGGGCATGTGCAGTCTTTGTCGGCTATATTCTGGCCGCCATGTTCAAGAACATCATGAATGCACCAGCTGAAATGGCAACTGCGAGCCTGATCATCTTTTTCCTTGGTCTGACGGTGATCTTCAAGAGCGTGCATGGCAGCGGCTATGTAGAAAAGCTGGATCCGGATTTCAATGGAAAGAAGATGGCACGTCTGAGTGCATTTACCAATATCGATACGATGGTTCTGATGGCTGGTTTCTCCTTTATGGGGCTGTATCTAAGCTATGCTATGATCAGTGTTCTGGTGATCAGTTTTCTGACGGTTTTCATTGCCTTGACGATCGGATATAATCTAGGGGCAAGCTACCAGAAGCCGGTGGGAATTTCCGGAGGAACGCTGATGATCTTCTTCAGCATCTGGATTCTTGCAAACTACGTAATCATGAGGTAATGGATGGAGTATCGCAGAGGGATTATGAAGACGTCCCTGTCAGAGAACCTGCGGGTTCTGATGACCAGAAAGCTGTTTGAGAAGATTACAATCAAGCAGATCTGTGATGAAACAGGGGTCATCCGGGCAACGTTTTATAACTATTTTGATGATAAATATGACTGTCTGAACTGGATTGTGCATACAGATCTGCTGGGAGACAAGCAGGCAATGGTGACAGGTAATTATGACCTGTTCATCAATTCTGCTTTTAACAACATCGAAAAGAACAGAGAGTTTTACCGTGCTGCCTACAATGTGACAGGGCAGAACAGCTTTGAGGATATGATCCGTTCCAATCTGAGCGATGCAATCATACAGGTTTTTGATGAAAACCGGAAAATGGATTATCTGCCTGCCTACAGCAATGAGATTCTGGCACGGTATTATGCTGAGGGCTTTGCATTCATCATCCGCCAGTTTGTCTTTGACTCTACCGGGGCCAGTGTATCTTCCTACCGCCGGATGGTCTTTGATCTTCTGAATCATTCTTTCTCTGACTATGTTGCCCGCCACTGACGATGGACTGACATAGTTTTTTCTTTTGCCTTTTTGACTGCTGTACCTGAACAGGCACAGCAGCTTTTCTTTCTGGCTTTACGCTTTAGTCAGAAAGAGGGCAGAGATGACAGAGACAGGATACTGGCAGCAGAAGTATGCAAAGGGACAGACGGTATTTATCATTCAGTCAAAGCTGTATCTGCGGCAGGCAAAGGTATTGCATTATCGGGATGGTTTCTATGTGATCCGCTTTGCGGACAGCAATGGCGGTGTCTGTCTGCGCCAGAGCCGTTTGTATGGCTCAAAGGATGCGGCAGAGACAGTCATTGAAAAGGCAAAGAAGGATGCCTGGCGCATCCGCTACAAGGAGTGGATGCGCTAAAAAAACAGGGGCTGGTTTTCCAGCTCCTGTTTGCTTAACTGAACGTAACGTATTCCTGTTCCGGCTTATGATAGCGGCGCACAAGATCCGCATACAGGACAACAGTCTTCATGCCATTGTCACCCTCAATAGGTTTCAATGTGCCTTCGACCTCAATCCAGTCGCCTTTCTTCATTTCCCAGATCTTGACACCCGTGACGGTAATGCCGCAGAGGCTTGTATCCTGGGCACAGCAGACCATGGCTCTTCTGCCAAGGATGAATGTCTGCTTGTAGCCGGGAATATTCTCAGCATAATAGCCGCGCAGAATGATCTTCTTGCCGGCATATTTGTCCGGATTCTCGACACAGTCCATGTACCAGATGCCATAGTCATCATCTGCAACGTCAATGACCGGGGCATTGAGATCAAAGGGAAGAAGTCCCTGCTTGAGATTCACCTGGGCACCAAACGGGCCTTCCCAGAAGATCTGTGCTCTTCTGTTAATGGCTTTGATGTTGCCGCGGATCATGCGGGCATTGGTATCTTCGGTGCATCTGTTGACGATGACTGTATCAGAATAGCGCAGCTGCTCAAACAGCATGGAGCGCATGGCGTTGATGTACAGTTCAAAGGTTGTGGCATCTACCGGTGTCAATACCTGAACCAGCGGCCAGGAATCACCAAGGCCGTTAAGGAAGGATTCCGGTACGGGTATCGTGCCGTTCCATTCGATGAATACCTGGGAAGGGTGGTAGATGACATCCAGTTCATGAATCTTTTCCGGTGTCAGTACAGAAGCGTCCTCATAGTATTCCACAAAAAGGTGGTGGGCATTACAGAAGGCTTCATCATAGGATACTTCACCCTGCTCAAAGCATAACAGCAGTGTTCTTTCAATGCCTTCCATGAAGCCGGTATCGTTCATGCAGTCCTTGATGAGGGTTGTCTTGCCGGCATCCAGGAAGCCTGTAAAAAGATAGACGGGAACAGCCATTACTTCACTCCAAACAACTTCTTCATCAGCTCGACATCAACCTTTTCACCAATGACAGTGATCAGGCCAGTATAGGCAGGAGAACCCTTGCGGATATCTGTATCACCCGGCACATAGTCGAAGAACAGCCAGCCGCCGTCCTTGTCCGGGACAATACCTTTGGCACGCACGATATTGTCACCAAGACCCTGCAGGGCATTCTCAATGTCTCCTTTGCTGTAATGGTTGATGGTTTCAATGCCGATGGAATCAAACACTTCATCCGCATCATGTTCGCCATGGTGGTGATGATGGTGATGGTGGTGATGCTCACCATGTTCTTCCTCACCCAGATGGATGACATTGCCTGCACTTAAGCCGGCATTGGCAGCTGCTCTTCTTTCTTCATCTTCATGATGGTGCTCGTCATGTTCATGCTCGTGTTCATGATCATGCTCGTGATCATGGTCATCATCATCGTCGTCATCGTCATCATCATCCGCAAGTACGGAAGGAATGGCACTGGCAGAGCCTTCCATCGCTTCCAGAATCGCATTGCCGGACAGCTCATCCCATGGTGTTGTGATGACTCTGGCCTTGTCATTCAGTTCATGAATGATATCGAGATCCTTCTGGACAGTGTCATCATTGCAAAGCTGGGTGCGGGACAGGATGATGCAGGCAGCAGAGGCAATCTGATCATCGAAGAACTCACGGAAGTTCTTGTGGTAGATCGCACAGCGCTTGGCATCTACGACGGTGCTGCGGCTGTTGACTTCCAGGCCTTCAACGCTGTTGACAATGTGCAGGATGTCAGACAGCTTGCCGACACCAGACGGCTCAATGATGATGCGGTCCGGATTGTACTGCTGCAGAACCTTCTTCAGTGCCTGCTGGAAATCACCCTGCAGGGTGCAGCAGATACAGCCGCCGTTGACTTCATTGATAATGATGCCGGCCTCCTTGAGGAACCCGCCATCGATACCGATCTCACCAAACTCATTCTCGACAAGGACGACTTTCTGTCCCTGCAGAGATTCCTTTAATAATTTCTGTATCAGAGTTGTTTTGCCGGCGCCGAGAAAGCCGGAAATAATATCTACTTTGCTCATGTAACTCACTCCTTTTCAGTAACCTTTATTATTATAGGCAGTCTGTCAATTTCTCAAAATGAAGTGCTGTTTTTTACAAAATCAAAAAATTGAATGTATGTTATTCCATTATCCATACCGACTGAAAAAAAGGAATATCAGATCACATACCAGACACCATTTGATGATGTGAAAATCCCTGATGGAAAAAACAGTGTCACAGTTGAAAACACCTTTACTAAAGATGGCAAGTATTCGGCAAAAGATCAGGAAAGAATTTCTCATGGACATTTTGGAGTAGCCAAGTGGTCTGAAAATAATAATGTTCTGGTGCAGGATGGAAGCACTACACTGCTTCAATGGGTTGTGAGAATTTCTTTTCCAGATAATAATGATGATCTTATCAGGCTGACTTATACAGATACAATGTCTATGGCACATGGAGATCAGGAAAAAGATGGTCTTCACTACACAACTCCTGAATTACTAAAAAAGGATTTGACTTCAGTCCTTGTGGAAATCAGATCCCTTTTTGTGGGTTATTCAGATCTCAGTGCTGCTACGGGGTCGCTCTTTGCGGCTTTGCGTGATGGCAGCAGTCCTGCGAGAAGCGTTAACAGGATGGATAGTGCAATGAGGCCGATGGCTGCTGTAATTGGCAGGGAGGCGTTGATTTCTGTGGTGGAGAGGACATGGTGGATGATTTTGTTGCCTGGGATCAGGATGAGCAGGGCAGCAGTGATGCCGATGATGCCGGCTAATGCTCCGGTGATGAATGTTTCTGCGTTGAAGACTTCGGTAATGTTATGTTTGCTGGCACCGAGTGCTCTGAGAATGCCAATCTCTTTTCGTCTTTCCAGTACGGAGATGTAGGTGATAACACCGATCATGATAGAGGATACGATCAGGGAGATGGCTACAAAGGCAATCAGGACAAGGGATATTGTGTTGATGATGTCGGTGACGGATTTCATCATGGTGGCGACAAGGTCTGTGTAGATGATGACTTTGTCATTCTGGCCGCTGTCTTTCATTTGCTGGTTGTAGTCATTCAGGACATTCTTGATTGTGGTCTTGGCATCAAAGTCATTGGGATAGATATCAATTTCCGTTGGCTTGTTGAGATCTGCATATCCCAATGTTGCAAGGTTGGATTGTGCGGTTGTCTTTGTCGTGGACAGCATGCTTGACAGCATTGACTGCAGGCTGGATGCACTTGTGTTGATATGGATCATGTTGGCAAACGCATCCGTGTCAATATTGAACATGTTGGACATCTGTGACATCAGGCTTGTCATGCTGCTGGACATGGTATCTGACAGCTGTGCCATAACCTGGCTCATGACATTTGTCATCGCATTCTGGATCTGATCTGCAATGGTATTGCTGTAATTGCTCATGGAATCATTGAATTCCTGCACAAAGGCATTCTGCAGAGCATCCAGATCGATGAACTTGTTAATGTCTTTCTTCAGGACATCTGATGCCAGTTCTGAGCTCATCCAGGTCTGGAAGGAGCTGATCACATCATCTGTTGATACAGCACCTTCAGTTTTCTTAGCGTAGTCGTTGTAGCTGTTGGTGAAGGTTGAGATGATATTTTTGATATCATCATCACTCAGATCAAGATTACTGATGGCATCCTTCATCTTTGTTCCTTCATCCTGCATGGTCTTTCTGGTGCTGTCATCAGAGAGGTATGCTTCTAACTGCTCTGCAAATGTTTTGTCAGCCAGGTTGTTTTTGATCACATACTTCGGGAAGCCTTCCATGATGCTTGTGATGACTTTCTGCAGGTTATCCGGCTGTAAGGTGCCGCTGGCATCTTTCTGAATGATCGCCGCCACAGCCTGTTTGAATGCCTCTTTCCCTTCATCCGACTGGATCCAGCTGGAGAAGGAAGAGGTAAAACCTGAAAGTGTATCGGGATTCTGGCTTGTATAGCTTTGGTAGAAATCTGTGAATAATGTTTTCAGATTATCCTGGGTGATGGTCAGATTGGCTTTTTTCAGGATGTTGTTGAGCTGATCTGTTGTAAACTGCGGGGTGGCTTTCTGCAGTGCATTGGTGTCAATCAGATTTGAAAGATCAATGTTATCGAAATTCAGCTGGCCTGGATCAAAGTTAAGCTGCAGGTTATCAGGATTGATACTGAAGGCATTGGTCAATGCATCGGTATCTACTGAGATCAGATTTTCCAGAGAGAAGTCACTGTTGTTTTCATCATTGAACGACTTGTTGGTAAAGATATTGATGCTGGGATTGGCAAGCTGTGCCTTGACGGCATCAGACTGTGATGCCCGTTTGATGACTTCCTGGGTCAGATCACTGGTATAGCCGACACCGGTGGAAAGGCTTGTGACTTTGACATCACTCTTAGGCACTGCCACACCAACGATCGTGAGATCAATGCCATTGTTTACTGCATTTTTCAATGTCTCTTCATCAGAGCTGTTGTCGACATAGACATTGTTTTCTGCGTTGTACTGATACAGATCACTTGGTGAGATAACTTTGAAGCTGCAGCCAATGAATTTGTCATAGCTGTAAATGTTGTCATCTTCTGTTATCGAAACAGCTTTGTTGTTTTCCTGATCCTGCTGGATCTGTTCATACTCTCTGTAATCCTTGATGCCAAGCTCATACAGCAGTGTATCGTTGATGGAGCCATCATTGTTCAATACCAGTATTGCTTCATTGGCATTGGCTGGCCAATGGCCTGTTTCCAGATTGTACTGGTCACTATAAAGATCTGAGGCCGCTGGCAGTTGGTAAAAATCAGAACTGCTGCCCGAGAAGCTCATCATCATGCTGGAAGAAGCATTTGCACTGACCAGATAGTCCTTGTCATTCTGGACAAGATAGATTCTCGGGGTGATGCCATATTTGTATTCAATCGCTCTGGCATGATCCTGGATCGTTTCATTGCTTTCCAGATACGTCTTCAATGAAGACAGGTCATTGTCAGATGTTTCCTGGCTCTGCCTTGCCAGGGTGTTTTTTACCTCTGCGCCAGTGGCATCGGGATCGGCAGTGGCACTCATCTGACTTTCGGAATCACTCCTGGCACCCTTGATCATGGCATCCATATCCATGCCAAGCTCATTGATCTGCAGGGGATATTCACTCATGGTTTCGCGTTCTGTTCTGCGGATGTAGATCTGGACGCCATTGGAGATGGACATGATCAGGGCAATGCCAATGATGCCGATGGAGCCGGCAATGGAGACCAGCAGGGTCCTGGCTTTCTTGGTGCGCAGATTCTGGAAGGACAGCTGCAGGGCGGTCAGAAAGTTCATGGAAGACTTGCCGGTCTTTTTAACAATGGCCTGTTCATTCTCGATGATATATGGATCGGTATCCTTGATCAGATGTCCGTCTTTGATGGTAATGATTCTGGTGGCATACTGATGGGCAAGATCGGGATTATGGGTGACCATGACAACCAGTCTGTCCCTGGCAACTTCCTTGAGCAGTTCCATGACCTGGATGCTTGTTTCGGAATCAAGGGCGCCGGTAGGTTCATCTGCCAGGACGATCTGTGGATCATTGACCAGGGCTCTGGCAATGGCGACGCGCTGCATCTGTCCGCCTGACAATTGGGCGGGTTTCTTGTGGATCTGGTTTCCCAGACCTACTTTTTCCAATGCTTTGACTGCCCGGTCATGGCGTTCTTTGCCGGAAATGCCGGAAATTGTCAGGGCAAGCTCAACATTGGCAAGAATGGTCTGATGGGGAATGAGATTATAGCTCTGGAAGACAAAGCCGATCATATGGTTGCGGTAATAGTCCCAATCCTTATCTTTATATTTACGGGTGGTCAGGCCGTTGATGATGAGTTCGCCGCTGTCATAGCGGTCCAGACCGCCGATGACATTGAGCAGGGTTGTCTTTCCGGATCCGGAAGGGCCAAGAATCGCGACAAACTCATTGTCGCGCAGATTGACGCTGACCCCATCCAGTGCTTTTTGAACCAGATCTCCGGTTCTGTATTCCTTTTTGACATTTCTGATCTGCAGCATACCCCAAACCTCCTGTTGCGTTCCATAGTGTAGCATGTTCACAGCCGGTTTGTTCTTAAGAAAGCTTTCGGAAACAATCATGCAGATCCGGCCGGCTGACATGTTTCTGGTATATACTTAACGTGCTTTTTTTTACGAGGAGAGGGGTGCACACAAAATGAAAAAGAATGATCTGACACAGGGAAATCTGAAGGTGCAGATACTGCTGCTGGCGATGCCGCTGGCTTTCAATGGCATTCTGCAGCAGCTGTTCAATGCAGCAGATGTGGCTGTGGTGGGACAGTTTGTAGGCAAGGAAGCGATGGCGGCGGTAGGTGCCAACGGGGCGGTAATCAATATCATGATTACACTGTTCATGGGGCTCGCCCTTGGTGCCAATGTTGTCATATCCCGCTTTACCGGTCAGAAGAACCGGGAACAGGTGGAGAACAGCGTGCATACAGCAATTCTGGTCGCCTTGATCAGCGGCGTCATTGTGACCATCTTCGGAGAGGCCTTTGCCCGCATGATTCTGCGTGCCATGTCTGTTCCGTCGGATGTTCTTTCCATGGCGGTATTGTATCTGCGTGTCTATCTGATTGGCATGCCGGTTATTCTTCTGTACAACTTCGAGTCTGCCATTTTTCAGTCCCAGGGAGATACCAGAACCCCACTGTATGCCCTGATTGCCTCGGGCATTGTCAATGTCTTCCTGAATCTCTTCTTTGTCCTGGTGGTTCATATGACGGTTGACGGTGTGGCAACGGCAACGGTTATTTCCAATGTGATTTCTTCTGCCGTTCTGTTTGTCTGCCTGTGCAGGGGCAGACTGCCGGTGACCATTTCCCGCAGCCGTTTCCATATCAATGGAAGTATCATCCGTGAAATGGTCCGCATCGGCCTGCCTGCCGGCATTCAGGGCATGGTCTTTTCTGTCTCCAACATCATTATTCAGTCCGGCATCAATTCGCTTGGCACCGATGTTGTGGCAGGCTCAAGCGCTTCTGCCAATCTGGAAATCATCGGTTTTTATCTGGTTGACAGTTTTGCCCAGGCATGCACGACTTTTGTGGGACAGAATTATGGTGCCGGCGATGTGAAGCGCTGCCGTGAATCTCTGAAGTGGTCGCTTCTGGAGAGTATTGTGATCGGAGGTTCTGTATCGATGCTGCTGGTGGCGGTGGGAAGGCCGCTGCTGCATATCTTTAATCCAGATCCTTCGGTGATTGAATATGGGATGATGCGTCTGGAAGGAATTCTGCCCTATGAGATTCTCAATGGGGCAATTGATGTGATTTCAGGGGCGATGCGTGGATATGGTGAATCAATGAAACCGGCGATTGTCACGCTGGTTGGTGTATGCGGGGTGCGTATTACCTGGATCTATACGTATTTCCAGAGTCATCAGAGATTTGATGTTCTGCTGCGGGCGTATCCGATGAGCTGGATTGTGACGCTTGCCATCATGACCGTGATGTATGTTGTGATGCGCAAAAACGGCCTTGGACAGCAGCGTGCGTGATACAATTGCATTGTTTTCAGGAGGAATACAATAATGCCTTGTACAACATTGTTAGTTGGTAAAAAAGCAACATATGACGGGTCAACTATGATTGCCCGCAATGATGATTCACCTTCCGGTGTCTTCATGCCGAAGAAGTTTGTGGTTGTGCATCCGCAGGAACAGCCGCGTCATTACCGTTCGGTGATTTCGCATGTGGAGATTGATCTGCCGGATGATCCGATGCGCTATACGGCGATGCCCAATGCGGTGGATGGCAGCGGCATCTGGGCAGCAGCCGGCGTCAATGCGGCCAATGTGGCCATGACTGCCACCGAGACCATCACGTCCAATGAGCGTGTATTAGGTGCTGATCCGCTGGTTGCGCTGCAGAAGACAGACGGCAAGGAAACCGCCGGCGGCATTGGTGAAGAGGACCTTGTTGTGTTAACGCTGCCCTATATTCATTCTGCCCGTGAAGGTGTCAGACGTCTTGGCAGCCTGTTGGAAAAATATGGCACCTATGAAAGCAATGGCATTGCCTTCAGCGATCATGATGAGATCTGGTGGCTGGAAACGATTGGCGGCCATCACTGGATTGCCAGAAGGGTGCCGGATGAATGCTATGTTGTCATGCCGAATCAGTTTGGCATTGATGCCTTTGACTTTGCGGATGCCTATGGTGCGCAGAAGGACTTTATGTGCAGTGCGGATCTGCAGAATTTTGTGCAGGATAATTTCCTGGATCTCAGCCTGGATGGCAATTTTGATCCGCGTGCTTCTTTTGGTTCTCACAGTGATGCGGATCATGTGTACAATACACCGCGGGCATGGTGGATGGAACGCTTTTTGAACCCGCATACATACCGCTGGGATGGAGAAGATGCAGACTTTGGCCCGACCAGCGATGATCTGCCGTGGTCTTTAGTACCGGAAAGAAAAGTTACGGTGGAAGATGTGAAATATGTGCTGTCCGGTCATTATCAGAATACGGAATATGATCCGTATGGCAGCCATATGGATCGTACCCGCATGGGTGCGTACCGCTCGATCGGCATCAACCGCAATGACTTTTTAGGCCTGTTCCAGATCCGTGGATACATGCCTGCGGAATACCAGAGCATTGAGTGGATTGCGGAAGGTTCCAATGCCTTCAATGCCATTGTGCCGTTCTATGGCAATGTGGAGACAACACCGGATTACTTTGCCAATACGACAAAGACAGTCAGCACGGACAACTTCTACTGGTCCAACCGTCTGATCGCAGCATTGTGTGATGCCAGCTACCATACTGCCTTTGTGCATGTGGAGCGTTATCAGGAGAAGGTGCTCTCGCTTGGCCACCAGCTGATCAAGCAGTATGACGGGCTGCATCAGGATGTTTCGGATCCTGGTGAGGCTGCAAAGCTGAATGAGAAGGCCAATGAAGAGATTGCCATGATGGCTAAGAAGGAAACCGATGCTGTGCTGGACAAGGTACTGTATGCGGCAAGCAACGGCATGAAAAATTCTTACTCGCTCTCTGACAACTGATGCAAAAAGATTCTTTCATGCATGTATCTTTTTCATTGACATGGAAGTTGAATCCAGTAAAATAATAGCGAAATGAAAACGAACAGACTCTGTACATGCTGTATGAATATGAAAACTGACGCGCTAAGATTCTGCGTGGTTTTTGGCTGATATTCGTACGATACGGAGATTTCAGGCGGAAGCGCAGGCTTCCGCCTTTTTATATTTAAGGGAAAGAAAGGGGAGAGTGGTATGACATTACCGGATGCAAATCGTCTGACAGATCAGTTTCTGGCATTTACAAAGATTGATTCGCCAAGCTTTCATGAAGGTGAGATGGCTGCCTATGTGAAGCAGGTATTTCAGGATCTTGGCATTGTGCTTCATGAGGATGATGCCAACAAGTATTATGGTTCTCAGACGGGCAATCTGTATGGCTGCTGGCAGGGCACTCTGCCGGGTGAGCCCATTCTGTTCATGGGCCATCTGGATACGGTGGAGCCTGCGTATGGACGCCATGCAGTACTGCATGAAGACGGCACGATCACAAGTGCCGGCAATACGGTGCTTGGGGCCGATGATCAAAGCGGTCTTGCTGAGATCGTCGAGGCCATCCGATGTATCCAGGAAAGCCATACAGCTCACAGGACCATTGAATTTCTGATCACCTTTGGTGAAGAAGCCTTTGACAAGGGATCACGGAAGTTTGATTTCTCCCTTTTGAAGGCCAGACAGGCTTATACACTGGACCTGGAAGCACCGGTTGGTACGGCTTCTTTGTGGGAGCCGACGCTGATTTCCTTTACAGTGGATATCAGAGGCCGCAGCGCGCATGCCGGCTTCAATCCGGAAAAGGGCATCAATGCTCTGACGGCATCGGCTGAATTGATTCATTCACTGCCGATTGGCCGGGTGGATCCGGTTACGGTGCTGAATATCGGCATGATCAGCGGCGGTACAGCTGTCAATGCAGTACCTGATCATGTGGTGATGAAAGGTGAGCTGCGCAGCCGCAATCATGAAAAGGCACTGTCATTGCTGAAGAAGATTCAGGACAATGCGGCTGAAAGTGCTGAAAAGATCGGGGCAAAGGCATCTGTAGACTATGAGATCGCTCTGCATGAGTATTGTATCGATGAGAAAGAACCAGTTGTGAAACGGTATGAAGCAGCCTGTGAAAAAGCAGGCATCAAGCCTGTATTGAGCGGGAGTTTCGGCGGCAGTGACAATAACCAGTTTGCCCAGCATGGGGGAAGGGGAATTGTGATTGCCAGTGCGATGTACAACTGTCATACCGTGCATGAATATACGCGCATTTCTGATATGGTTCAGGTGGCGCGTATTGTGATGAATCTGATGACGATGGAGGAGGATGAGAAAGATGAAGCTGCCGTTACAGTATCAGATCAGTGAATATGACTGCGGTCCGACATCTTTGCGCAATGCAATGGCTTTCCTGATGGAGCGTGAAAAGATGCCGCAGGAAGTACTCTGTGCCATCATGAACATCTGCCTGGATGGCTATCATGCCCACGGTACCAGGGAACCGGTTTCCGTACATGGCACCTCAGATGATGCAATGATGACCTTTGCCGGCAAGTTCAATGACATTGCCAAAAAGGATCATCTTCCTTACCATGTGGATGTGGTCCTGGATACAGATGTCAATACGCACAATGCTTTGATCCAGAATGCCTTGCACAATGGCGGCGCTGTGGTTGCCAAGGTCATGGTTGACGTGGCTCACTATGTGCTGATGACGGGGGAAAAGGATGATACAGTGCGTCTGTTTGACCCGTATATCCCAGAGAAGCCGTATCATCATGAAGGGGTGACATGGACGTATGATCATCCGCATTCTTACAATGTGGAGGTCAAAGCAGATTATATGGATCGCAATGACACCGAATGGTGGTCATTTGGAAAGATGGATGAGCGCATCGCGCTTGTGTTCAATCGTGATGCGTAACAAAATATAAAACATATAGGAGAAAAAAAGATGAAAGGTTTTAAGAAAGTTGTCACAGGTGCCCTGGCAGCAGTGTTGTCGCTGTCACTGGCTGCCTGCGGCCAGAGTGCTTCCACCCAGGCAACTGCCTCTGCTGCTGCATCAGACACGGTAAACATTGGTGTTACCGATACCCTGAGCACATTGAATCCACTGAACATGGACATGACCTTTGTGAACTACTATGCGACAAGCTTTGAATTCCTGCCGCTGATATCACTGGACAAGGATTATCAGCAGTATGGCATGATTGCAGATCCGATTACCACGGATGACAATCTCACATTCCACATTCATATCAAGGATGATGCCAAGTGGTCTGACGGCCAGGATATCACTGCTGATGATGTGATCTGGACGATTCTGAAGATGACAGCACCGGCGGTTGCCAATCCGTATATCAGCTTTGCCAATGTCAAGGGTATTTCTGATGACAACCTGTCCCCGGAGGGTGCAGATTCTCTGGAAGGCCTGGTCAAGACAGATGACAAGAATCTCGATATTGTCATGAAGAGTCAGATGGGCCTGAATACATTCCTGAATAACATCGGTACATGGCTGCTGATTCTGCCCAAGCATGCACTGGAAGATACACCGGATGATGAGCTGCTGACAAGTGACTGGTTCAATGCACCGACGGTTGTTTCCGGTCCTTACAAGGCAACCAGTGAAGACTTTGCCCACTATGTCACTTACGAGGCAAATGAGAATTACTTTGCCGGTGCACCGAAGATTGCCAAGATGAATATCCGCATTGAGGATTCTTCTTCTCTGCTGGCTGGTCTGCAGTCTGGTGAGATTGATATGACACATCCTGCTTTCTCCAATATGCCGGTGGAAGACCGCAAGACGCTGGAAGGTCTGAGCAATGTGACAACAACGTATTCTGATCCGATCACGGATGAGATGACATTCTTCAATACCAAGAATGTACCGGATGCCAAAGTCCGTCTGGCTATTGTAGAGGCTATTGACCGCAATACGATTCTGGATCAGATTCTGGGCGGCAAGGGTGAGATCGTCGATGGATTCGTTGGTTCTCATTCACCGTATTATGATGCTTCCAAGCCAACCATTCCGTATGATCCTGACAATGCCAAAAAGCTTCTGGAAGAAGCCGGCTGGGACAGCAGCAAGTCCCTTGAGTGGTACGTATCCAGTTCTGATACATCCATGACCCGTGCTGTTCAGGTCATCAAGGAAGAACTGGCTCAGGTTGGCGTCACCATTAACATCAATACCGTTGATTTCTCAACATTGATGTCAACTGCGGCAAGCAATTCCTTTGATATCTTCTCCGTTCAGTATACAATCACACCGTCAGACTACTACGCCGATGGCACGTATCTGGTTGATGCGGATGACAGCTGGACCGGCGGATGGAAGAATGATGAAGTGGATGCGCTCTTTGCAAAGACCCAGGAAACAACAGATACTGCTGAGCTGACAAGCATCTATCTGCAGCTGGATGAAATTCTGGAACAGGAAGTGCCGCTGTTCTCGCTGTACTTCATGTCCAATTCGGGCAGTGTGAACAACCGCATCAAGAATGCCTCACCGACATTCTTTGGTGCCTTCAACAATATCCAGGACTGGGAGATTGCGCAATAACATATGGCAATGCTGCGCTGGGGAACTTCCCCGGCGCATTTGCCTTATTAGAACAGGAGAGACTTATGGATAGTCTGCTGGATGTGTCAGATCTGCAGGTGCGGTTTCGCAGTGATTTTGGCGACCGTATTGTCACGGATCATATCTCGTTTCATGTAGCACCGGGTGAAATTCTCGGTATTGCCGGAGAATCCGGTTCAGGCAAGTCAGTGACCAGCCTTTCGGTCATGGGACTGCTGCCAAAGAATGGATCCGTGATCTCAGGCAAAGCAATGTTTGATGGCAAAGATCTGTTCGCCATGTCAGACAAGGAACTGGACCAGATCCGGGGCAAGGACATCTGCATGATCTATCAGGATGCACTTGCTTCACTGGATCCGGTGTTTACAATCGGTTCACAGATGTCTGAAGCAATCCGGCATCATGTAGAGCCTGACAGGAAGAAGGCAAAGCAGATTGCCCTGGAATGGCTGGACAAAGTCGGCATTCCGGATCCTGCGGATGCGTACCGCAGCTATCCGTATGAGTTTTCCGGCGGCATGCGGCAGAGAGTCATGATTGCCATGGGGCTTTCCTGCCATCCGCGCCTGCTGATTGCGGATGAGCCGACCACGGCCCTGGATGTGACAATCCAGGCACAGATCATGAAGATTATTCGTGATCTTCGCAGCAAGCTGGGCATGTCTGTCATCCTGATCAGTCATGATCTGGGTCTGATTGCCCAGAATGCGGACCGGGTCATGGTTATGTATGCCGGCCAGTTTGTCGAAATTGCGGATGTCCGTGAGCTCTATCATCACCCCCAGCATCCCTATACCCGGGCTCTGCTTGCCAGCGTGCCGGATATTCATGACCAGCAGGATCGTCAGCTGTATTCCATTCCCGGCAGTGTGCCGCAGGATTATACAAGCATGACGGGATGCCGTTTTGCGTCAAGATGTGCCTTTGCCACGGAAGCGTGCAAGGCAAAGCAGTCATTATTTGAGAAGACACCGGGACACTGGGCAGCGTGCATCCGGTCACAAAGAGGTGAGCTGGATGAGTGAGACCGTACTGCAGGTAGAGAATCTTTCCAAACGGTATGAAGCGGAAGGATCTGCCGTGCTGAAAAAGAACCGGAAATATATTCAGGCCGTGGATCAGATTTCCTTTGAAATTGGCAAAGGAGAGACGCTTGGCCTGGTGGGAGAATCTGGCTGCGGCAAGTCAACAGCCGGCAGAATGATTGTCGGCATTGAAAAGCCTGATGGCGGCAAGGTGACCTTCCTGGACCATGATATCGGCAGTATGAATGCAAAGCAGCTTGCTCCGATCCGCACCCAGCTGCAGATGATCTTTCAGGACAGCTATTCCTCTTTGAATCCCCGCAAGCGCGTTTATGATATCCTCAGCAAGCCAATGCTGTACCATCATCTGGCGGATCAGAGCAATGTGCAGCAGAAGGTCAGGGATCTGCTGGATATGGTCGGCCTGCCTGCAGATGCCGCATATCGGTATCCCCATGAATTCTCCGGCGGCCAGAGACAGCGTATTTCCATTGCCAGAGCACTGTCTCTGCAGCCAAAGCTGATTGTATGTGATGAGCCGGTATCGGCACTGGATGTGTCCATTCAGGCACAGATTCTGAATTTATTGCGCCGGATCCAGAAAGAAACCGGTGTTTCCTATCTTTTCATTGCCCACGGCCTTGGTGCTGTGCATTATGTGTCGGACCGGATTGCGGTCATGTATTTAGGCAGAATTGTGGAGATCGGCACAAGCCAGGATGTGTTCCACCATGCTTTGCATCCATATTCCGTCGGTCTGATTGATGCGGTGCCGGTGGCAGATCCGGATCAGAGAATGTCAGATGACAAGATCATGGCAGGTGAGGTTGATGCGGCGCAGGATGCCGGTATCGGCTGTAAGTTTGCGCCGCGCTGTCCTTTTGCAAAGAAGATGTGCTTTGAAAAGGTGCCGGAAATGAAAGACTATGGCAATGGCCATCAGGCTGCCTGCTTCAAGGTGGAAGGGGTGCTGAAATGATCCGCTACATTGGCAAAAGACTGTTCTATGGCCTGATCACCCTGATCGGCATTACGGTCATTGACTTCATCCTGATGAATATGGCCGGAAATCCCATTGAGATTCTGGCCGGCTCACCAAAAGTATCCAAAGAAGCCCTGGCGATCCGTGCTGCCCAGCTTGGCTTGGACAAGCCGGCATGGCAGCAGTACTTCATCTGGATCAGGCAGATCCTGACCGGCAACTTCGGATATTCCTACAAGTCTTATCAGTCCGTTAGTTCCATGATGCTTTCACACCTTGGACCAACCCTGATCCTGATGGGAACCGCCTTGCTGATTTCCATGACGATTTCGATCATCTTTGGCATCTACAGTGCGGTTCATGCCCATACAAAGCGTGACTATTCCATCGTTTCATTGGCATTTCTTGGCCAGTCGGTGCCGGGATTCTTCATGGCACTGCTGCTGATTGATCTGTTCTGCGTCAAGCTGGGCATCCTGCCAAGCTCCGGTATGCGCAATCTGTCTGATCCCGGCAATGGCGTGCAGCTGCGCTATCTGATTCTGCCGGCACTTGTCTTGGCACTTGGCCAGGCAGGCAATGATATCCGCTACATCCGTTCTGCCATGCTGGAAATATTGAACCAGGACTATCTGCGCACCGTTAAAGGAAAGGGCGTCGGCAGAAGAATTCTGATTTACAAGCATGCACTGCGCAATGCATTGATTCCGATTGTGACCGTGTTTGGCATGGAGATTCCAGGATTATTTGGCGGCTCCATCATCATTGAGCAGATCTTCTCCTGGCCGGGTCTTGGCCTGATGACAATGAATGCCATTTTGCAAAGAGACTATCCGGTCATCATGGCAACCTGTCTTTTATCAGCAGTGGTTGTGCTGGCTGCCAACATTCTGACCGATATTCTCTATGCGGTCGTAGATCCAACGGTCAAGCTGGGAAAGGAGGACTGACATGCACGAGAGTTTTGCCCACAGTGTGTGGCGCCGCTTCAAGCGGCATAAAGCCGGTGTTGTCTCTTTGATCATCCTTGGCATCATCATTCTGACTGCCATTCTGGCACCAGTGCTTGCCCGTCATGATCCCAATGCCATCAACCCTGCTTTCTCCAGTGCGCCGACAGGTGAATACTGGCTGGGTACTGACCAGATGGGCAGAGATGTCTTCTCCCGGCTGCTGTTTGGCACCAGAGTCTCTTTAACGGTTGGCGTATTGAGTACATTGCTGGCAACCTCCATCGGTACCGTGCTGGGCTTGCTGGCAGGTTACTTTGGCGGTGCAGTGGATATGATCATCATGCGGATTACCGACATGATCATGTCATTTCCCTACATCATGTTAATCCTGGTTGCCGGCGTCATCTTCAAGCCGAGCATGTGGATGATCATCATCATCCTGGGACTGATCGACTGGCCGGGTGTAGCCAGACTGGTGCGCGGCGAAGTGCTCTCTTTGCGTGAGAAGGACTTTGTGCACAGCTCTGAGATTGCCGGCATGCCGAAATCCTATATTTTGTTTTCGGAAATCCTGCCTAACTGCTTTGCACCGATTCTGATCTTCGGCACAGGCGTCATGGCGATCTCCATCCTGGATGAAGCATCACTGTCCTTCCTTGGCATGGGCATCCAGCCTCCGCAGGCATCATTGGGCAATATGCTCAATGGTGCCCAGTCCATCACCGTACTGACAAGTATGCCGTGGCTATGGCTTCCACCGGGATTAATGATTGTCATCCTGGTTGTATGCACCAACTTTGTCGGTGATGCCCTGCGGGATGCGATGGATCCAAATGCAGTAGAGTAATATAAAAAAGGACGCCGGCGGCGTTCTTTTTTATGCTTCTGATCAGTGACTGCAGGCTATGGCTGCCATCTGCAGAGCATCTGCTTCGGTTTCACATCCTGCCAGGAAGCCTGAGACATGACAGAACTGTGCAGTTTCCACACCGGAAACTTTCTGCAGTTCTTCATAGCGCAGGCCGTACCATTCTTTCGGCAGAGGATGGCGGTAGCTCTTGCGGTCATCGATGTTATTGAGTGCACACTGCACATTCCAGCCCCCGCGCAGGGCAGGATAGACGACATACCAGATGTCTTTTGCCTTGGGGTCATTCTTCATCCTGGTCAGGATGCCTTCCCATGGTGCAAACTGGTTCATGATCATGATGTGGTTGGCAGAGTAGGAAATGCACTGCAGGACGTAATCTTTTCCATCCAGAGAACTGATGATGGAATCCAGACGGTTGAACAGGATATCCTTGGCAAAGCTCAGGGCATCCATAAAGGCACTGTAGTAGTCATAGTCAGAGTTCCAGGCTGGATTGAAGTCCTTGATCATCTGGGTGATTGTAAAGCCGGTTCCCTGGACACTGAGCAGTTCTTTCTGCTGGTCTGCCGGAATGTTCGGCATCTTTTCCAGGGCTCCCTTGAGCGGATTATAGCCATTGTCAGCCGCATCAATACCCATGATCAGGGAGCTTTCCAGGCGCTCATAGACCTGGTCATAGTATTCCTCAGGGCAGTTCTGCGCTTCCAGAATTTCACGGTAATATTTCCTCCAGACAAGGCCGCAGGCCGCATAAGGAATGTCCGTGCCGGGATGGGTGCCGTTGGCTTCCTTGTTTTCGGGAGAATGGTGGTCCAGTTCTCCTTCACCGATATCAAAGATGATCCAGCCATCCTTGTTTTCAGGAATCTTCGTATCCGGTCCGCGGGTGACTTCAATCTCCTGGCACATCAGGGAAATCAAAGCCGCCGCAAAGACATCATCCGCATGAAAAATGCCATCATGGGTATATAGTTTCTTTTTCTGGTACATGCATGTTCTCCGATCTTTGTATGTATTCTATCTCATTCTTTTCTGGCTGCCAGTGCATTTTTACGCCACTGGGATGGAGTGGCATGGTACTGACGGCGGAAGCACTTGGTAAAGTAGCTCATTTCCGAGAAGCCGCAGGATGTACCAATATCTGTAATATTCATATCTGTCTGCTTCAGCAGCTCACAAGCCTTCAGCAGGCGGTACTGCAGCAGATACTGCACAGGCGTAGTGTGGATGGTTGCCTTGAAGCAGCGGATACATTCCGAGACACTGATATCTGCTGCTGCGGCAATCTGGGCAACTGATAATTGACGGGTATAGTTGTTTTCAATGCAGTCCAGCATCTGCCGGATGCGCAGCTCATTGCGCATATCCTTCTGACTCAGGCCTGTATGAACGACGTTCTGACGGCCGTACAGGTCAAGTATGATGAAAGAAAGCTCATTGCGCAGCAGGAATTCAAAGCCGGTTGTGCGGTACTGCATGATGGCAAAGGCAGCTTCCATGTGCGTGATGCTTTCCTTGTCAGCGTCCTGATCATGGCGCAGATGCTCAAAGGCATAATTGCGGTTATGCACAATCGGATTGATGTAATTGAGCCAGTAAATGCTGTCACGCGATCCGCCGACCAGTCTTGGTGCAAAGCGGATATTGTACAGCAGCGTATATGTGCTGCCTTGATTGATAAAGCGGTGGCGCGCCTGACTGTTGATAAAGTAACCATCCCCCGGCATAAGATGTATGGTATGATCTTCCACATGAAGCGTCATGGTCCCCTCCAATACCATGCCAACTTCCATTTCTTCGTGCCACGTCCAGTCAGTACTGTCTTCCGGCTTGACATGATGGATCATCATCACTGCCGGCAGCAGTGCATCATTGATTTCACTCATTTTTCCTCCCCCCCGAATCTGAGAGCGTTGTCGAAAACTCTTAGGAGTACAGGCAACGCTCTTTTCTCTGTGCTCCTCATTTCATAATCCCCCCACTTTTTCGCTGTCAACTCTTGACAAAATTTCAAGCGTGCCCTGCTCGCTTCGC
>Ga0256406_1001486_pt1 | contig 37551 bp, 29 predicted proteins | sample RumenRJG_03DNA_FD_185986 | JGI IMG/M metagenome (GOLD analysis project Ga0256406, IMG submission 185986) | Bovine rumen microbial communities from Lethbridge, Alberta, Canada - RJG_03 | ecosystem: Host-associated > Mammals > Digestive system > Stomach > Rumen | place: Canada: Alberta | collected...
CGTGGGCAAGAACACCCTCAAAGGCCATCTCACCGACAGCCTCCACACCCTCAGCCGGCTGATGCAGCTCCTCTCGCACCGCCATGAGGGCGAACCCGTGTTCATCGAAGTGGAATAGGCTCCCCTTTATCAGTTTGCCGCAGACCCGAAGCGAGGTTTGCGGCAAAATGGATTCATGTTATTTCTCCCTTTGAAGAAATCCTTCCCATTGAGCATCAGGCTCTCTACGAATCGTCCGTTCACATAGTTTTTGCCATCGCTTTTAAGCTCAGCGCCAGTCTTCCTTTATTGCTTCACCTTATAGTTCGAAGCTGGCGCCAATCATGAAGTCGGTGCCATCGGTGAGGGGACTGTTGAGATAGTGGTATTGCGGACGATAATTGAAGAGGTTGTCGGCCGACAGATTCACTTTGATGTGACTGCCAATGCGCGTCTGCACCATCAGCTTGAAGATGCTGTAGGCAGGGTAGTGTATGCGGTTAATTCCTTGGGAAACATCATAGTAATTGACAAACTCATTGTTGTCCATGCCTGACAGCCAGCGGCCGTCGAGCGCAATGTTGAATCCAATGAACTTGGAGAAGCTATGGTCCCAGTCTATATGTCCTGTGAGCGAGTGCTTGCGCGAGGGCATATAGGGGCTGGACAAATAGTTGCCGCCGTCAGCACGCAGGGCATCCTCATGGACAAAGGCGTAGGCCAGCCGTGCTGTGATGCCGCAACGCCAGCGAGCCCGCGCTGAGGCTTCAGCACCGTAGACATTGAACTTGTCGATGTTGATATAGGGCAGTCGTGGCAACTTGGTGTCGCCGTCCTTGTAATAAGGATTTCCAGAAGTAATCTTGTTGCGCACGTTGTTGCAATAGCCATTCACGACGAGGTCGTAGCCATTGTGGACGTATTCTATGGAGAGGTTGAAGTTGTGGCTCACTTCCGCCTTCAGGTTAGGATTGCCTTCGATGACCCAGATGCCCAGCATGTCGAAGTCATAGTATTTCTCCTTTAGCGTAGGTGCCCTAAAGCCCATGCCGTAGCCGAATCTGACATTGAGATGCTTCAGGGGTGTGTGGCGGATGCTCAGCTTGGGCGTGAGGCGTTGCATGCTGTGGTCTGAGAAATAATCGTAGCGCAGCGCTGTAACGACTTCCCAAATACGGTTCAGGTTCCAGTCGTACTGACCGAAGAAGTCGAAGCTGCTTTGTTTCTTACTGCCGCTGAGCTTTGCGTTCATGAGGTAGTCGTGCATGTAGTCTGCACCCATTGTCAGCATATTGGACCCGATGTTGCGGTTGTAGAGCAGCCGGATGCTGTTCTGTACGTCGGAGTAGCCCCTGACGTCGCGTTGCCGGTGGAGGTAGTTCGACTTGTCGTATTGGTCGAAGGAGTAGGTGGCATCCAGGAAATCAGTGTTGCTGATGGCCCACTGGGCGCGCAGCCCGGCATTGAAGTCGCGGTAGCGTTCCGGTGATTCCACTTCGCGGCTGACCTGTCGGAAGAAATATCCGGCGCGTCCGGAGAGCTTCAGCTTCTTGTTGGCATCAAAAGACAGCTGGTCGTTGAAGTGCCAGGTTTTCTCACCGAATATGGTCGATATGACGCGCCCCACAGGGTTGTCGCCGTTCGCCACATCGTAATTGTCCACACTGGTGCGATTGATGTTCAGTCTGTTAGCCCATCGTCCCCAAGCATTCTCTATACCTGCCGCATAGCGCTGTCCGTTGTGCTTCGACAGTCGGCCGCTGACATTCATGCCGAACCGGCGGGCCCCCTCCTTGGTGATGATGTTGATGACACCACCTGCGGCATTGCTTCCGTAGAGCGCTGAGGCGGCACCCTTGACAATCTCTATGTGGTCGACATTATCCGTCATCAGCCTTGAGAAATCCACGTCGTCCATGGTCTCTCCCGCCAAGCGTTCGCCGTCAACCAGAATGAGCACACTCTGTCCGCCAAAACCGGAGAAGTTGAGATGCACCATCTGATTTTGAGCATAACTGAACTCCACGCCGGGCATCACCGTCTGCAACAGGTCGCGGATGTTGGTGGCGTCGGCCTTGCGGATGTCGGCGTTCGAGATTACCTGCGTGAGCACAGGCGTTGTGAGCAGTGTCTTTGGCGTGCGGGTGCCTGTTACCACCACCTGCTCGATATGCTGTCCTTCGAGAAGGGTGTCAACGGGCTCAGCAGGGAATGCAGACTGTAAGTCGATGAAGAGGAAGAAAAAAAGAAGACGTTGATGCACTTGTCAGTAGGGATATTTGTAGTCGATGGTCATCCAACACTTTGTGCCTGCGTCGTTCATATAGTTGGCCAAACGCAAGGCTACATATCGGCCGTTGCGTAGTCTGATGATGAACACATGGCCGTTGTAAGTGGACGATGGCGGAATGGGAGGAAGATGGAAGCTGAGCCAGCTGGAGAGTAGTGGATTGACGCTGATGCCTTGCGAGCCAACGAGACAGGAGAGAAGCTGTGATCGGTCAGTCCACACGGCATTCTCGCTCCACTCGTCGCTCACCCATTCCGCCTGGCGGCCTAACCTGGATAGGGAATCAGCATAGGCTTTGAAGGACGCCGGCATGAGGCTTAGATCGGAGCAGTCGGTCTCCATGACGGTTCCGCCGTTAGTGCGCACATTGTCGCGATGGATGGCGATGCTCCATGAGGGCGGCTCTGCTTGAGAAGCCGTAGGGCGGTAGGAGCGCATTTCGTTGACTTCGAGACCCTTGTCGAAGACATCAAACCAGTAGGTGTAGATGCCTGGAGCATGGAGAGAGTCGGCCTTTGGTCGTTCTGTCGTCGTGGAGTCGGGAATGGGATAGGCCTGGAACTTAGTCTGCATACGGTAGAGGGCTGCCGTGTCGCCTCCCTCGCTGAGCATCAGCAGGGAGTCGAAGTCGATATAGTACCAGTCGGTCCAACTGGTGGCATCCATATAGATGCGCCCGGCCATCGACTGTGGAGCACTCTCGGCGGGTTCATCGTAGATGCCGTTGAGGATACCCTCGCACGACGAAGCCATGATAACGGTGGCTATGCAGAGCAGAGGCCGAAGGAACTTCTTCTTTCGTCTCTGCCACCGTTCCGACAGGCACTCATCCATGGAGTGTAGTCTTTGTCTGTGGATGCTCTTGCGGTAAAACAATGTCTGGTGTATCTGTGCGGTGCCCCGACTTGCTGGTCGGGGGCCGCTTGAAAACTTAGTTGCCTGCTGAGGAAGTTCCCTTGAATCGGCTGCTTATGGGGAAGGGCATGTTGCCGAAGCGGTAGGTGTCGGTAACGATGCAGTTGCCAATGAAATCGAGCTTCACCGTCACTTTGCCGGAGGTGAGGACGTAGTCAGCATCCATTGTTGTCTGTCCTCTATTGACGGCAGTGACATGCGTGGTCAGTTTGTCGGCAGCGTAGTCACGTACATAGGCATCTGCTTCCTTGTCATAGGCGAGATTGCTGATGGTGTATGGGCTCTGTGTAATGGTGCCAATGATAGTGTTGGCATAAACTTCCTGCGGTTTCGTGAGGTTGATGGTGCCGTCGCTATTGGTCGTGATAGTGTAGCTGAGGCCCGATGCTACGTAAGTCCAGGCCGCATTGTTATTGATGGTCACCGTGTCGTTTCCATTGAATACGGAAGTTGAAGGTGCGGCCGGCTCAAAGACGATGCTATCTATTTCGTTGGCCTGAAGTTGCAGAGTGGAACCGTCGGTCTTCATGATTTTCACTGTCTGAGCGGATATGGAAAGGGTGCATACCAAGGCGGCAGCGAGTGTAAATAGTTTCTTCATGACTTATCTTTTGATGAATTTGAATGTTTTTGAACTTGTTTTGACGATGTAGACGCCCTTCTTTGGGCCGATGCTGATTGTAGCCTCACCATTTTGTGAAACCTGACTTTTGCCTACGAGGGAACCGTCTGAGGTGTAGACCGACAGGATGCTGCCAGGCTGGAGTCCACTTGCACTAATGCTCTCTCCCAAATGGAATACGGGTTGCTGCGTGGCTTCCGTTGTCGAGATGCCAGTGGAGATACGGTCGGTGAATTCAAACATGCGGTAGGCAGTGAGCGGGTACTCCACGGTCTTCGCTCCGCTGGTGATGACAAGATTGGCCGCAGTAAAGGTCACGGCAGGCTTGTCGGCAACCTCAAAGTAGGTGGCACTGCCATCTCCGCCACTCACTCTTACGTATTTGGCTGCCTGGACAGCCATGGAAGTGGCCGCCAACAGCATTACTGTAAAGAGGCGTGATAGACTTTTGTTTATCATATTCTTGATAGTTTGTAATGTTGAAGTGTTAAGATGTTGCAAAGTTAAATATTCTGATACGTTCCTGCAATCCTCATTTATATGGATATTGAGGGTTTCCCCTTGACTCTTTGGACGTGTCCCGTGTCATTGAGGCTGAAAAAGAAACAGGCAGCCCTGTCAAGGACTGCCTGTGGAAGGTGAGGGCGAAAAGGAATTATTTCACCGTTATTTTCTTGGTGCTGCCATTACGGAAGCGAATGATGTAGACTCCACGGCGGAGTTGTTTCAGAGCATCACGCCCGCTGGCAACCTTCTCGCCGCCAATGCTGTAGACATCAAGGCATTCGCCGGCGGATGGCGTGCTTCCATCGCTGTTCACCTCACTGATGCCGAGGGCTGCAGCCGTTCGCAGAATCACTGTGTCGCAACGGAGTGAGTCCTCAGTGGTCGAGACAGCGAACGTGGAATCGTTGTAGCCTAAGAGCGAGCATGTTATTGAGAGCGTTGTCGAAGCGGGCAATGAGAAACAGTACTTGCCTTCAGCGTCGGTCTTGGTCTCTGCCACGACCGCACCATTGCTGTCCTTAGCTGTCACCGTCACATTCTCCAGGGGCGCTGGCTGATAGAGCTTATGCAGGGTGAGGTCGGCATCCTGGCCGAGGACAACGCCCGTGGCTGTGATGCTGTCGACGTGAAGTGTGTCGTTGAACACCACATTCGAAGAGTCGGCAAAGCTGACGGCTGCCTCGTGGCGAACCGTCCTGTAGCCCTCTGCGCTCACCTCTATGTCATAGGTCTTTGCTGTTTGAGCCACATTGATGCTGTAGCTGCCCTCGTTGTTGGTCTTGCCCGAGTAGAGCACGTTGCCGCTGAGCAACTTCACCTGAGCGTCAGCCACCGGCTCGTTGGACGCATTGACAATCTTACCGCTCACTGTCGACTTGTTCTCCACGGTGAAGTAAGCTACCGGTTCTCCATGCGAGAGATAACCGAAGTCTTCGCCGTCGACTCCTCCATCTTTGGCGCGGTAGACAGCCTTGTCCCTCACCTGGTCATCGCTGACAAAGTACACTTGCACGTAGTCGTCGGCATCGTGATGGAAGGCGAGTCGGATGCTGTTGCCGGTATAGACGAAGCCGTTGGGAATGTCGAGGGTAATCATGTCGCTCGGATTGCGTCCGTCGCCATGGTTCACAGCGAAGTCGAAGTCTTTATCGGCAATCTTCGTCATCGTAGCTGTGTCGGGCAGGAGCGTCGTCTTCTGATACGACTGAGGCAGCGTGTCGGTGGTGTTCTCGATGTAGGCTGTGTAGTGAGCCTTGCTTTGCTTGGTGTCCGACGCATAGCCACGGAAGACAATCTTGTAAATCTTGCAGCCCTTGTTCAGTCCTAACTGTTTGGCAGTGTAGACGAGCTCGCTTTCCGAATGCTTATAATAAAGGTGGAGCGGTGCGCCCTTCCCCATGCTGACGCTGTCGTTCACCTGCTTCACGATGGTTGAGGATTCCTCCTTCACGTCCACCTTGGTGGTGTCGCTGTAGGTGGTGCTTCCCTTATAGGTGAAGGTAACATAGGCATTGAAGCTGCCGGCCTTGTGCGGGGTGAAGCTGAAGTTGTAAGCACTCCTGGCGCCTTTCTTCACTGCGGGGGTCTCGGCCTCAGCCACTTTCTCGCTGTCGAAGTAGAGTGCAGCCTTATAGTCACTGGCTGCAATGTCGGTGGCTTCGGTGTTGATAGCTGTAGCGGTTGCCATGTAGGTGTGGTTGACCACTGCTGAGGCAGGCTTGACGCTGCTCAGCACGTAGAAGCCATTGGCATCAGCCAGGGCGATGTTGAGCGTCATCGAAGAGTCGACAGACATGTTGTCCTTGAAGTAGGGAGTGTAGCCGTCCTTAGTGACTTGCAGCTGATACTTCAGTCCATTCTGGATGATGCTGAGCTGATAGCTGCCGTCGGCCTTTGTCGTATCGGCATATTCTACATGGTTGTGCACCATCTTGACCCGTACACCTTCGAGCGGAGAGCCGTTCTTCTTCGAGGTGATGGTGCCACTGACCTTAGTAGGTATGATGTCGATGTCGAGATAGATGACAGGCTGAGAGATAGCCTTGAACACAGAAGGCAGCTTACCGTCACTGTGGCGTCCGGCAGCCTTCATGTTGTCGTTGGCTAATTCCCACGTCACGTTCTTATATTCATCACCCGTGGTGTTGGCTGCGATCTCAATGCCATTGCCCTCGTAGACAAAAGGCTTGTCGAAAGTCACGTGGATGAGGTCAGCCGTCTTGGTGATGGAATGGCTGCTATAGCTGGCCTCGCCGGAGCCTCCTGCCTTTATCGTGTAATCGCCGTCGTAGACCTTGGTGAAGTTGGCTGTGTCGGCGATGTCGATGAGGGCGCTGTCCGTACTCATGGCCGTGTGACTGGTGTTGCGGATGTAGAGCTGCAAGGGCTTCGTCACATCAGCGGGGCAGTAGCCCTTGTAGGTGATGCCATGTATGAGCGTGCCCTTGGGCAGTGCTATCTGCTCCTTGGTGTAGACGCTCACGCTCTGACTCTTCTTGTAGTAGGGGTTGATGACTCCGTCGGCCTCGTAAGCGTTGGCGTTGGGAGTGGCGACTTGCTTCTGAGTCGTCGTCGACTCGGGGCTCACAGTCATCGTGTCGACCGCACTCTTGGCTTCATAGCCTTCGGTGCTCACGGTGAAGAAGATGGGCAGCTTGCCGCTGGCATGAGGCGTGAACTTGAAGGTGTAGTCCTTGCTGCCACCGGGAATCAGCTCTACGGCCTCAGCAGGAAGAGTCTCGTTGCCAATGGTGAGCAGTGCTGTGTAGCTGCCGGCCTTTTCGGTCTTGTCGTTGGCATTCTTGATGGTGGCCTTGATGGTCACCTCCTCGTTGACGCTTGCGGTCGTCGGGGCTGTGAGTGCTGCCACCAGGATGTTATGTGCCAATTTCACTTCATGGAATCCGTACAGGTTGTCGAGATGCACGCCACCGGCCTCGAAAGCCAGATAGCACTTCCCGGCGGGGATTCCCGTTAAGGTGAAGGTCTTCAGTGCGTAGTTGCTGTCCCAGCTCACTCCGATAACTTCATCGCTAAAATGATTCTCGGCAGCAGTAGTGTCGTTGTCATTGATGCTCTTGACGAGGCTCCAGTGAGCGGCGTCGTTGCTGTAGTAAACATTCAGATAGGAGCTGCGGCTTATCTTCCCGGCGAGGAAGGAGAAGCTCTCGCCCTCTTTCACGTTGAGTGGTGGTGTCACCAGTCGAGCTTTGTCGCTGGCATCGCTCTCCTGCACGCAGCGGCTGTTGTTGGCCAGACCTGCGCTGAGCGGCCACGACGAGATGGTCCAGCCTTCGCCTGCATTGAAGGTCGGCGGAATGGAGCCGCCTTCAAAGTCGGAGAACCACATGGCGGAGTCGATGACGGTTCCGCTGAGGTGGAGGTGGTAGTCGTTGAGCTCATCCATCTTGAAGACGGCCATGCCCTGCTTGGTGCCGGGTGTGGTGTTGTCGAGGATGATGCCTAAGGTGTCGCTCTTGTGGGCATCCACAGTCAGAGCTGTCTTCCCGTCGAGGAGGAAGCCCTCGGGCAGGGTGATGCTTGTGATGTGGAGGGCCTTGGCGCCACTGTTGCTGATGATGAACTTCCGTTCTACGCGCTTCTTGGTCATCCCGAAGTCGATGTCGGTGCTGTCGGCAAGCGATGTGAGGGCGCTGGCGGCGGAGTCGCGCAGGGCGAACACTGGCTTGTAGGGAATAGGCTTCACACGGGCTGCAAAGCTGTAGGTACCCGAGACATTCTCGCGCAGCAGGAACGACGACGGCTCACCGGCCGGATAATCCTTGATGTTGAGTGTCGCACTGATGGCTACAGTGTCCTTCTTGCTGATAGCTATGGTCTTTGTGATGGGGAACTCGGCGACAGCCGTCGAGTCGGTCTTCTTCACGAGGGTCAGTGAGTAGCCCTTGTCGCCTGGTTTGAGATCGAGCATACCGGTGTTGGATATCACAGCCTTGCACTGCAACGTGAAGTTGCCGTCGGCGTCGGCGTCCACACTGTAGTCGGTCACCTGGTCGACATCGTTGATGGTGAGGGCCGGCTTCTTCACGATGACAGCCTTGTCGGCCGTGAAGTCATCCATGTAGAGGTTGTTGCCACGGATGCCGATGCGGGTGCCCGCAGGAATACCGGTCAACGTGACTTTGCTCCATTTGTCTTCGTTGATGATGGTATCGGTGGTGAAGGCTATGGTGTCGCCCTTGACGAACTTCCCGTCGTCACCGGTCACCTTGAAGAAGCGGATGGAAGCGCCGTAGCTTTTCAGCCCCTTGACCATTAGGGTCACCTTGCCCTCCACGGCCGGAGTGATGAGCATGTCGTTAGCTGAATAGGATTCGTAGTACGATGACAGCTCCTGGTCGCCGACGGTGATGCAGGGCGAGCCGTTGATGCCCGACGTCGCCCGGTAGTAGTAGTCTACGTAAGCCGTTGAATAATAGTCATCGTACTTGTCGACCAGGTGTCCCCAGCCACTTGGGGCCCAGTCGTGGGCGAGTGACGAGTAGTCAGACTTGTTGGCAATGGTGAAGTCGTAAGTGTAGTTTTGCACTTCTTCGCTCACCTGCGCCGAAGCTGGCAAGAAACCCGTCAGTAGCCCCATTAGCATGAGTAAAGTAGTTATTTTCCTCATAAGCAATGGTGAATAGTGGGTTATGTATATGTTAAAGTGTTCTCTTACCTCTTGATGATTTTTCTCACGCTTCCGTCTTTCTTCCTCAGTAGGTATATGTTCTTGGTTCCGTTCTGCTCGAGTGCGGCCTGAGGAACTCTGCGGCCCTGGATGTCGTAGATGCCTTCCGTGGCGGTTTCGGCCTCTTTGGGAGTGGCTATGTCAGTTGTCCCGAGTTCCAGGATGTGGGCGAAGACTCTCCTCCAGCTTGCGTCGGCCTCGTAAGTGGCTCTCGTTCCCTTGGGCACATAGAGCACAGCTTCACGCGGAATGGCCGTGAAGGTGGAGTCGTCCCAAAGTATTTGGTCCATACGGGGTGGTTGCTGGGCGAGACATACCACCTTCATCAGTTGGCTGCAATGGGCGAAGGCACCCGAGCCGAGATAGGTGATTGTAGAGGGCAGGGTGATATGTCGGAGCTGCGTGCAATAGGCAAAGGCACCGCCCCAGATGCTGTCGATGCCTTCGGGCAGTACGACCTCCTCCAATCGGGGATTCTTCCAGCAGATGCTACCTGGAATGACTGTCAGTCCTCGCCCGAACTCTATACGGCGCAAGGAGTCGCACTCGGCAAAGGCATACATGCCCACGTCGTGCAGCTGGTCGGGCAGCACCACGGAGCGCAGTCGCTTCACGCCATTGAAGGCCAGCTTGCCGATTCTTCTCACGGCCGGACCGAAATGAAGTGAGTCCACGCTGAGCGCCTTACAGTTCATGTAGCAATAGTTGCCATAGACCGGAAGGTTGTCGGGTACATCGGCCTCCTGAAGCTCGGGATTGCTCGAGAGTGCAAACCTGCCAAGAGAGTCGATGCCCTGCGGAAGCGACAGATACCTCAGACTGGGACAACGGGCGAACATGTAGGATGGAGCCTGATGCTCGTTCCTCAATTTGTAATAGTACAGTGCGTCGGCATAGTAGACGCTGTCGGAACCCGTCTTGAGGGTGGCTTCCGAGAGGTCGAGACGAGCCAGCACATTCCGTGTGGAGTCGGTTTGCTTGGGAGCCATTAAGGGCAGCATGGTGATGTCGCGATTGTCGGCAGGTTCCTCACCGTCGGCATAGTCGGCAGGTGTGGAGGGAGTGGAGCCACCGCAGAGGCGGCGGAGCACCAGCAGGTCGTAGCCGTCGATTTCGCCAGTCACTTTCAGTGTGCGTATCGTGTCGTAGCTTAAGGCTCCGAAGTTTTTTTTCAGATTCTCCAACAAGTGGCCGGCTCTGTTGTCAATCCTGTGTTGCAAGGTGGCTATGATGTCGTCGTTGCTGGTCATGTAGAGACCCGTTATCTGTTCTTCGTCGCGGAAGTCCATCACTTTCGTGGCCTTGCCCGTAGTGGTGTCTACCGTGTAAAGGGCTGAGGTTTCGTCAGGCATGACGCAGGTCCAGTAGAGCGTGTTGTCGCTCAGGTCGAAGCAAGCACTCACGTTGTAGGTGTCGGGGTGAATGCCCGTGGAACCAATCAGCGTCTGCTCGCCGGTCTGTTTGTTGATGCGGTAGAGGCTGGCTTCACTGCTGATGGCATAGAGCTGCCCGGTGCGGTCGATGCTCATGGCGAGGTAGGTGTGTTCGGCCGGGGCCAGTGTCACCCGTGACAGACTTCTATGGTCGGTACGGAAGTCGGAATAGCCAATCTCGTAAGTCTGTTGCTCGGGATTACGGAACGAACCGTACACATGTCCTGTCGTGTGGTCGTAAGCCAAATCGGTGGCCCGCATCCGCAGTGCCACGGTGTCGGCATCCGAAAAGTATTTCCGGCTGGTGTCGAACTCCTGATAGGTGAGGGTGGGGAAGACGACGCCTCCCATCCTGACAAAGCAGAATTTGCCGTTGCGATAGAAGGCGCCACCATTGGCCAGCAGTCTCAGGTCGGTGTAGCGGGCGTAGGTGGTGGAAGGGGCTTTGGGTGCAAACTCATAGAGGCCAAAGGGTCGTTCGTCATCGGGAATAATCTCTCCCGTTCCCCATTCGCCTTTGTTGTCCCATGAGGCACAGTAGATAACATTGCCCCAAAGCTGTTTGCCCGACGGCAACTTAGCCAACTGGGCCATTGCAGGTGAGGTTGTGGCTCCGACGAGAGCAGTCAGGAGCAGGGTCAGTGTAGGGTGTTTCATAAGTTTCATTGTTGGTCGGTGTGTCTTCGGCAGGCCGGCTGCTTTCTCCTTTATGTTTGCAAAGATAAGTAAAGAAATTCTAATGTGCAACATAAAGACAGAAAAACTTTCAAATTTGTGGACAATCGTTATTGTTCTTCTGCAAAATAGGCTGATATTTCCTGTAGTATAGCCTTTCTGTCGACATTGTGTCAGGTTCAAGGTGATGAAGTAAGGAAGGAGGCCAGCCTCTGACGGTGCCAGCCTCTCTCCTTACGGGGTGTCTATTCCATGGTGGGATTAAAGGTGCCGCCCCAGTCCTTGTTCTGTTGGATGTTGGGGTTGATGTCGATGGTCTTCTTTTGGATGGGGAAGAAGTAATACTTCTCTTCCAGGTAGAAGGCCTTCTCTGAGGCTGGGGTGAGCGGTGTCGTATGGAGCACATACTTGAAGTCCTCCGTCGTCAATTCAAACTGCTCGGCCTTGTTGTGGGCTTCTGTAATGTCCATTTCGCTCCCATCGGGATTGATGGCAATGGCCTCGATGCCATGCTTCACGAGCCCATTGAGTTCCATCATCTTGCGTGCGCGGCGCAAATCCCAGAACCGGTGACCTTCGAAGCACAATTCGATGGCCCGCTCATCGAGAATAGCCTGGCGTGTTTCCTCCCTGTTGCCAGCCTTCAGCCCATAGAGCCCGTCGCTACCGGGTTCAATTCCGGCCCGCTTGCGAATCAGCTTCAGCATGTCGACGGCCACATCGGTGTGGCCATTTTCATTGGCAGCCTCGGCATAGATGAACATCACCTCGGACAGCCGCATCAGCACATAGTCGATGTCGTAGGTGAGGCAGGTCTCCTGAGTGAGCTTCATGTCGGCCCCCTTGTAATTGTAGAAACCGGTGTAGGCATCATTGTTCACCGCATTGGTGTGGGCGTTGGGATTGGTGCCGTATTGGTCGTCACCACTACAGATGCCCAGTGCATTGTACTGCCTGTAATTGCTGGGCTTGCCTGCCACGGGATAGAGGCTTCCATTCCAGAAGCACACCGAATAGAGTCTTGGATCGCGGTTCTTCCAGAATGATTTCAGCAGTTCGTTCTCCGTGCCCACATAGTATTTGCCCGTAGGATCGTCGAATCGCTTACCGTCGGCCATAGGCACTTCCTTGATGAATTCCCAAGTTGGATTTGCACTGTTGACGCCTCGTGATACCGAGGCCGGTCGTGTGGAAGCCGCGTAGTAGGAAGTCTTGTTAGGGTTCGAGTTGACGACAGCAAAGATAACCTCAGGTCCTTTCTCCTGCAACCAGATGTCGGAGTAGTTGGGAGTCAGCGAGATGCCATGCGCGAGGCAGAAGTCATAGGCATCCTTCGCAGCAGCATAGGCTTCTTTCCAGTAGGGATTGTCGTAGGGGTGGTGAGGATTGAAGAGCGGCGAGGCCTTGAGCAGCAGTGTCTTGGCCTTCCATGAGCGGGCAAAGCATTGGTCAATCCTGCCGTAGTCGTCGGAGCTTGCTGCAATCTTCTCTGGCAGCAGCTGTATGGCACGGTCGAGGTCGGCACAGATGAAGTCGAAGCACTCTTTGGTGCTGTTGCGCTTAACATTGAGCGAGTCCTTACCATGTTCTTGAGGTGTGGTCACGTAGGGGACACCGCCATGATAGCCTACCATATAATAGTAGGTATAGGCACGCATGAAGAAGGCCTGACCGAGGAGATTGTCGGCCACGTCCTTGCTGATGTTGCTGTTGCTGATTCTCTCGATGGCCTCATTGATGTGGCGGATGGTGGTGTAGTCCCACTTCTTGTAGTCGGTGCCGGTCTCTGTGATGGTGCCCAGTTTCCAGGGCACCCCAGTGATTTCCTCCGAGTTGGCATCGGCTCCAGAATTCCAGTTGCCGAAGCATTCGGAATAGAGGTTGTTGACGTAGGCTGTGGCCATCTTTGCGTCGCTCCACACCATCGACTCATCGTAGCTCTCCAGATTGTCGATGTTGAGCGAGTCGCAGCCCATTAAGGCAAAGGCCGACAAGGTGGCGGTGAATAACGCCTGTATATGCTTTAATCTGATTGTCTTCATAATATGTCAATGATTAATGGGGTTAGAATGATATGTCGACTCCGAAGGAGAAACTCTTCATCAGGGGATAGGAATCATAGTATTGCTGCTCGGGATCGAGGAACTCGGTCACCTTAGAGATACAGAAGAGGTTGGTGGCATTGGCGAAAAGCTGCAGCTTTGTGAGCCCTAAGCTGCGGATGAGTCTGTCGGGTAGCGTGTAGGCCAGATTCAAGTTCTTCAGGCGCAGATAGGCTCCATTGCGCATCCAGTAGCTGGTGTTGCCTGCTCCCGACTCATACCATGAGCTTCCTGTGATTCTCGGATAAACGCCGTTGGGGTTATACTGGGGGTCGTAGACCTTGTTGCTGGTCCAGATGGCGAAATAGGGCCGCACGGCTCCTCCCCACTGGTAGAAGCCACCGTCTACACCGCCCACGAAGCGGTCGTAATTGCCTACACCTTGAAAGTGCACCTCCATAGAGATGCCTTTCCAGCTGATGGTTCCGCCAAAGCCGTAGTTGATGCGCGGGCTGCCGTTCTTGCTCAGCAGATTGTAGGCGTCGTTGCCGTCGATGCGTCCGTCGGGACCTTCCTTGTAGCCGTCGCCGCGGGTGTCCTTGAAGAGCAGACCACCGAGATAGGGGTCGCGACCGAATTGCTTGAATCCCTTTGCCTTCAGCTCGTCGACCTCCTTTTGGTCGGTGAGCAGATGGTCGACGATGAGTCCCGTGAGAATGTTGTCGGGCTTCCCTACCTTGGAGAGGGCATGGAGCGCACCTCCGACACGGTAGGTGGCAGCTTCGTCAATCTGGTCCCATTTGTCGGTAGCATAGCCCATGTTGGCATATACCGAATAGTCGATTTGCCCGGAGGCCGCCTTGTCGTGCCATGACAAGGCCAGCTCGCCGCCATGCCAGGAGCGCTCGGCATAGTTCTCCGGTGCTAGTGTGGCACCATAGGTATCGGGCAGTGTCACTGTGCGGGCACCTAAGATGTGGTTCTCTTTGCGGTAGAAAACGTCGATATTGCCGTTCAGCCGGTTGTTGAGGAAGCCGAAGTCGAGTCCTGCGTTATAGTTTCTTGACGTGGCCCATGTGAGGTTGCGGTTGGGTGTGTCGCTGGCCACAATGGTCGCAGCTTTGTTGTTGCCGAAGATGTAGGAGCCACCGTTGATGTATTTCTGCAGGTAGGAGAACTTGGTGATTTCCTTGTTCTCTACGTTCAGGTCGTTGCCTGTGGTGCCGTAAGATGCGCGTAGCTTCAGGTTGCTCAACCATGAGCGGGTGTTCTTCATGAAGCCCTCCTCGCTGATGCGCCAGGCTGCCGAGAATGAGGGGAAGAAGCCCCAGCGATGACCCTTGGCGAAGAGCGAGTTGCCGTCGTAGCGGAACGAGAATTCAGCGATGTAGCGTTGGTCGTAGTTGTAGTTGAAGCGACCAATCCAGGAAATCCGACCTCCCGTGTCCTCATAGGCGTCGCCGTAGCGGCGCTGGGCGTCGGTAGAGTAGACAAACATCTGGTCGAGTGTGGTGGCGGGCTGCTCGCCTTTGGCCGTGACATACTCGCCGCCGTTGGAAGCTTGCTCAAAGACGATCATGCCGGAAACGTTGTGTACGCCGGCAAAGGTATGATCGTAGTTGATAAACCAGTCGAACTGCTCCTTCCAAGTCTGATGGGTCTGATATTCCAGGTTCTCATAGTTTTGGCTGAAATTGAAGACATTGTATTCGTCGAGATTCAGCGGTCCGCCAGGCAGGAAGCGGTTATGAGTGGGGTCGGCGAGTTGCAGCTTGTAGTTCTTTTGGAAGGTCATGAATTTCTTCCGGCTGTAGTCCCAGCCCTCATAGTTGGCCAGCACCTTTGTGCTCAGGCCCGGCAGCAGGAAGTCGAGCTTCACCTTGAACGACAGCTGTCCGTTCATGGTGCGCCGTCGGGTCTTGATGTATCGGTTGCCTATGACCTGGTCGACCGGATTCCAGCCTTGCCATGAGCCGTAGTCGGGATAGATAGGATAGTCGGTGACGTGGTTGGCCGGTGAACCATCGCGGTTACAGTAGAAGGGGACGGTCTTCAAGGCATTGAAGGTGCAGCGGTAGAGGTCATAGATGGCTTGGTCGTCGTCTTCGGAGAAGGGCCAGTAGAAGCGTTTGTCGTTCGACTGGTGAGCATCCAGGTTAAGGTTCATGCTGATGTACTTCGTCAGGTCGACCGACAGATTGGAGCGCACCGAGAACTTGTGATTCTTCAGCGTAACGTAGGAGCCTTCCTCGGCCAGGAACGACCCCAGCACATAGTATTTCACCCGGTCAGTGCCTCCCGTAACACTCAGGGAGTGCTTGGTGTTCCAAGGGTTCTGCCAAATGTAGTCGTTCACATTGTAGTTGATGCCATTGTCGAGGAAGTAGTTCATTTCGGTCTCGCCATTGGGCTCTTTCTGTCCTTTGAAGCGGGCCACGGCATTCTGATATTTCAGTTCGTCGACGGCCGTCCATTGGTCGGCAAGCAACTCCTGTGTGGGAGTGCTGAAACTGTAGGAGCCTTGGTAGTTGAACACGGGCTTGGAATTGCTGGCACCATGTTTGGTGGTCACCACCACCACGCCGTTACCGGCCGTAGAACCGTAAATGGAAGCCGAGGCGGCATCCTTAAGGAAGCTCATCTGATCGATTTCGTAAGGCTCGAGTGCATCAAAGGCGGCCTTATTGCGTATGACGCCGTCGATGACGAAGAGTGGCTCACCGAATCCCCCGCGCAACCGGATGGTAGAGGTCGCTCCCATCAGTCCGGAGTTGCCCGTGATGGTGGCACCGGGTGCCCGACCAGCCAGAGAGTTCGATAGATTGGTGTTGGGTATCTGCGTGAGCTCGTCGCTCTTCACGTTGGCCACGGCACCTGTCATAGTCACTTTTTTCTGCACGCCATAACCGACTACCACCACCTCGTTGAGTCTCTTTGCGTCTTCACTCATCTTGAGTGAGTAGTTGGTCTCGGTGGCATTCACCTTGAAGGTCAAGGGCTCGTAGCCAATGTAGCTTATGTTGACTATGGCTCCTTCAGGTGCCTCCATGCTGAATTCTCCATTTACGTCGGTGATGGCTGCAGCCTTGGCTTTGCCGTTGATATTGATTGTGGCACCGATGATGGGGGACCCATTCACATCGGTCACCTTTACCTTGGATTTTTCGGGTTGCTTGTTGAAGCACTTGTGTCATGGTGATGGAAGAGCCTTCTTTCGATACTGCTTTGGCATACATCTCAAGCGAGAAGGCGGAAAAATAGCCGAGAGCACATACGGCATAAAATCCTGTTTTTCTCATATCGTATTCTTGATGGTGTTGATTAAATGTTTTGTGGTACCCGCGTTTTGTCAGAGGCTGTTGCTCTTTGCTGCCTTTCGTTTACGGTCCGTTTGTGTGGAAGCTCTTGAATGGATTAATAACTGCTGTGCGATGTTTTCTCATAAGCATTGACTTGTAAAATTACTACTGGTATGATCATTCTCGCTGCAAATATAGACTTTATTCGCTTAGGTTCCAAGCTTTCTCTTAATTTTTTTTCAATTTATAGCCCAAGTCTGAAATATTCTAAAACTCTATACCAGGCTCTTTGCCGTTATCCCAACAGAATTCATCGACATGATTCTTGCGGGGCACAAGATATTTTCAGTGACAAGTTAGCTCTCCACGAACTCGAGTACCATTGACTTCGCCGCCCTCATGTCGACACGCGTCGGCATGGTGCTGTGCTCGGCCATCTCCTCGAGATCGGCAGGAGACGAGAGGTGCTGCAGGGGGAGAGCTACACATAAGGACAGCGTACACCAAGGGTGCCGGATGTTACACCAATTGGCGGAGATATCTACGCCATAAGGCGGAGCTACGTACGCCAATTGGCGGAGACAAGTACGCCATATGCCGTAAGCATGCTGCCCCCATAGCCGAAACGCTCAGCGTGGCCTGCCGCTGAAGGCCGAAGCCGCTGGTGTCGGGGTGAGCTGTGGGAAGAGAGGAGGGAAGCTTGTAACTGATTGGTGTGTAAAGACGGCGGTGAAGAAATATAGACCTCACTGAAAAACTACCGTGGTTGGAGCTTCGAAGGACTTCAACGCACTTCGTGCTCGTGTGCTCCGGGGGCACACGCTATAGCCTGCTGCGTGGGGGGCTCAGGAAAAGTCACCGTGCCCCGGAAAATATCCTGTGCCACGAAGTTGTGCGATAGGGCGCTGAGCATGAACGGTAGGGCGCTGATAAAAGTGTGGCGCAAAAAACAAACCTCAAACTGAACATAGCTGCTGTTCTTTTTTGTAACTTTGCGGTGTTAATCTATAAGCGCTCAAGAGATGAAGATTTTGATGGTACAGTCGGAGATACTGACGGGGCGCACCGCCGACAATCTCTCCCAGGTGGAAGGGCTGTTGAATGCAAGTGGACCGGATGCTGATGTCATCGTGCTGCCGGAGCTTTTTGCCACAGGTTTTCGAATCCAGCCCGCCGAGCTTGCTGCCGATGCGTCGCTCATCATGGAGTGGATGCGCACGGAGGCCTTGCGGCGTAATGCGGCCGTGGTGGGCAGCGTGGCGGTGGCTGCCGAAGGCCGCTTTGTGAATCGTCTTTTCTTTGTCAGCCCCGACGGTTCGGTTCAGCATTACGACAAGCGGCATCTATTTGGCTACGGTGGCGAGAAGGAATCGTTCAGTGCAGGCCACGAGCGCAGGGTGGTGAGTTTCCGCGGTGTGAGGTTTCTGCTGCAGGTGTGCTACGACCTACGCTTCCCCGTGTTCAGTCGTAACCACGCCGATTACGATGTGGCCCTCTATGTGGCTAACTGGCCTGCTGGCAGAAGGGCTGCCTGGGACATTCTGCTCAGAGCCCGGGCTGTGGAGAATCAGTGCTTTGTGGTTGGGGTGAACCGTGTGGGCCATGAGGGCGGAGTCTTCTACGATGGAGGCTCTGCTGTGTACGATTTTCAAGGTCAGCCGATAGCCGCCTGTCCTTCAGATAAGGCTGGGGTTGCCACGGCTCTTCTCCCCTTGGCCCGTATGGAGGCTTTCCGGCGGTCGTTCCCTGTATTGAAGGACGCTGACAAGTTTAGGCTATTATAATAGGTAGTGTGATGAGGATAGCATCGAAAGAAGATGTGGAGCGTATCGTAAACACATGGGGCTTCCTGCCCTTCTTTATGGGCGATGTCCCCGGATTCTCGTTGGCCGAGATGACGCCTGCCGAACTGTGGTTCCCCGAGGACGACACTTCCGACAACGGCGTGTGGGACTGGAAGAGTGATATCATTCTGCAAGCCGACTGTGCCTATGGTAAGTTCTACTGTGGCAGAGCCTGCTTTGTGAGCATGGATTGTTTCCCGGATTTGGTCAACTGCCGGCGCGCTGCCGTGAAGCTTACCACGCAAGAGCAACGCCTGCTCGACGTGCTGAAGGTCAACCATTCCATGCTCTCCGGTGAGCTGAAGAAACTGTGTGGCTATGTGAAACCGCGCGCCCCGCGGTCGGGCAACCGCATCAGCCGGATAGCCGAGAAGCAGGCCGGGCATCCCGCCCGACGGGCTTCTGCCGGCAAGCAAGGGAAGACGGAAGGCTTCGAGACTGCTTTGACCCACCTGCAGATGGGCGGGTTTGTGGTGAGTGCTGCCTTTGAATACAAGTACGACCGTGAGGGCAAGCGCTACGGGTGGGGCATGGCGCGCTATGCCACTCCTGAGGATTTCTTCGGTCCGGAGCGCCTCCACGTGGACCGCAGTCCCGAGGAGTCTTACGACCGGCTGCAGCGTGCCATAGCCCGTATCCCCCTTCGCTTCACTCCCGGCCAGGTGCGAAGACTCATCTTGGGTTGAGGCTCTGAGCCCCGTTGGGAGCTAAAGCCTGCCCATAATTTTCCTTCTGTTGGGATTCGGGATATCCATATTGAAGCTCATTAGTAGTGTTTGTCAGTGAGTTATAGGATTTTCACAACAAGTGACGAAGTCAAGAAGTCAGCCCCCATGCCCGTCTGCAAGGAAGGAGCCCACTTTGCGCCCATTCTCCGAGTGAAAGCTACTCGGTAGCGGTGTCAAGATGGACCGCAACGTGAGGATGCCCATGCTTCAGCCCGGAGGGGCATACATTTGAAAACAAAACTGCGGTTTTGTTTTGCCAATATCTTCGTTTGCACTAACTTTGCAGCACTGATAGCAGGGGTGCTGTGCCCGCATCCGCGCCCGATGGGCGGTGCGGAGTCCGGTGCGCAGTCCCAAGATGCTTCGTAATAGGAGGTTAGGTGGGACCGCTGTTATCAGCAGATTATTTTGCAGTTGTTATGACAGAGAATTTGGTAGGAGAATATCATAGAGAGGGTAGAATAGAGGTGGTGTGTGGTTCCATGTTCTCGGGTAAGACCGAAGAGCTCATACGCCGCATGCGGCGCGCCAAGTTCGCCCGGCAGAAGGTGGTTATCTTCAAGCCGATGATAGACACCCGCTATTCCGAGATTGATGTGGTGAGTCATGACCGCCACACCATCAGCTCGGTGCCGGTGGAGAAGTCGGGCGCCATCCTTGAGCTTGCTGAGGGCATGGATGTCGTGGGCATCGACGAGGCGCAATTCTTCGACACAGGACTGGTGAGCGTGTGTAATGAGCTCGCCGGTCGGGGAGTGCGTGTGATTGTGGCGGGCCTCGACATGGATTTCAAGGGTCATCCTTTTGGCCCTATCCCCAATCTCCTGGCTGTGGCCGACGAGGTGACGAAGGTGCATGCCATCTGTGTGAGGTGTGGTGCGCTGGCCTACGTGAGCCACCGGCTCATCCACAGCAACAAGCGCGTGCTGCTGGGTGAGCAGACCGAGTATGAGCCGCTCTGCCGGGAATGTTATAAAAAGGCACTTTTAGAAGATAAACATCATGAGACAGGAAATCACATTTGACAAGTTCATCCGGTGGACGGGCACGGGGCTGCTCGTCTTGGCCATACTCTATCTGATAAACTATCTGAGCAGTGTGCTGCTGCCCTTCTTCGTGGCATGGCTCTTTGCCTATCTGCTCTATCCCGTAGTGACATTCGTGCAGTATCGCCTGCATGTCAAGGTGCGTGCACTGTCCATCATCATCACGCTGATTCTTGTGATAGCCGTCCTCGGTGCGGTCGTCTATTTCATTGTACCACCCATGATAGAGCAGTTCCAAAAGTTGGGCGACATCCTTGCCAAGTGGGTTCACTCGGCAGCTCACACCAACAACATCACGGAGTGGCTCTCGGAGAAGGCGCAGGAGAATTCGGCCGAGATAGAGCGGTTCTTCAAGAGCAAGGATTTTGCCGATGCCATAAAGACGGCCATGCCGAAGGTTTTCTCCGTGCTCACCCAGACGGCGAGCGTGCTGTGGAGCATCGCCGCCTCGCTCATCACCTTATTATATATGTTCTTCATCCTGCTCGACTACGAATACCTCACAGAGAATTGGATTCGCATCTTCCCAAAGAAAAATCGCCCCTTCTGGCATGAGCTGGCGCAGGATGTGAAGCGGGAGCTCAACAACTATATCCGCGGACAGGGACTGGTGGCGCTCTGCATGGCCGTGATGTTCTGCATCGGGTTCACCATCCTCGACTTCCCCATGGCCATCGGCTTGGGGCTGCTCATCGGAATCCTTGACCTTGTGCCCTATCTCCATACCTTCGCACTCATCCCCACGGCCTTCCTGGCCATGCTCAAGGCTGCCGATACGGGGCAGAGCTTCCTGCTGGTGTTCGGTCTTGCATTGGGCCTCTTTGCTTTGGTCCAGATTATCACCGACATGGTGGTGACGCCGCGCATCATGGGTAAGGCCATGGGACTGAATCCGGCCATCCTGCTGCTCTCGCTCTCGGTGTGGGGCTCGCTGCTCGGCTTCATCGGACTCATCATAGCCCTGCCCCTGACCACGCTCCTCATAGCCTACTGGCAGCGCTATGTGACGAAAGAGAGTAAAATGCCGCCCTCGCTGACCCCGCCGGAATCGAAATCCTCGGTGCCTGCCGCAGCATCCGAAGAGCGCTGAGAAGCAAGCAGCCCTGTGCCCGAGGCAGCGCACAGAGGCTCAGGACTGCTGTGTTAACATATATTTTGTAAGTTCTTCCGCTTTTGGGCAGTCCCTTTTCTCCCTAAGGATTTGAGTGGCTGAAAAGTGGACTGCTTACGACATTGGGCACCGGGAATAGGAGAAATGACCCGTACATGACTTGTTGTGTTATTTTTCGATAATAACCCTTAAAACTGCCCCCTCTATTGACCGTAATTGCTTGTCGGTGAAAGTTCTTATTACTACCTTTGCATCGCAATGCTTAAGGCATGTAAGTTGCCGCGCCTCTTCGGCTGAAAAGCGAAAGTGGCGAGGGCGTTTTATTAGTTTTCTTATATTTTATATTTAGTCTGTACTGTATGACATTGGGGGAATATAACAGTAGACAGCGTTGGCTGAAGAAATGGAAGGTGTTTATGGACTTTCTGGAGAAGAATCGTCGGAATCCTTCCAAGTATGATGAAGAAGAGAGAGTGCTCTGGAACTGGTGCAAGCATAACAAGCGGTTGCTCCGCGCCGGCACTCTGCAACCCGACAGGGTGGATGAATTCAAGCAATTGCTTGAAGTGGTCAGTAAATATAAGCGAATCAATCAATATGCTTACATTGATGCGGCGCTGAATGACAAGCCAGGGCAGGCCAAAGAGGGCTCTGCCGAAGCTTAAACGCGCTGATACTATGAACCGCTGCCGCTGGGTGAACGTGGAGAACCCACTCTACGTGAGTTATCACGACGAGGAATGGGGACGACCGTTGCACGATGACTGCAAGCTCTATGAGATGCTGCTCTTGGAGTGCTTTCAGGCCGGGCTTTCCTGGGAATGTATCCTCAACAAACGTGAGCATTTCCGAAAGGCTTTCTCTGATTTCGACCCGGCGGCAGTGGCTGCTTATGGCGAGGCCGACGTAAGGCGCCTCATGGCCGACAAAGGCATCATCCGGAACCGGGCCAAGATAATGGCGGGAATCGCCAACAGCCGCGTATTCTTGGACATACAGCAGGAGTGGGGCTCCTTTGACCGTTATCTGTGGCACTTCACCAAGGATGCCGTGGTAGTGGAACCTTACACAGAGCGCACCACCTCACCGCTGTCGGACGCGGTATCGGCCGACCTCAAGCGGCGGGGCATGAAGTTTGTGGGCTCAGTCACCATTTACTCCTATCTGCAGGCCGTGGGTGTCATCAACGGGCATGGCCAGGAATGTTCGCTGTATGAAGGTGAGTTGGGCTGAAGGCTCAACTCTTTTTTAGGAATTTCTCGTGCTTCGGGATAGTCAGCTTTGCGCAGTTCATCCATGGGGCATGGAGCAGTTTCGGGACGTTTGATTATCTTCTGACTTTGTCAAAGCGTCACCCTAAATTGTCACCATTGATGTTTTCAGCTCACAGGATATTTCTTGTGGGTTAGTTAATCGCTATCCAAGCGCAGTGCACCCGCGGAACATAACGCAAGAACGATTAAGGCTCCTCTCAAGTCTGCCATGAAGTTCTTTTTTAGAGTCCGCAGACTCTGCTGATGAGCTGATGGCAGACGGTTTATCTGCATGTGTATGTTCGTTTGGCCCCTCCGGCGCCTTTGCGATAGATAATGGTGGATACACCATCCGAGGTCTGCGTCGGTATCGTGCATAACTGTGTGATGGTTTGGTCCGACCCCTTCGGATAGCGAGCTGACCACCGCCTCATGAAAGAGCCCTACGGGGGACGACGAATGGTCCTTTGCAGGGATGGTGTTGAGGGGTCGGCACTATGGTTCATGTGGGGTGAAAGTGGCGTTCATGAGGGGTAAAGGCTGGGTTGACCATATGGTAATCCTATAGAAAAAGATCGTTCACTACGCAGCGAATGATAAAAAGCTACGCAGAGAACAATCGTTTGCCAGGCTGCAAAATCAAGTGATTAGTCTGACTTTACCTAGAATCACTTTACACTCCTTGTTGTTGTTTACTGTTTCACTTTACATTGCTTTTAACACTTTACTGATTCGCTTTACACGACCGTGCAATATGCGGCCCCTCACTTGGCGCATTTCGCTCTTCCCGAAGAGTCTGAGTGGATGCTAAGCATGCAGCAAGGACAGCCCCGGGGGCTGAAGCATGAGTAACCCCGGCCAAGCGACTGAAAGGAGCGCAGACCGGGGGTGGTGTGTCCTACCACAGCTGACGTGCCCCGGGGGGCACACGAGCACGAAGTGCGCAGAAGCCCTTTGAAGATTCGACCACGGATGTTTTCCACTGAGCCTAATATCCCCTTCGGCAGCGCTGAGGTCAGGCCTTCTTGAAATAGTAGAGGAAGGTGGCGATGCCCTCGAGTGCCGGGCGGCGCTGTCCCTCGATGTCGATGCTGAACTTGATGCCGGCCTTGCAGATGCCGCGCAGGTCCTCGATGGAGTCGAGGCTGGCTGTGAGGCGCACGCGACTGCCACAGATGACGGGTTTGCCGAAGCGCATCTTGTCCATGCCGTAGTTCACCATCATGTCGAGGTTCTTCACCTCAATAATCTGGTTCCAGAGGTAGGGCAGGAGCGAGAGCGTGAGGTAGCCGTGAGCAATGGTGCTCTTATACGGACTCTCGCGCTGCGCCCGCTCCACGTCGACGTGAATCCACTGGTGGTCGAGGGTAGCATCAGCAAAGGCGTTGATGCGGTCTTGGTCGACAGTCAGCCAGTCCGACTGTCCAAGCTGCTGGCCCAAGTGGGCAGCCAGTTCGTCATAGGAACTTACAATGAGTTTTGCCATAATCTGATAGTATTTAGAATTTGAATTGTTGTCGTGATTGCAGCATTTCCCCCACGGTCAGATGGTGGCGGTGAGCGTGAGGAATATCTCGGCCGTGAGTTTGTGGTGCGGATAGCTGTTCGGCAGCTTTCTGCCCTTGAAGCTCAGGTGGCGGCGTGAGGAGTAGGGGTCGAGGTTGGAGAACCTGCACCCCAGGCCAATGATACCCTTGTCGACGCTCAGGTTCACCGAAGGGCGTACCATCCATGCGGCCCATTGTCCATTGCTGTTCTTAGCCTGGCCGATGCGCTGCACCCACTTTCCGGGCTGGCCTTCCACACGTTGCGAGGCATAGGTGATGCGCTCGTTGGCGAAGGGTGTGAGCATCAGGCCCGGAGCACATTCCATGAACAGACGTACATCCTCGCGACGGCCCACGCGCACAGAGGGCGTGCGCAGTGTGGGCGCCAGGGTGAAGATAAGGGTGGTTTTCTTGTCAAGGTCGTCGTTATCGGCGACGTAGATGTCGTTGTCGACATTAATCTCGCTGCTCGTGTTGCCCGAGATGCCCCAGCTCTGAAAACCTATGCCGGCGCTGATGCCGACGAACTGGATGGGGTAGTAGGCGTAACTCAGTTCGAGCGTGTAGCCGGGATCGCTGCCGTAGGCATTGAGCGAGGCACCGAAAGTGAGTGCTTGGTGGCTGCTGCGATAGTCATCCTGACGGTCGTCGGCCCGGGCTATTATGCTTGTCGCTGCAAGGGCGAGCAGCAGGAAGTGAGAGATCATCATATCCTTGATAGTGGTGTTAAAACGCGTTTGCGGTGCAAAGGTAAAACTATTCTCGCGCATAGCGGCGATTCGGGCCGTCTATTTTTCCTTTACCTTGCGGTTGGCACCCACTTTTTCCGGGGGCAGCTCTGCCGCCGCACAGAGCTGCTGTATAGGTCAGGACCGGCCGGAATGTAAGGATGCTTGAAAATAGTTGGCCGATTCTTTGGCGCGGTAGAAAGAAAGCATTAACTTTGCAAGCAGAAGACGAAATATAGGGGCTGCTTCGATTCGATCGGGATACTCATCAAATAATTTTCGAAAACCGAGGACGTTTCCCTTGCCGATGGCGGGCCACATAAAGCCTTCGGGTCTAAGCTGCAAAGCCGGTGGATTACAAAGACAGGGAGCACTCAAATCATTCTATTCTCGGAGTTTCATCACATCGTCGCGGCAGCCCCTTTCCTTTTCCTCTTCCCTCACAGACCGACTCACCATTTATCCACTAAGCATTATGTTCTCAGGCATCATAGAAGGAATGGCCACCGTGAAGGCCATCAGAAAGTATCAGGAAAATATTGACCTCACGCTGGCTTGCGATTTCGCCCATGAGCTGAAAATCGATCAAAGCATCGCCCATAATGGAGTCTGCCTCACTGTGGTCAGGCTGGGGGAAGGCGATTATACCGTGACGGCTATGAAGGAGACGCTCGACCGCAGCAACCTCGGACTGCTCAAGGTCGGCGACAAGGTGAACGTGGAGCGTTCCATGATGATGGGCGGAAGGCTTGACGGCCATATCGTGCAGGGTCATGTCGACGAGACCGCCACCTGCACGGCCATGCGCGATGCCGACGGCTCCACCTATTTCACCTTCCGCTATAAGAACGACCCTGCCATGGCTCGCCGCGGCTATATGACAGTCGACAAGGGCAGCGTCTGTGTCAACGGTGTCTCGCTCACGGTGTGCGAGCCCACAGCCGACAGTTTCACCGTGGCCATCATTCCCTATACCCTTGAGCATACCAACTTTGCCGACATACGGGTGGGCAGTGTGGTGAATATTGAATTCGATATCCTCGGCAAGTATATTGCCCGCCTCGCTGAGCTGAAGGCATAGGGCGGCAGGCGACTGTGCTCACAGCTTGCACGCCGGCTCACAGTGCTTTCTTCACAGTCACGACCACTCCGCAGGCAGAGGGGCGCTGAGGCCGAAGTCTGCGGGACGGCGTGCGATGAACTCTTAAAAAAAACAAATAAATTACCAGATATTTTGTGCCTGGTAATTAATTGTCTATATTTGTCCGTACTATGGGAATACTCTATATAGTGCCTACACCAGTGGGGAACATGGAGGATATGACTTTGCGCGCCCTCCGTATCCTGAAGGAAGCCGACCTCGTGCTGGCTGAAGACACACGCACGTCGGGTATTCTCCTTCAGCATTTCGACATCCATAATCATCTCGTAGCCCATCACAAGTTCAATGAACATGGCACTTCGGCAGCCCTCGTGGAACGGCTGAAGGCCGGTGCGACCATTGCCCTGGTGAGCGATGCCGGCACGCCGGGTATCAGCGATCCCGGTTTCTTCCTCGCCCGTGAGGCTTCCAAGGCAGGAGTGACCATTCAGACGCTGCCCGGGGCCACAGCCTGTATCCCTGCACTCGTCGACTCCGGTCTGCCTTGCGACCGCTTCTGCTTCGAAGGCTTCCTACCCCAGAAGAAAGGACGCATGAACCGCTTGCAGCAATTGGGCCAGGAACAGCGCACCATGGTGTTCTATGAGTCGCCCTATCGGGTAGTGAAGCTCTTGGAACAGCTTTGCGATGTGTTTGGTCCTGAACGGCAGGCCAGCGTGAGCCGCGAAATCTCGAAGGTGCACGAGGAGACGCTCAGGGGTACCCTTGCCGAGCTCACTGCTCACTTCACGGAGACGCCTCCTAAGGGGGAGTTCGTGGTTGTCGTGGCAGGATGCGAGAAGCCCAGTAAGCGCGAGGCGCCGACCGGTGAAGAAGAGGACGAAAAGGCTGCCAAAAAGTGGAACAAAGGTAAGAACAATAGCTAACATCACGTTATGAAGAATACATGGTTATTACTCTTATGCCTGTCGATGCTTGCCCTGTCAGGGTGCAGGCAGGAGCGGAAGACGCCTCAGGCCGAGACGATAGAGCAGAACGATTCGCTGGCCAAGATTATAGAGCAGAAGGACAACGAAATCAATGATATGATGGGCACCCTCAATGAGATTCAGGAGGGATTCCGAGAAATCAATGAGGCCGAGAACCGGGTGACTCTGGCTAAGGACGGCGAGGGGGCCAGTAGGGCGCAGCAGATAAGGGAGAACATTCAGTTCATATCCAGTACGATGAAGCGCAACCGTGAGCTGATAGCCAAGCTCCGGCAGCAACTCCGGCAGAGCAGCCTAAAGGGTGACCAGCTCCGTCAGACCATAGAGAACCTTGTGAAGCAGCTCGACGACAAGGATCAGCAGTTGCAGCAGCTGAGGGCCGAGCTCGATGCCAAGGACATACACATCTCGGAACTCGATGAGACCATCGACAACCTCAACAGCAGCGTGGCCGACCTAAATAAGGAGAACACTCGGAAGACCGAGACCATCAACACGCAGGACTTGCAGCTCAACACCGCATGGTATGTCTTCGGCACAAAGAAGGAACTGAAAGCGCAGCGCATCATAGAAGATAACAAGGTGATGCAGGGCAATTTCAATAAGAGCTACTTCACAAAGATTGATATCCGTGTGGACAAGACCATCCCGCTCTACTCGAAGTCGGCTAAGATTCTCACCCTCCATCCCTCTAACAGCTACACGCTTCAGCAGGATGCCACGAAGCAGTACGTGCTCCACATCACCAACCCGCAGATATTCTGGTCCACAAGCAAGTATCTCGTCATCATGGTGAAGTAGGCGTCAGCGCCTGTCCTTGAAGAACTTCTGCATCAAGGCCTTGCAGTCATCAGCCAGCACGCCCTCGCTCACCTTGCAGCGGGGGTGCAGCACGTTGGGGGCCAGTAGCCGAAAGCCCCGCTTGGGGTCGGGGGCACCGTAGACGAGGCGGCTGATGTGGGCCCAGCCGATGGCACCCGCACACATCGGGCAGGGCTCCACAGTGACGTAGAGGGTGCACCCTTCAAGATATTTCCCGCCTAAGGCATTGGCGGCCGAGGTGATGGCCTGCATCTCGGCATGGGCCGTGACGTCATGCAGCGTCTCCGTGAGGTTGTGGGCGCGCGCAAGAATTTGGCCCCGGCATACGATGAGGGCCCCAACGGGTATCTCACCTTCCCCGGCAGCAGCCTGGGCCTCGGCTAATGCCTTCTGCATATAGCGCTCATCTTCCTGGCGCTGTTGTTCTTCTTCTGTCATTCTGATGCGTCTTTAGACTGCAAAAATACCACTTTCTTTTTTGACACACGAAGGAAAAGTAGTATATTTGCACCTACTCTTTAATATAGGATATGGCAGCTCATAACGATTTAGGACAATGGGGCGAGGATTTCGCCGCCGACTATCTTCAGAGCAAAGGCTACGCGATTCGGGAGCGCGACTGGCATCAGGGCAAGCGCGATTTGGATATCGTCGCCGTGACAGCTGACCAGGCTACGGTGGTGTTTGTAGAGGTGAAGACGCGTGCCTCGGAGGAGATAACCAGCCCTAAGGATGCCATCGACGTGCGCAAGATTCGAAACTTGGGTGCAGCGGCCAACGCCTATGTCAAGGAGAACAATGTGACAGAGGAGCTGCGCTTCGACATCATCACCGTGGTGGGTACCTCGCCTGCTGACGCAGTGCTCACCCACGAGGAGGATGCCTTCAATCCGCTGCTTATCTAATTACCTATGGCTATGCGTAAGAAAATCATTCGACTCAAGGAGACCACATCGACCAACGATTACATCCGGAATTGCTGGGAGCAGGCCGACCTGCTGGTGGTGGCGGCCGACTTCCAGACGGCAGGGCGGGGGCAGGGTTCCAACAGCTGGGAGAGTGAACCGGGTAAAAACTTACTCTTCTCCATGCTGGTGCATCCCACTATGGTGCCACTCGGACGGCAGTTTCTGCTCTCCATGACTGAGGCCCTCGCCTTGAAGGAGGCTCTCGACAGTTTCGCTCCAGGCTTCCGGGTGAAATGGCCTAACGACATCTACTGGGAGGATTTTAAGGTGAGCGGTACACTTATCGAAACAACCCTCTCCGCGGGGCATGTCAAGGATTGTATCTTCGGCACGGGCATTGATGTCAATCAGAGCGTGTTCCACAGCGATGCCCCTAATCCACTATCGCTCTGCAGTATCGTAGGAAAGGAGGTGAAGCCCGACAAGGTGCTCAAGAGAGTGGTGGAGGCCTTCGAGAAATACTACAGCCTGTTGAGCGAGGGAGCTTACACCGACATTTCGGCACTCTATCACGAGGCACTCTATCGCCGGCACGGATTCTTCCCTTACCGTGACAAGGAGGGTGTCTTCGAGGCTGCCATCGTAGAGGTGGAAGACAGCGGGCAGCTTGTGCTGCGCGACCGTGCCGACCGCTTCCGAAGCTATGGATTCAAGGAAATTTCATTCATTCTCCCTCAACGGTCCTGAGGCCGGCGAGAGGAGGTATCGCTTACTAATATATAGCTATGTCAAGATTCAATCGTATCTTATTGAAGCTGTCGGGTGAGAGCCTGATGGGACAGCAGAACTACGGCATTGATGCCGAGCGCCTGGCCGATTATGCACGGCAGATTAAGGAGATTCATGATGACGGTGTGCAGATAGGCATTGTCATAGGTGGAGGCAATATCTTCCGTGGGCTGAGCGGCAGTCAGAAGGGTTTCGACCGTGTGAAGGGCGACCAGATGGGTATGTGTGCCACGGTAATCAATTCGCTTGCGCTGAGTTCGGCCATGGGTGCCATCGGTGTAAAGACCAAGGTGATGACGGCCATACGAATGGAGCCCATCGGAGAATTCTACAACAAGTGGAAAGCCATTGAGGCAATGGAAGCAGGTTATGTGTGCATCTTCTCGGCCGGGACCGGCTGTCCCTATTTCACTACCGATACGGGCTCTTCACTCCGTGGTATTGAGATCGAGGCCGACGTGATGCTCAAGGGTACGCGGGTAGACGGTGTCTATACTGCTGACCCGGAGAAGGATCCCACTGCCAGGAAGTTCTCTGAGATTACCTATGATGAGGTGCTCGAGCGCGGACTCAAGGTGATGGACCTTACGGCCATCTGCATGTGCAAAGAGAACAAGCTGCCTATCTACGTGTTCAACATGGATGTGGTGGGCAACCTGAAGAAAGTTATCGACGGTGAGGATATTGGTACGCTGGTGCACTGCTAAAGGCAGCACTTGTCGATATTGATGCAACACCCCGGCTAAAGATGTCTTTAGCCGGGGTGTTGCGTTTAGAGAAAGGTGGGTTCAGCTCCTGAGAGCCGTTGCCCGCTATTCCTCTGTGAAATCGACGTACTCTCCTTCGTCCTTGGGAAATATCTTCTTTTGCTTTTCGCTCGAAGGACGCTGGTCGACCACTCCTTCCTGGTTGCCGTAGGTCTTGGCTTGTCGGCGGGGCTGGTCATTGTCGCCGTTCACTTGTCGCTTGAAGTTGTCAATCCCTTGGCGTATCTGCCGGATGAAACTCAGCACGAACGACAGTACAACCACCAGGCCAACGATGAATATGAGGAAGATGAGCTTAAACATAATGATTAACTTTTTGACGGCTTATCGCCGAGGCGACGTGCCCGCAGGTCGTCGGCTATGGAGATGAGGAAATAAAGGGTGATGACTATCCACCATCCGCGCAGCAGACCAAAGATGCAGAGAATGAGCAAGGTGAGTGCTGCGAAGACGTACTTTATCTCATTGCCTTTCCAATTCCAATGCTTGAACTTCAGTGCGAACATGGGTAACTCGCTTACCAGCAGAAGACTGCTGACAAGAATTAAAACCAGCATGAGCGGTAATGCCCAACAGCCGGATTGCAGCACCGAGGGAGCGGTAATGATGAGCGACCCCCAGAAGAGGGCGTTGGCAGGTGTGGGCAGGCCGATGAACGAGGTGGTCTGCCGCGTGTCGATGTTGAACTTTGCCAGGCGCAAGGCTGAGAAGGCGGCCATGATGAAGGCAAAATAGGGAATGTAGGCCCGCCAGGACTCAACGCACGACGGATAGTCGATGATGCTGAGCTGATAGAAGAGGATGGATGAGGGGGCCACACCGAAGGTGATGTCGTCGGCCAGCGAGTCTAGCTCTTTTCCTATCGGAGAAGACACGTGGAGCAGACGGGCGGTCATGCCGTCGAAGAAATCGAACACGGCGCCGATGATTATCCATATCAATGCTGTGGTAGGGTCTCCCTGCAGTGCGTACTTCACTGCGATGCAACCCGATATCAAGTTGCAGCAGGTGACGGCATTGGGTATATGTTGCTTTATCTTCATGCTCTATTCCTTCAGTCGTGCTATGAGCGTCTGGTCACCGGTAGTCTTCTGACCCACCTTTACGCAGACCTCGCTGCCTATGGGCAGGAATACGTCAACCCGTGAACCGAACTTGATGAAGCCCAGGTGCTCATCAATGTAGCACACTTCTCCTTCCTTGGCGTAGGTGACGATGCGGCGCGCTACGGCTCCTGCTATCTGCCGGCAGAGCACATCGGTGCCACTGGGCGTGGTAATCATCACATCGGCCCGCTCATTCTCCTCGCTCGCCTTAGGCAGCCAGGCCTTGTGGTAATTGCCATTCTTATGCTTTACGAACTTCACCTTTCCGTCAACGGGAAACCAGTTGGCGTGGACATTGAACAGGCTCATAAAGATGCTTATCATCAGGCGGCGGTCGTGGAAGTAGCGGTCCTCATCGACTTCCTCTATTACCACCACCTTGCCGTCGGCTGGTGCCACCACAAGGTTCGTGGTGTCGTCTTTACTGAAATATCGACGCGGACAGCGGTAAAAGTTCAGCACGATGCCATAGGCCGTACCAAAGACAACGATAAACAGCCAGAAGGGAATCTTAGTTTCGAAACCTCTCCAAAGCAGCAGTGCAATAGCGCCGAAAGCTATGAATCCATAGATTAGGGTGTCGGTGCCTTCGCGGTGTATCCGGATTCTCTTGAACTTCTTCATCTTTAACTTATTCAGTCCATTCTCGATTGTTTCATACTGTCTGCAAAGGTACGTGTTTTCCCCCGATTAGCAAAAAAATAACTTCTAATCTTTTGAAATTACAGGATAAAGACGTAACTTTACAGCTCATTTGTGCTAAGTATGGAAGATTTCATTCATTTACATGTTCACACTCATTACTCTATCCTTGACGGTCAGTCGAAGGTGACTCACCTGGTCGACAAGGCCGTGGCCAATGGCATGAAAGGTATGGCCATCACCGATCACGGAGTGATGTACGGCATCAAAGAGTTGTCGGACTATTGTGCCAAAGTCAATAAGAAACTCAAGGCCGAGGGCAAGGATCCTTTCAAGCCTATCTTTGGCTGCGAGATGTATGTGGCCCGTCACAATATGGAGGATAAGGTGAAAGAGCATGGTGATAAGAGCGGCTACCACCTTATCGTCCTGGCCAAAAACTACCACGGCTACAAGAACCTCATCAAGCTGGTGTCGCACTCTTGGGTGGACGGCTATTACTATCGCCCCCGAACCGACCGGAAGGAGTTGGAGAAGTATCACGAGGACCTTATTGTTTGCTCGGCATGCATCGCCGGAGAGGTGCCCTCAAAGATACTGAAAGGCGACATGGAAGGTGCCCGCGAAGCCATCGAATGGTATCACCGCGTGTTTGGTGACGACTATTATCTCGAGATTCAGCGCCATGAGGTGAAAGACCCCTATTTACGTGCCAACAGGGAGACGTTCCCCCTGCAGCAGAAGGCCAATAAGGTGATTCTTGAGCTGGCACGCGAATACGGTATCAAGGTGGTTTGTACCAATGACTGCCACTTTGAGGACAAGGAGACGGCTGAGGCTCACGACCATTTGCTCTGCCTGGCCACGGCAAAGGATCTCGACGACCCCACGCGCATGCTCTACACTAAGCAGGAGTGGTTCAAGACGCGGGAAGAGATGAACGACATCTTCGCCGATGTGCCTGAAACGCTCAGTAACACCTTGGAAGTGCTCAACAAAGTGGAGACCTACAGCATTGAGCACGGACCGATTATGCCCTTCTTCCCCATCCCCGAGAGTTTCGGCACTGAGGAGGAATGGCGCCGGAAGTTCACCGAGCAAGACTTGTTTAAGGAGTTCACCACCGACGAGAACGGCGAGAACCCTCTGCCCCCTGACAAGGCGCAGGCCGTCATCGACCGTCTGGGTGGGTACGACAAGATTTACCGCATCAAGTTCGAGGCCGACTATCTGGCTCACCTCGCCTATGCGGGTGCCAAGGAGCGCTATGGCGACCCTCTGCCGGAGAATGTGACGGAGCACATCAACTTCGAGCTTCATGTAATGAAGACCATGGGTTTCCCGGGCTACTTCCTCATAGTGCAGGACTTTATCAACTCGGCCCGTAAGGAGCTTGGCGTCTGGGTGGGGCCGGGCCGTGGCAGCGCTGCCGGTTCGGTGGTGGCCTACTGTCTGGGCATCACGAAGATTGACCCACTGAAGTATGACCTGCTGTTCGAGCGTTTCCTCAATCCCGACCGTGTGAACCTCCCGGATATTGATACCGACTTCGATGATGATGGTCGCGGCAAGGTGCTCCGCTGGGTGATGGATAAGTACGGCCATGAGAACTGTGCCCACATCATTACCTATCAGGCTATGGCTACGAAGAACTCCATTAAGGACGTGGCCCGTGTGGAGAAGCTGCCGCTCGACCGCAGCAATGCCTTATGCAAGGCCATCCCCGACCGTCTGCCCGACGGCCTGAAGATGAATCTCGACAATGCCATCAAGTGTACGCCGGAACTGCGTGAGGCCGAGGCCTCGACCGACCCGCGCGAGCGCAACACCATCAAGTACGCCCGCATGCTGGAAGGCACCATCCGCGGCACCGGCATCCATGCCTGCGGCTTCATCATCTGTCGTGACCCCATCAGCGACTGGGTGCCCATCTCCACTGCTGATGACCCTGACTTCCCCCAACTGAAGTGTAATGTCACGCAGTACGACGGCCATGTCATTGAGTCAACCGGACTGATTAAGATGGACTTCCTGGGGCTGAAGACGCTGTCGGAGCTGAAGGAAGCCGTGAAGGTCATCAAGCAGACCCGCGGCATTGATGTGGACATCGACAATATTCCCATCGACGACGAGCTCACCTATCAGCTCTATCAGAAGGGCCAGACCATCGGCACTTTCCAGTTTGAGTCACCGGGTATGCAGAAGTACCTGCGCGAGCTCAAACCCACCGTGTTCGAGGATCTCATCGCTATGAATGCGCTCTATCGGCCGGGTCCTATGGACTATATACCCTCTTTCATCGCGCGCAAGAATGGCCGTGAGCCGATTACCTATGACATTCCTTGCATGGAGAAGTATCTGAAGGACACCTATGGTATCACAGTCTATCAGGAGCAGGTGATGCTTCTCAGCCGCCAGCTTGCCAACTTCACCCGTGGCGAGAGCGACAAGCTGCGTAAGGCCATGGGTAAGAAGAAGAAAGACATTGTCGACGCCATGAAGCCCAAGTTCCTTAAGCAGGGAGCTGAGAATGGACACGACCCGAAGGTGCTGGAAAAGATATGGGGCGACTGGGAGAAGTTTGCCTCCTATGCCTTCAACAAGTCGCATGCCACGTGCTATTCGTGGGTTGCCTACCAGACGGGCTATCTCAAGGCGCACTATCCGGCAGAGTATATGGCTGCCTTGATGACCAGGCGTTTCAGTCAGATTACTGAGATTACCAAGCTCATGGAGGAGTGCAAGTCGATGGGCATACAGACACTTGGCCCCGACGTCAACGAAAGCTATTCTGAGTTCGGTGTTAATAAGGAAGGTGAGATAAGGTTTGGTCTGGCAGCCATCAAGGGGATGGGTGCATCGGCTGCCGAGGCTATTGTGAAGGAGCGCCAGAAGAACGGCCCCTACAAGAGCATCTTCGATTTTGCTGAGCGCACGAACTACTCCACCGTGAACCGAAAGAACTTTGAGAATCTGGCCTTGAGCGGTGGATTCGACAGCTTCGGACTCAAGCGCGAGCAGTATCTGGCCCCCAATCAGAAGGGAGAGAGCTTTATCGAGAGTGTGATGCGCTACGGACAGCTCTACCAGCGCGCGCAGCAGGAGTCGCAACATTCGCTCTTCGGAGCTGTCGACGCCGTGGAGGTTGCCACACCGCCGGTACCCCAGTGTGAGGAGTGGAGCAACATCGAGCGGCTAAACAAGGAGCGCGACCTCGTGGGCATATATCTCTCGGCTCATCCCCTCGACGACTTCGTGGTGGTGCTTAACACGATGTGCAATGCCCATTGCTCGGAACTCGACAACAAGGACAGCCTCGCCGATAGGGCAGAGGTGACTCTTGGAGGCATCGTTACGGGGGTGAAGTCGAAGTTCACCAAGAGTGGAAAGCCCTGCGGATTCGTCACCATTGAGGACTTCGAGGGTAGCGGAGAACTGGCTTTCTTCGGCGAGGATTGGGGCCGCTGGCGCGGGATGCTCACGCCCGGGTGCAGCGTCTTCGTGAGTGCCAAATGGCAGTCGCGCTTCGGCAACAGCAACTACCGCGAGCTGAAAGTCTACGACATTCAGTATCTCCAGACTGTCAAGGCCAAGCGTATAGAGAAGTTCACGGTCACGATGAAGAGTTCGGACATTGATGACCGTTTTGTCAATGACTTGATGACTCAGGTCGACGAGAATCCGGGACAGACGCTGCTCTACTTCCGCATTGTCGACGGCGAGAACAATTCCTCCGTGCTCTTGCGCTCCAAGACGAAGACGGTGGAGGTGACAAAGCGTCTCATCAATTACATTGAGTCGATGCCGGGTCTGAGCTATAAGGTGAACTGACCCCATCGCACCACAACGCAGAAAACCGCCGTCCGGTAATTGTTCCGGGCGGCGGTTTTCTGCGTTGTGGCGGGGCCGGCTAAGCCTTGTAGGGCTCCAGTCCCATTTCCTTGGCCTTCTGGGTGAGCAGCTGCATGAGCGGCTCGCGCTCGTTGGGCACTTTGTTGTCGAGCACGGCATCCTTCATTACCTTCTTCAGCTCACCCACCTCACGCGAAGGGGGCAGATGGAAGAGCTCCATGATTTCGTTTCCGTCGATGACAGGCTGCAGAAGCCGTTTGTAGTCGCGCTGCTTGAGGTCGGCCAATTTGATGCGAACCGTACGGAAGTTGTCGAGGAATCTCTGCTTTCGCACCTCGTTCTTGCTGGTGATGTCGGCTTCGCAGAGCGTCATCAGGTCGTCGATGTCGTCGCCTGCGTCGTTCATCAGCCGTCTGACAGCACTGTCGGTCACCTCGTCGTCGGCAATGGCGATGGGTCGCATGTGCAGGTCCACCATCTTCTGTACGTATTTCATCTTGGCATCCATAGGGAGCTTGAGTCGGCGGAAGATGCCGGGAATCATTTTGGCGCCAATATAATTATGGTTATGGAAAGTCCATCCGGCCAGATTGTCCCATCGTTTGCTCTTCGGTTTGCCAATGTCGTGGAAGAGTGCTGCCCATCTCAGCCAGAGGTTGTCACTCTGTCGGGCCACGTTGTCAAGTACTTCGAGTGTGTGGTAGAAGTTGTTCTTGTGCTTCCTTCCGTTGCGCATTTCCACGATGTCGAGGGCCGACAGCTCAGGAAGAATGATTTGCAGAAGTCCACTGCGGTGCAGGTCGACAAAACCTTTGCTTGGTGTGCGAGTGGCCATAATCTTGTTGAGCTCGTCAGCGATTCGCTCACCGCTGATGATTTTAATCCGGTCGGCATTTCGCTCCAGTGCCGCAAAGGTTTCGTCGTCGATGAAGAAGTTGAGCTGTGTGGCAAACCTGATGCAGCGCATCATGCGCAGGGGGTCGTCGGAGAAGGTGATATCGGGGTCGAGGGGAGTGCGGATGATGCCGTCTTCCATGTCGGCAAGTCCATCGAAGGGGTCGATAAGTTCACCATAGCGGTCTTTGTTGAGGCACACGGCCAGTGCGTTGATGGTGAAATCACGACGGTTCTGGTCGTCCTCCAAGCTGCCGTTTTCCACGGCCGGCTTGCGTGAGTCATGGTTATAGCTCTCTTTTCTTGCGCCCACGAATTCCACTTCCAGACTCTTGTATTTCACTTGTGCCGTGCCGAAGTTGCGGAATACGGAGAGGTGAGCCTTCCGGCCCAGATACTCCTTGAGCTTGGAAGCCACTTCAATACCGCTTCCCACTACCACCACGTCGATGTCGTTGGAAGGGCGTTCGAGGAATAGGTCGCGCACATAGCCGCCCACCACATAGCATTCCAAGCCTATGCTGTCGGCGGCCTCTGATATTTTATGGAAAATGTCCTTATCAAGCAACTGTGCGAGGTCGCTGTCAGAAAGATATCTCATCACTAATGTTTGTTATCGACTGCAAAGTTACGAATAAAAGTGCAGACCTTTATTCCTGGTGCCTGCTTTTTTGGTCTGAGGCCTTGTTTCGGCTCAGATGAGACTTCAAGAGATTCGGCGCAGCCGCGTTCTCCGCGCATAAATCATTCTTGCTTCAGTCACGGATTATATGACTTGTCGCCTGATTATGCTGCCTGACAAACGATTGTTTGCAGCGTAGCTTTTAATCCTTTGCTGCGTAGCGAACGATCTTTTTCTTCTATGTTGCAATCCAAATAATTGGATGATTTTTATTATTTATTAACTTTGTATTGCTTCTTGTATATCAATCACTTAGAGTGAAGTCGAGATTTTATAACATTTCCGAAAA
>Ga0256406_1001487_pt1 | contig 37527 bp, 25 predicted proteins | sample RumenRJG_03DNA_FD_185986 | JGI IMG/M metagenome (GOLD analysis project Ga0256406, IMG submission 185986) | Bovine rumen microbial communities from Lethbridge, Alberta, Canada - RJG_03 | ecosystem: Host-associated > Mammals > Digestive system > Stomach > Rumen | place: Canada: Alberta | collected...
GACATCACTCCCAACCCACGCGGCACATTGATCAGCGTAAAATCTGTGGGGGCCCAAAATCCACCTTCAAAAAAAATCAATACTGAAAATCAATCAGTTACATAACTAAACCCTGCAATGTGGGCTATGTGATATCCCTGTAAGGCTCTGGGCTATATCTGAGATCTGTTTACCCTGCACACGGAGACTATCTGTATTTCTCAGAGACTCCACGAACTTACAGGATTGATGATGTTGGCAAAGTTAAGGTGGTGAAAATCTGTGAGAAAAAAAAATAAGCCTCCGTGAGAATACCACACACACTCTCTTGAAGGCATGAGCAATTAGATAAATTCACATCATTCGTTGAAAAATAAATGCTGAGCAAGCCATGTCTGCAATTTGCAGAATAGACACATCTGATAATCTATATCTGATTTTCAGAAAAATGACTTTTTCAAGTGGATTCAATCATAATATACTCCAGTCAGAGTCTGAAACACGTAGCCGCTATCTCCCGACTCCAACCTCAGGATTCGCCGTTAAAATATTCTTTTTGTCGAGAAATGCCGCAAGTTTCCGCCACACGTATTCAGGCGTAATCAGTTTGTATTGCTCGGCAAAAGTGTATTGTTCCTGCTTCTCGCGTGACATCAGATCGTCGAGGCTGGCCCACGAGGCCGGCACGTTGTCGTCCGGAATCCAGATTCGCGGGTCGCGGCCTGGCGACACCACCACAAACGACGGTACGCCGTGGGCATGCATGATATGGCGCGCGCCACCCTCGTTGCCGAAATAGAACGTGACGAAAGTGGCCATCACCGACAGCTCGCGCTGACTCTTGGCGTCGACATTCAGAAAGATGTGGCGGTCGTTGCCGCACAGCGCATAGACCCGCTTTGCGTCGTCGGCCTCCTGACCGGGAGCGAAATTGAACACAATCTGCGCGTCGTCATTGCGCGCAATGAGCTGCTTGGTGATGTAGGCCATGCCCTCGAGCGACCATTTCTTCTCCTCGAGTTTTGCCGAGACGCCTACCATCACGATGGGTTTCGTCAGGTCCAATCCCCAGTCGACGAGTTTCTTCGCCCACTGGCTGCGCTCCTCGTCGCTCACGTAGAGCGAGATGCGGCCGTCCACGTGGCTGAATCCCAACGGCCTCAGCATGTCAAGATCGTGGCTGATAGCTGTGTCGCCGGCGTGGAAACGGTGGACGAGATGGCTGTAGACCAGGCGCGTGTAACTTTTGTCGAGGCCGATGCGATACTTGCTGCGGGGCGAGAACAGCGCGAAGCCCATCGTGTTGACGGTGGAGCGCATGTCGATGATCACGTCGTAATGGACGCGGTGTACCGTCTGACGCATCTTCCACAGATTGCGCCACACGGAATGGCGCTCCTTCTCGGTGAACGTAACGATATGGTCGATTGAGGGATGGCCGCGGAAGAGCGGCGCTATCTTCTCGTTGAGCACGAAGGTGATGTCGGCTTCTGGATCGTTCTCCCTGATGCTGTTGAGCAGGCACGTGGCAATAACGGCATCGCCCATCTGCCTGAATCTGACGACGAGATATTTCATTCTTGGTTTTCTGTTTCTTGTTGTTTGGCTTTCAACCGGCGCTCAATGATTTTCGCCACAAGCACAAACTGATAAAATCCGTCGAGCACACTGCTGATGAAGCCCGGCACACCATTGAGAAATCCACGCGAGAGCACATACGACTTGAAGAATCGCCACCACGGGCGCCAGAGCAGCGCTCCCACGCCCCACTGCTTGTCTTTCTTTTTCTTCAGTTCACTGTCGGTGTAGCGGTTGATTTTCTCCACAATCTCGCCGACGTAGTTCTCGGCCAGATGGATGAGTTCTACGTCGCGCTCCTTCGGGTCCACACGCTCCACGCGGCCCTTCACCTCCGGCATCACGTGGATGATGGGCGGCCACGTGGTGACATTCTTGGCAAAGAAGCGCAGCTGATAATCGCGGCTGCGCACGCGGTGGAGCTGATTGAGCACGCGGTTGTGGCGAGGGATGAAGATGCCCCTCGGACAGTCGGGCTCAGCGATACGGCGGTAAAGGTAGTCGTGAAGCTGGGGCGTCACCAGTTCGTCGGCATCCACCACGAGCAGCCACGGCCCACGGGCAGCGTCGAGCGCAAACTGGCGCGCGGGCTCAACGATGTTGTAGTTGCCCTTCGGGAAAGTCACGATGCGGCAACCGTACTCGCGGGCGATGTCGAGCGTGTGGTCGGTGCTCTCCATGTCGCAGACCACAATCTCGTCAAAGTCCTTCACGCTCTCCAACACCCTACGGAGAAATTTTTCCGCGTTGTAGGTGTTGAGGACTACCGATATTTTATTGGGATTCTCCATCAAACAGTTATTTCATTGAGTAAATCACGCCATTGCCCCATCACCGCCTCGTGGGTGAAGGGTTGCAGGCTCCTGCCTGCCGCCTCGCCCATCTGCTGCCGCAGCTGCTGGCTGTCCATGAGGCGCATGAGGGCCTGGGCCAATCCTTCCACGTCGCCCACCTTGGGCACAAGGAAGCCGTTGACGCCATCTTGTATCACTTCGCGCGGACCGCACTGGCAGTCGTAGGCCACCAGCGGCAACCGGCACGAGGCCGCCTCGAGAAGCGCCAAGGGCAGACCCTCGAAGTTGGAACTCAACACGGCTACTGAGTGGGCGGCATACTGCGAGGGCATGTCCTTGCGGTTGCCCACGAGATGCACGCAGTCGTGAAGTCCGCTCTGGTCTATCTGCTGTTGCAGCTCATCGCGCAGCCGTCCCTCGCCATAGATGTCGAGCTGCCAGTCGGGAAACTTCTTGTTGACGATGGCCCATGCAGAGACAAGATAGTCGAAGCCTTTCTGAAACTCCAACCGTCCGACTGAAATAACGCTTTTTTTGCCGTAATCGTATACCGCGACGGGATGAATTGTCAACTCATTGTAGACGCAACTCACGTTGGAGCAGCATTGCTTCCAAAGTTCGAGGTCCTGCCGGGTCAGCACCACCACGCGGTCGTAGCGGCGGGCATACCTGATCTTCCGTCCTCGCTTGCGCAGGCGGACGAGCTTGCTCACCGTGCCGAGACGGGGATCCTTGAGCTGCAGCAGGTCGTTGTTGAAGCAAAAGTGATACCAGAACACCTTCTTCGAGCCGTCGTGGAGCGAGGGAACCACCGAGAGGCAGCGCCCACCGGTCGTGATCACCACGTCCTGGGGATGCTCGGCGAGCCAATGCTCCAGGCGCTTTTTCAACTCTCGTTTCAGCAAGATGCGCAGATGATACTTTCGGTCGTCCATTCCTAAATCGTCTTGCGTCACGTTGTCGTTGATGGGAAAGGCAGGTTTCAGTCCTTTGTTCCACGCTGTCAGAACGGTCACCTTGAAGTCGCCGGCCAGTCCGTTGGCCACCACCGTCATGATTCGCTCTGTTCCAGCGAGATGAGTGTTCGCATCTGCCAAAAACAATACGCTTTTCATTTTTTTACTCTAGGTTTGTATTCTCCTGCCCGTTTCAGCAACCGGACAGGTGTGGTTTTTGAGACGCAAAGCATGTGGCTGCTCCGCTGTCAATGTTTCTTGGACACAAAGGTACATATATAAACCGAAAACAGGTCCAATATATACAAATATTTCCTCTTTAATGTTTGATTTGTAGTTTTTTGTTGATAAAACCAGAGCAACGCACCGGTCTGCGACAGATATGATGCAGACTAATAACACTCTGTTCTGGCCGAAGCATGTCTCGTGACAGCTGTCACGAACGAACGTGACGGTTGTCACGAACGAACGTGACAGTTGTCACGCACAAACGTGACAGTTGTCACGAACGAACGTGACAGTTGTCACGCACAAACGTGACAGTTGTCACGCACAAACGTGACGGTTGTCACGAAGCGTCGGCAAGCGTTCTGCAGCGCAACAAACGCAGCAGAGGACTGATGCTTGGCAACATCTGTGAAGTATGCAGATTAGAAATAAGAACCGTCTGAAAATGCCAACTCCCCAGCTTTTTCACAAAAGTTGGGGAGTTGTGTTACCTGAATTACGTCTTTTTATAAACCTTAAACAACTAAAACCTAAATCAATCTACCTGAATCTAAATCTTAAAACCTAATAACCAAAAACTAAAAACCTATATAAAAACAATCTATTAACCTTAAACCTATTTTGAACTAAAAACCTATTCTTAACTTAACCCCCGATGGGTTGTTTTCTTTTGACATTGCAAAGGTAGCAACTTTTCTGCTTTCCCTCCAAGTTTCGGACTGGAAAAACACCAAAAACGAGTGTGTTCTTGACACAAATCAAGGGAATTGTGTGCGAACACAACAAGTTGCACAAACAATACCACTTTCCTTAACATTTGTTTCGAATTGCAACAATAATGACAGAAAAGTGCGTGTTGGGTTTCTTAATGAAAGCAAAATGACCTTTCGGGTAAAAATTAGGGTTACAATTGTCCGCTCTCCACTTGCCTTACAACACGTTCCGTAATCTTGTCTACGCCATTGGGGTCGTACTTCTTCGTCAGAGAGGCTCCGAAAGTCCAGGCAAAAGCCTGCCAGAAACCGGCGCGCACGGGACCGAGAATAGCGTTGAGCGTACCGTAGGCCGAATTGCCACACTCACGATAGACGAGCTTGATGAGCAGTTTGCCCTGCTGATAGGTGAGTTTCTTCATGCGGGGCGTGTACTCCTCTCGGATGCTCTTCTCGACGAATTTCAGATGTTTGTCCTTCGCCTTCTTGTTGGGCAGCGTCTGTAGGTACTCGTAGGTCTCGATAATGATGGTGTTCACCTCCTTGGCTATGGGCAGCACCTTCTTCACGTTGCGCACCAGTCGGTTGTAGGCTGCGCGCTGCCGCGGGTCGTTGAAGGTTGGCTGGGGATAGACGTAGACATTGTTCAGCTCAACGTAGGGTATGGAGTCCTTGCCGTCGAGCACCTTTCCCATCCTCACCTTGGGCTCGAAGGTGGGACGGTTCATGTCGATCTCGTCGTCGGTCAGGTCCTCCGGGTGCAGTGGCTGCGTGTTGTCGGTCTGGGCCACGGCGCCAAGCGTCAGCGACAATAAAAATATAATAAGGTAATAAGCTCTCTTCATGTTCATTTCAAGAAAAATTATAGTCTTCGAACGAATCAGCCAGGCTCTATCGGGCACCATTCTCCCGGCTTCTCACTCAGCAATCAGCCGGTCATATTCGCTGATCATCTGCTGGGCAACGTCGGCATTCTCGAAGCGCCTCACGTACTGGCGGGCTCTTGCGGCGCGCTCCTTTGCCTGGCCCGAGAGAATCTCGTTGAGCGCACGGGCCATTCCGTCGGCATCGTCGGGGTCGACATAGTAACTGTCGGGACCTCCCGCCTCCTCCAGACAGGAGCCCTTGGCCGCCACGACGGCCAGCCCGCTCTGTATGGCCTCGATGACGGGAATGCCGAAGCCCTCGTAGCGCGAGGGATAGACGAAGGCTGAAGCACGCTGATAGAACACCGGCAAGTCGTCGTTGGCCACACCCTCGAAGAACACGACGCGTCCGTCGACGCCATTGCGGGCGGCCCACTCCCTCACGTCGTCCTCATACTGCGTGTGGCGGCCCACCACCACGAGGCTGACATCGGCGGGCAACTTGCGCAGCGCCTTCACGGCCAAGAGCACGTTTTTGCGTTCCTCCACCGTGCCCACGTTGAGCACGTAGCGCTCGGGCAGGCTGTAGCGCGCTGCCACCTCGCGGCTCTTCTCCTCGCTCACGGCAGAGCCGAAACGCGTGTCGCAGCTCTGATAAATCACGTCGATGCGGTCCTCGGGATAGTCGCTATAATAAAGGATGTCGCGCTTGGTGCACTCGCTGATGGCCACGATGCGGTCGCACTCCTGCAGCGAGCGATAGAACTTGCGGTTGTAGAGCCACACGTCGACGGGCTTGTAATATTCGGGATGGCGCATGAAGATGAGGTCGTGAACGGTCATCAGCGAGCGTATTCCCGCCTTGCGCAGTCCCTGGGGCAGCTCGCCCGAGAGGCCGTGATAGAGACGGATGCCGTCGCGCCGTGCATCATCCACCACGCCAGCCGCACGCCAGCGGTCCTTGGAGAGGCGCCAGTGGCAGCCCGAATAGGCAAAGCTCACGCGAGCGGATGTCCTCACCTGCGAGCGGAGGTCACTGCGGCCCTCGTCGGGCGCATAGAGTACGAAGCGGTAGCGCCCCGGCAGCGCGGCGAGGGCATTGACGAGGTTACGGCCGTAGGCGCCAAGGCCCGTGCCGTTGGCAACGATGCGCTTGGCATCAAAGCCGATGGGGATGTATTCTCTGTCGTTTGTCATCGGTTGCAAAGATACAAACGTTTTGTGAATTCCACTTGAAAAATCGGAATTATTTGGAGAATCGTCGGGAAACCTTTATCTTTGCGAAAAATTTCGCAACGAAAAATTTCGCAAAAGGAAGGCCACGCAGAACTAATCGGAATTTTTTGTACCTTTGCAGAGAATGAGTAAAAGAAATATGATTATGGAGTCGCGGGTGAATCCCGACTACCACGGCGACGCGCCCTACATCAGGCAACTGCCGGAGCATATCGCGCAGACCGAGGTGGAGTGCATCTACAAGGGCCGCAACAACGTCTACAGGATGTCGCTGCCCAGCGGACGCTTCGTGGCCGTGAAGGCGTTCAAACCCCTCGACTGGTTTCATCGCTTCTGGTATACGATGGTGGAGCACGACAAGGCCCGCCGCAGCTACGACAACGGCATGCTCCTGCTGCAGCGCGGCATCGCCACGCCCACGCCGGTGGCCTGGCTGGCCGAGCGCCGCGGACGGCTGAAGCGTCAGCTCTACTATGTCTGCGCCATCAGCGACAGCCTGCCGATAGCCGACTTCATCACCGAGGATGAGGTCTTCGACCATTCGGCCACGGAGGCGCTAGCCCGGTTTGTGGCCACGCTCCACGAGAAGGGAATTATCCATCGCGACCTGAACAATGGCAACATCAGATGGCAGCAGGACGACACCGGCTACCACTTCGAGCTGATCGACCTCAACCGCATGAAGTTCTATCCCGAGGGCACGCTGCCGCCACAGCGCGTCTGCCTGCAGAACCTCACGCTCTTCTGCGAGCTGACGCCTCAGTTCCGCTACTTCCTGCAGTGCTATCTCGCCTTTCGCCATTGGCCTTCTGCCGTCATCGAGGAGGCCCTGCGCATCAAGCGCAAGCACGACAAGCACTGGAAACGGAAGAAGAGATGGAAGAGGATGCTGAAGTTGTAGGCTGTCTCAACCGTTAGCAGGCTTACAGCTCTCTGACCGTCTCAACCGTTAGCAGATTTTTCTGCAGGTCTACAAACCAACAGGGACCGCAATCCACGATGGTGATTGCAGTCCCTGTTTGCTTATGCTATACCTTATATTATTTAGCGACTTTCAATGGATAGACCTTTGCTTTTCCGCCCTTCACCATCAGCCGGCTGTAAGGCTCAGAAGGAAACACGGTATTGGTCATGGCCATCTTGCCGTCGGCGTCGAAGGCCTCAATGCTGCTGCGGTCGATGAAGAGGCGCAGCGTCTTGATCTTACCGAAAGTAGGAGCCTTGGTGACGGCCGCAAAGTCGTTGCTGAAAGCCGTCTCGCCACTCTTCGTGCGGTCCATGGAGAAGGTCTCCTTGGCTGCGTCGTAGGTCATAACCACCTGCTCGCCCTTGCTGTTGGACAGTGTGATGGTGGCTTTGTCACGCAACTGGACATCCACACGGCAGGCCGGAGTGAGATTGGCCTGCGGTTTGGCTGAGAAGGCAGCCATCACCTCCTTCGAGGGTTTCACACTCACGTAGCCTGCACCCTTGTATTCAAAGTAGTCCAGGTCGCGGGGAACGCCGTTGGAAGAGCGGTATTGGCGGGTGGGAACCTGATTGGCATACTGCCAGTTGCTCATCCATGTCATGGCCACGTGGCGGCCGTCGGGAGCATTGTCGAAGGTGACCGTGGCATAGTGGTCCTTGCCCCAGTCCATCCATTTGGTAACCGTAGGCTCTGAATCACAAATGAACTGATGACCATCAAACGTTCCCGTGAAATACTGCGTCGCCGAACCACCGAAAGGTCCTCCGGGATTGATGTTGCAAACAAGAATCCACTTGCCATTGTCCATCTTCAAGAGGTCGGGGCATTCCCATACACCGGCGTGGCAGCCATAGCCCTCGCCGAAGTTGCTCTCGAACGTCCATGTCTTCAGATTGCTTGAGGAGAAGAGCTTCATGTGCTGTCCCTCGGAGACAATCATGACCCACTTCTTGGTCTGTCCGTCGTCGTAGCGGAAGACGTGGGGATCGCGGAAGTCGGGAATGTTGGACACGAGCACCGGGTTGTCCTCATATTTCTTGAAGGTCTTTCCGTTGTCGGTGCTTACCGCCATGCACTGCTTCTGCGCACGGCCTGCCGAAGTGTAATAAGCGATGATGGCGCCGCGGCCGAAGCCTGCGTCATTGTCGTGGTCTACCACGGCGCTGCCGCTGAAGATGGTTCCCAAGGCATCGGGAACGATAGCCTCGCCCTCAAACTTCCAGTTGACGAGGTCGGTACTCGTGGAGTGGCCCCACGTCATGTTCTCCCACTGCGAGCCGTAGGGATTGTGCTGATAGTAGAGATGCCAAACACCGTCCTTATAGAACATGCCGTTGGGATCGTTCATCCAGCCATAGGCAGGAGTGTGGTGGTAGACGGGGCGGAAGCGCTCACGGTTGGTCATGTCGTAGGTGTCCGACGTCTTCATCTGCTTCCAGGCAGCGAAGTCGCTCGTGGCGGCCTTGCTGGCGGAGTTGGCGGCATCGCCACGGTTGACAACGATGTCGAGCAGCACGTTCTGTGAATTTTCCGCCTTCAGGCACTTGATGTCGAGCGGCACGTAGTAGTCGACCTTGTTGACGGCCAGCCTCACGTTGAGCTCCTGCATCACCTGATTGTCGCGGATGACGCGGATGTGGTCGTTGTCCTGGCTTTCCTCAACAGGCAGGAGCACGAAGCGCTTGTCGGTAGAGACGCGCAGCATCACGTGGTTGTCGGCGAGGACCTGCGGCTTCAGGTCCTGGGCGGATGCTGACAATGTGGTCATTGTCAGCATGGCGCCAAGTATGATGGTCTTAAACGTTCTCATCTTCATCAGTTATTAATATCCTTTGTTCTGAGTATAAAGACCGGGGATGTAGAACATCTGGTTGTAAGGAATGGGGAAGTACTCATTCTTACCAGCGGTGAAGTGAGCGTCCTTGTAGTATTGGGCATAAACCTGACCGTCATAGGTATCGTTCTGCTCACGGTCGAAGTAACTGTTGAGCGTTGTGGAGAGCAAGCCCCAGCGGCGGAGGTCGAAGAAGCGCTCATGCTCCTGTCCCATCTCCAGACGGCGCTCCCAGCGCAGGCACTTGCGTGCGGTGGCCTTGTTCTGGAAGTAGGACTCGGGATAGAGGGCAATCTCGCACTGGTCGGCAGCGTAGTCGATGTGCTTCTTGATAGAGTTGGCAGCACGCTGGCGGATGTTATTGATGATGGTGCGGGCCTCAGCTTCACGGTCAAGTTCTATCAGGGCCTCAGCACGGTCGAGCATCGAGGCAGTGTAGCGGATGACATACTCGTTCATGGCGAAAGCCTGCCAAGGACTGTTGTAGGTCTCGCCCTTGCTGCGCTGCGGCACACACTTCATGTCGGTGTAGTAGCCATAAGTATTGGGCGTGCGCGAGTTGGCGGTGGTCAGCGTATACTCGGCCTCATACTTGTAGGGGAAGGTTGGCATGCCAACGGTGTGGAACAACCGCGGATCCCACTTCTGAGCGTTGGGCTGACCATTGACAGGATGTGCGTTCTCCTTTGAATAGTCGTCGAACTCAGGCAGACCGTTCTTAGTCTTGAAGGCATTGACAAAGTCCTGTGACGGCTTCTGGAAGTCCCAGCCGCACGACCAGATGCCCCAAACGCCATTCAGCGTATTCGACCAGTTGGCACGTCCGTAGGTGGTGTGGTCGCCACTGTAGTCGGAAGCCTGCACGGCAAAGATCGACTCCTTGCTGTTGTTGTAGTCGGGAAGGAAGATATCGCCATAATCCTCGAGGTAGCCATAGTTGGAGTTGACCACTACGTCGGTGTAGTCGACCACCTTCTGCATATAGGCCTTGTTGATATGGTCAGCACCGGTGCTGCCCTCATAACCGTCGCCCCAAGCGCGCTCGAGGTAGCACTTGGCCAGGTAGGCAGCAGCAGCCACCTTGTTGGCACGGCCTCCACCATCAGTGGGACTCTCGGGCAATACGTCGTAGGCTTCCTGGAAGTCTGCGCAAATCTTGTCCCACAGTTCATCGTTGGAAAGCTCGTCGTTGCGCGTCTGTTCCTGCGTGCCGTTCTGATAGACATTCTCGTCGATCCAAGGCACCTTGTTGTAGACCAGTTTCAACTTGAAGTAGAAGTTGGCGCGGAGGAATTTCACCTCAGCCAGGCGCTGCTTGGTTGTTGCCTCGCCAAGCTTCTCGTTGCCATACTTGTTGAGCGAGAGGATGGCACGGTTGCAACGCGAGATGGCTGCATAGAGACGGTACCAGAGCTCATCGAGAGGACCCAGCGTCGGGGTGAGCGTGGTGAACACTTCCACCGCATGATAGTCGGTGTCGGTCGTACCGGAACCGCCTTTGAGACAGTCGTCGGATGCCAAGTCGCCGTAGGGCCAGAGGTTGAAGGGATACTGGTACCAGCAGTCGCCCAGCATGGCATAGGCGCTCGTCACCATTCCTTCAGGGTCGGAGAAGGCCTTGTCCTCGTCAACGACGGCCGTGGGCTCATAGTCGAGATAATCGTTGCAGCCTGTGAAAGTCAGCATCATGCACAGAGCTATAATGGATAAGAATATCTTTTTCATTTTATTGTTCTTATTTAGAAATCAAACTTCAGTTTTTTCCAGTTTATGGCCTTTTAGAATCCTACCTGCAGACCAAACGAGAGGGAAGCGGCGAGAGGATAGTTCCAGTTGGGGTTCTCAGGATCTGAACATGTAAGGCTGCTGCTCTTCAGCGTCAGCAGGTTCTGACCGGAGAAATAGATTCTTGCCTTGGTGAGCATCAGCTTCTTGAGCAACTTGGCTGGCAGGTTGTAACCCAACTGCAGGGTGCGCAGCTTCAGGTAAGAGCCATTCTCCACATAGTAGGAGGAGACGCGGCCTTCGTCAGCAGTGTTGTTGGTTGTCAGAGCAGGGATGGACGAACCAGTGTTGTCGCTGGTCCAGGCGCCGAGCAGGCGGCTGCCCTTGTTGGAGCCGGCATCGGTGATGCTCCAGAAGTCGGTCTGGAATTTCTGGTTGTTGTAGACATCCACATCAGCCACACCTTGCCAGAACATAGAAAGGTCGAAATTCTTGTAAGTGAGTCCGATATTCAAGCCATAAGAGAAGGCGGGCACAGGGTCAAGAATCCAGGTCTGGTCTTTCTCATTGATGACGTTGTTGTGGTCGAGATCAGCATATTTCAGACCGCCGACACGGGCGTTGGGCTGACCGGAGGCGTCGACCTCTGTCTGATTCTGAAACAGTCCTTCGACAACATAACCCACCACAGAGCCATAAGGTTTCTTAGCCTGAACGAGATTCTCAGTCGACGTGTGGGCATAAGCGCCGGTTGTTGACGAGGGCAGACTGGTGACCTTGTTGCGATAGAAGTCGAGGTTGCCGTTGATGTCGAGACCGAGGCCACAAGCCAGTGTCTTGCGATAGCCGACGGTGAACTCCATACCCCAGTCGCGAAGCGAAGGACCGTTGGACCAGCGGTTGCCGCCCTCGCCCATCACTGCGAGATAAGCCGGATTGATAAGCATATCATCGATATTCTTGATATAGGCATCAATGCTTCCATAGAGAGAATTGTTCAGAACCATGAAGTCGAGACCGATGTTCCACTGGGTTGTGGTCTCCCATTTGAGACTTTCATTTGCAGTCTGTGTGGCGCGATAGCCTGAGGGGAAGGTGCCGGAGCCTTGCAGATAGAGGTCGTAGGCGGTTGAGGTTACGCGGTCGAGACCGTAGTCGGTGACATAGAGTCCGTAGTGTGCGTTGTTGTCGATACCCTGGTTACCGGTCTTACCCCAGGAGAGGCGGAGCTTGGCGTCGTTGAGCCATGATTTGTTGAGAAGCTGTGAGAAGCGGAAGCCGAGCGAGGCTGCGGGGAAGTTACCCCAGCGGTGCTCTGAACCGAAACGTGAGGAACCGTCGTGACGGAGGGTGAACGAAGCCAGGAGCAAGTCGTCGTAGTTGTAGTCGGCCTTGCCGAAGAACGAGGCCAGACGGTAGCCGAATTTCGCACCGCTATTGCGCATGGTGCCTGTGGCTGCATTGGGCCACATGTAGTTGACATCCTCAAGGGCATATCCTTCAGAATAAGCCTGGAAGTCGATGACGCTCTGCTTGTTGATCTCAGAACCGAGCAGGATGTTGAAGTGGTGCTTGTCCTTCAGGTCGAAGAGATAATTCAGCGTGTTTGACCAAGTGTAATTGGTGTTGTTGGTCTGGCCGAGCGTTGTCTTGGCGATGTTGTTGTTGACAATATCCGACTTGAAAGTGTGGGTCAGTGAATTGATGAACGAGGTGGTGTAGTCGATACCGAAGTTGGAACGGAAGGTGAGTCCCTTCATGGGCTTGATGTCAACGTAAGCATTGCCGAAGAGACGCCAGTAGTCAAGATGATTGTCCTTATTCTGATAGAGCTCGCGCATAGGATTCTGACGGTCGCTCATGCCACCCACAGGACCGGCGAAGGTTGTTCCGTCTTCCTCGTAGACAGGCACCGTAGGCGACATCTTCAGGGCATTCTCCATAGGAGCGCAGTCTACCTGCTTAGTATATGAGAGTGTGAAGTTCTCACCGACTGTCACCACCTTATTAATATTAAACGAAGTGTTCAGACGGGTTGAGAGACTCTGAAAGTCGGTATAGCGCAGAATACCACTGTTGTTTTTATATCCCACGGAGAAGAGGGCCGTCGACTTGTCGGTGGCATGCGACAGAGCAACATTGTAGTTCTGAGAGAAGCCAGTGCGAGAAATGACGTCCACCCAGTCGGTATCGGCGAGACGCATGGTCTTTTTGCGGTTGATGTAGCCATCGTAGAGGCCACCAATCGTATAGTTGACATATTGGCTGGTAGCAGGGTTCCACACGCGGATGCTCTCACCCTGAGGAGCATTGAGGTTGAGTCCGTAGTTGCTGGCATAGGCCACGGGGTCGAGTCCATCGTTGAGGGCTGCCTGGGCCATAGCCGTGGCATAGCCCTTGGTGTCGAGGAGTTTCATCTTCGACTGAGAGGTGTAGAACTGAGCTGTGAGATTGCTGGTGAAGTCGATGTTGATTTTCTTGTCACCCTTCTTTCCATGTTTGGTGGTGATGATGATGACACCATTGGCAGCGCGGCTACCATAGATAGAAGCCGATGCGGCATCCTTGAGAACCTGCATGCTCTCAATATCATTGCTGTTGAGCGTATTGAGTGCTGTGGTCATAGGCACGCCATCGACGATATAGAGAGGGTCCTGCGATGAGTTGAAAGAACCGATACCACGAATGCGCACCGTAGCAGTACCGCTTGGCGAGCCGGTGTCGGTGATGGTCATACCAGCCACCTTACCTTGGAGGGCCTTCATCGGGTCGGCGTCAGGCGACGTGGTGATGCCTTCTGTCTTCACTACCGACACGGCGCCCGTGAGGTCAGCCTTGCGCTGCACCTGATAACCGGTGACGACCACCTCGTTGAGGTCGTTGGCGGTCTCTTTTAGCATGATCTTCATGCCGTCGGTAGCCTTTACCTGCTGAGTGGAGTAGCCAATGTAGCTAATAGAGAGGGTGGCGTCCTTGCCTGCCTCGATGGTGAAGTTGCCATCCAGGTCGGTAACGGCGCCAGTGGTGGTGCCATCTACTTTGATGGTAGCGCCGATGACGGGTTCGTTCTGCTCGTCGATCACCATGCCATGAATTAATGCGTTTTGTGCCCAAGAAGCTGCACTCACCGTGAGGAGTGCCAAACTGAGCATTGTCTTTTTAATGTGTGACATAAAAATATGAGTTTTTAGTTTTTGATTCCGAAGAAACCATTATTGAATTCTGCTGCAAAGTTAGTTCAAAAAACGGCTTCCCTTAGTCGAAATTTCGTTCTATGTCTTCAACGATTGATACATGCAACAATCGTTGAAGACAAAGTGCTGATTGTTAACTATCTCGGGTTACTTCACTCTCTGGATAAGTTGCTGTGGCAGGCGTGGCATAGCCCCTTGCTGTGTGCAAACATAGGCGCTGACCTCCACGGCCAGGCGATGAGCGTCGGTGATGGGCATACCGGAGAGGATGGCTGCGGCGAAGCTGCCGGTGAAACTGTCGCCGGCTCCCACGGTGTCGACAACGTCCACATGAGGTGTTGGCTGGAAACTCTTCTCGCCCGGAGCGAAGACATAGCTGCCATTGGTGCCACAGGTGAGGACAAGCATCTTCAGATTGTACTTGCCGAGGATGAGCCAGCACTTGTTCTCGATGTCAAGACCGGGATAATCGAAGAGGCGGCCGATGGTGACGAGTTCCTCATCGTTAATCTTCAGGATGTCGCACTGGCGCAGCGACTCCTGAATGATCTCCTTGGTGTAGAAGTTCTGGCGCAGGTTGATGTCGAAGATCTTCAGGCTGCTTTTCGGCATCGTTGCAAGGAAGCGGTAGATGGTTGTTCTCGATACTTCGCTACGCTGGGCCAACGAACCGAAGCAGACGCAGTCGGTGCGGCGGGCAAGCGCTTCCACCTCGGGCGTGAAGGGAATGTTGTCCCAGGCCACATCGCGCTTGATATCGTAAGTGGGCACGCCATCAGCGTCAAGCTGCACTTGGACCGTGCCTGTGGGGAAGGGCACGCGCGGCATGATGTAGTGAAGGTGGCGTTCGCCGAATTCCTTCACCGTCTGGTCGCCCAGTGCATCATTGCCGAGAGCGCTCACGGCATAGGCGTCGAATCCGAATTGACTGGTATGATAAGCGAAGTTAGCGGGAGCACCGCCCAGTTTGCTGCCGTTGGGCAGACAGTCCCACAAGGCCTCTCCGAGGCCAACGATTGTTTTGTTCATAACGATGATGTTTTAGCTAGGAAGTCTAGATTTTCTAGAATCTTGATTATTTAATGTTTTTAATATACGTGAAGAGATAAGCCACGCCTACGGCCATGACAGTCACTGCACCGGCCTGCCCCATGGCGTCGCTGGCATAGCCCATGATGAGCGGGAACACCGTGCCGCCGAAAAGGCCCATGATCATCAGTCCGCTCACCTCATTCTGACTCTCGGGAACGCTCTGAAGAGCCTGCGAGAAGACTAGCGAAAAGATATTGCTGTTGCCATAGCCCACCAAGGCAATGGCAGTGTAGAGGACAAGCTTGCTCGTGCCCACGAAGAGGCCTATCATGGAAAGGGCCATCATCGTGACGGAGATGATGAAGAAGAGGCGGTTGTTGACCACGCGAAGGATGAACGAGCCAGTGAAGCAGCCCAGCGTGCGGAAAATGAAATAAAGAGAGGTGGCAAAGGCTGCATCGTTGAGGGTATAGCCAAGCCGTTCCATGAGAATCTTGGGAGCGGTAGTGTTAGTGCCCACGTCGATGCCCACATGGCACATGATGCCCAGGAAGCTGAGCAACACGATGGGCTTGCCCAGCAGGCGGAAACAAGTGGCAAACTGATGGCCAACGGTGGGCGACTTGCTGCCTGTGTAGACGCGCTGCTCCTCCTCAATGGGCGTGCCCAGGAGGAAAAGCGAGGCTGCGAGGCCAATCAGCATGTAGATGGGGAATAGGATGCGCCATCCGTAGCCGAAAGAGGGAATAGCCTGCGTGGAGCCCCACATGGCAATGTAGGGAGCCATGAAGGAGGCAATGGCCTTGACAAACTGTCCGAAAGTGAGGGTGGCTGCCAGATGGCCCTTCACCACTGAGGCAACCAGCGGATTGAGAGAGGTCTGCATCAGGGCGTTGCCAATGCCGAGGAGTGAGAAGCTGACCAGCATCAGCCCGAAACTCTCGCCGAAGAGGGGCAACAGCAAGGAGACGATGGTGACCAGGAGCGACAAGAGCACCGTGCGCTTGCGCCCGATGCGGTTCATCAGTACGCCCGTGGGCACAGAGAAGATAAGAAACCAGAAGAAGACTAGCGACGGGAAAATGTTGGCTGTGGCATCATTGAGACCAAGATCAGCCTTGACATAATTGGACGCGATGCCTACCAGGTCGACAAAACCCATGGCGAAGAAACAGAACATGACGCTGACAAAGGCCAGCTGATTGACTTTGCTGTTCATAATTGTTTTTAGTTTTTGTTGATTCTGAGCGCAAAGTTAAGCAAAAAGTCAGCTAAGTCGTGTCGCCATTTCGTTCAAAGACTACCACGTTTCTTGCATGAAACAATCCTCATATCTTTTGTCACAAATGTTATATTGGCTATCCCGGTGCATCGGATATTTTCTGTGTTTGGGTCAACTGCCTCTCTGCACACTGGTGCACAATCGTTCCAACCTACTACCCCACCTTTCATACTATAAAAAAGCTATGACTTTATAATCATAATGACTGCCACGTGGTAGCAATAAGGTTGCCACGTGGCAGCAATGAGGTTACCACGTGGCAGCAATAAGGTTGGCACGTGCCAACCAACAAGAAAAGAGCTTTATCGACCTAAAAATCGTAGAAATCTATGAAAATCAAGTACGATATTCACACACCGAAGAACGCTAGAGGAGAAGACAGTAAACGAAAATGCGTAGTCTCTCCCCTTAGCATCATTTATCCAACTTATGGTATAGAAAGTCTAATACGATAGGAGCAGGCTTCTTCAATCGGATAATGGGGTCAATGAAATATAAATTTGTACCATCGGTTAAGACGTTATCACTGTTTGCAGAGCCATCTGTGATGGAAAGGTAGTCGTTTGCATAATAATAACGGTCTTCCTTGTGAAGATCAAGCCTACGCAATCAGGCGTTGGCTCTCTGCCTCTTGCGCTGCAACTCCCGTGCCTTGCTCGTAATCTCCATATTGTTCAGAGGATAGCCCAGCCTCGAACACTCTAATATCGCTTCGGTCGCTATCCGCCTGTAAGCGGGATTCAAGCTCAACACATATTGCTGGGCGTTCTTCCCGTTTCTTAAATATAGATTCGATAATCTTTCGTCCATAGTGCCACATCTCCTAATTATGATTCTTCTCAGTTGCAAATATATGCTGATTTTTCTATCATGCAAATGTTTAATTATATTTTTCAAAATTGCATCCTTTATGGAAAGTACAGAAAGTCTCTCAGATGCAGAGGCTACTCGTCCTCCCGCTTCAGCTCTGTAGGATACTTGCCATATTGCTTCTTGAAACATGAAGAGAAATAGCCGGGCGTGCCGAACCCCACCTCGTAGGACACTTCGGCCACGGTCTTGTTGGTAGACTGCAAGAGCTTGTAGGCCCGTTGAAGACGGAACAGGCGCAGCAGTTCTACGGGCGACATTCCCGTCAACGCCTTCACCTTGCGATAAAGCTGCACGCGGCTGATACCTAAGTCGGCGCCAATATCATCCATCTTGAGCTTTGAATTGCCCATGTTCTTGTCGATGGCTTTACGCAGGGCGTCCATAAACTGTTTGTCGGGCGTGGTCATTGCGGGTTCGAAGGTATCGGTGAGCGCACCGCCGTCGGCATACTGATCCTTAGCGAAATGCTCGCGCAGTTGGCGACGGTTCTTGAGCAGACTGTCCATCTGGGCCATCAGCACCTTGGCATTGAAAGGCTTGGTAATGTAGGCGTCGGCACCGCTGCCCAAGCCTTCCACCCGCTGTTCTTCGGTGCTACGGGCCGTGAGCAGAATCACAGGAATATGGGATGTCATCGTGTCGTCCTTAATCTTGCGGCAGAACTGCAGTCCATCCATCACGGGCATCATGACATCACTCACAATGAGGTCTGGTACTGACTCACGGGCCAATTTCAGTCCGCTCTCACCGTCGGTCGCCTCAATGACATAGTAGCGGTCGGTCAGCAGCGTACGGAGATAGCGCCGCATGTCGGCATTGTCGTCGACAACGAGAATGGTAGGCAGTCCGGCGTCGTTGCTGTTGGTCAGCATCTCCAGATGTCCTTGCTTTATCTGCTCGTCGGAAGCATCTTTCTCTTGGGCCGTGGCCACGGTGAAGTCGTCTACCGCTGGCGGAGTGTCGTTGCGGAAGTTGAGCACGTCGTAGACAATCCTCGACAGCTGGCCTACATTCCTTTGCAGGATATCCACCAATGAGCGGTCGTGCTCATTCAGCTCACTGCTTGCGGCAAGTTGGCCCAACGGACCTTCGATGAGGGTGAGCGGCGTGCGGAGCTGGTGGCGGGCATTGGTGTAGAAGAGGGTCTGTTCCTTGTTCAGTTGCTTCTCCTTACGGTTAACTCTCCTCGTGATGACGACCACCCGCCAGATGAGGATGATGGCCACAATGAGCAAGACGATGGCTACAACACCCACAATAAGCATCGTGCGCTGCATGTTGTAGGCACCAAACAGCTTGTCGAGCTTGTCCTGCAGTGTCAGCAGGTTGTCGCTCTGGCGCTTCATCTCCATGCTGCTCTGCATGATGACGGAGGCGTTGTCGGGGGTGACGATAACGCTGCGCATGGTGTTCTCGTGCTTATAGGGCTTTCCTTGCAGGATGTCCAAGGCCAGCCTGACAATCTGCTCGCCATGGGTGGGATAGATATAGGTTCCTGCAAGCATTCCCGTCTCCACATTGTCGATACCTTCTCCCTTGCCTGGCAGTCCGTCGATACCGAGGAAGCGAATGCCTTTTTCCAGATGCAGCTCCTTCGCTGCCTTGTAGGCGTTTCTCGCCGCAAGGTCACTGTGGCAGAAGACGATGTCGGGAGTGGGATGGGTAGAAAAATAGCTTTTTGCCTTTGAATAGGTCTGCTCAGAAGACCAGTCGGTGACCACCATATCGTATTCAACCTCAGGATTGTCCTTCACCACAGAAGCAAATCCCTTATGGCGGTCGATGGCGGGTGACGACACATTGCCTCCCGTTATCTCCAGAATGCGCGGCCGGTGGTCGTAGCTCCGCTCGTGCAGAATCGACAACGCATAATGGCCCATAGCCGTTCCAGCCTCAACGTTGTCGCCACCGATGTAGGCGGTGTAGTGGTTGGTGTCCACCTTACGGTCGAACAGCACAATGGGAATGCCACGCTTCCAGGCACGCTCTATGGCCGGAGTGATGGCCTTATATTCATTGGGGGAGATGACAAGCAGGTCGACGCCTGCGTCGGCGAGGCTGTCTATCTGGGCTACCTGCCGTTTGGAGTCGCCCTCCGCACTGACAATGTCTACTTTTACTACATTATTATATAGATGCTGTGCCGACCGCATCTCCTGGTTGACCTTTTCCCGCCAGGAGCCGCCCACACATTGAGAAACCCCAATGGTATATTCGGGGGATGCATTGCGACAGCCTACGAGGAGCGCAGCCATGAGAAGGAAACAGACAAAATAATGACGCATAATGTTCAGGTTTTCTGCAAAGATAGCAAAAAATTTGAAATCATGCGTCAATATATGAACATTTCGATAAAGAAGCGCTGCCTATCGGTCGTCCTCTACCCTAACTCTTCCCTCGTCGGTGAGGAGCATGTCGCGGGTGAAACGATAGGTCGTGGAGGCGAGGGACTGCGAGGGGTCGTAGTGGTCGCTCTTAATGTTAAGCAGTCCGCAGAGCAGGTCGTAGGCCAGGTCGTTGGTGAAATACTTGTCCTTGTTGGCTTCCAAGGCGGCAGTAGTCTCGGGGAAGACTTGGCGGTATTCGTCGGAAAGATAAATCCACATGGGAATCCTCACCATGCCGAATCCCAAAAACCAGGGCAGACGGCGCTTCTCGGGAATGGCACCATGGTCGGAGAAATAGACCATTGCCTCGAGATGGAGCTTCTCCTTGGCGTAGCGATAGGCGCGGCGCAGGATGTAGTCGGTGTAGTGGAGCGAGTTGCGGTAGTTCTGTACGTTGTCGCCATCCTTGAGCTCTCGCGCGGCGGCATATTCCGGGGTGTAACGGTTCTGATAGTTGAAGTGGCTTCCCATCAGATGGAGCACCACCAGGTTGTTGACATTGGGATTCACCTCGTCGAGAAACTCCAGCAGCGACTCGTCGTAATAGGGCTTACCCACCTCCTGTTTGGTCCACTTTGCCACATCGGCGGTCTCGGCGATGAGCGTCACCGGCGTGTCGTTGGAGCCGATGTGACCCTGATTGCTGTACCAGCTGACGCGGTAGCCGGTCTTGTGGGCGATGTCGACGATAGACACGGCATCGTTGAAGTCGATGTCGTTGTAGAGATTTTTCTCGGTCAGCGCGCGCGACAGCGACGGCACGGTCTGCATGGCGCACGAGTAGGCATGGGAGAAGAACACAAAACGAGAGTCGTTCTGTGCCTTATTGGTCTCCCAGGGCGTGGTCTCGAAAGGCTGCGGCGCATAGCAGCTCATGTAGTCGCGGCAGGCCGACTCGCCGATGACGAGCAGCACGGTGTGGGGCTTGGGCAGCCCCTTCGCGGGAGCCTCCACTTGCAGATGGTTAAGCCGTGAGGTGACCTCGTGGCGATAATTAGCGTTGCTGCGCTGATAAGTGCGCACGTCGAGATAGAGCTGCGCGATGCCCGTACGCACGAAGAGTCCGTGGTGAGGCTTGAAGAGATAGAAGCCAAAGAAGATGACCAGCCCAAGCACAAAGAAATCTTTGAAAAGCAGCGCAAATCCCGTGAAGGGATCGATGCAGCGGACTCCATCTCCTATCAGCGTCGTGCTGACGACTGGCGGCGCAAAATTCAGCGCAAAGCATAGGATTACGGCAGCCAGCAGCGGCACGACCATGCCCAGAACTTTCGGCAGGGAGAAGCTGTGAATGAACTCCAGTATCTCGTTCTCGTTGGTCTCCAGCAGAGGCTGCATACCCGACGTATCGATGCATACCTTATATATAAGGTAATAGCCCACCTCCATGATGGGGATGAGCAACAGCACGCTCTCCACGGCGCCACAGACTATGGCCGCGGCTGTCTCTGAGAAAAGTCCTATCAAGGAGTTGAGTCCCACGAGGAAACCGAAGAGATAGAGCGCGAAGGCGATGTCGATATGATTGTCGTAGTCAGGAGAGCTGCGCCTGTAGGTGAGGTCGTTGGTGATATTCCACGTCAGCATCCATGCCACGCAGACCACCAGCGCAGCCACCACCTGCGGCGACCACACGTAGAAGTCGGTCAGCGCCAGCGTAATGCCAGAGAGCAGCGACGCAATGAGATAGCGTCGTCCCTGCTGGCGGCGCGACGTGGGAGCGAGTCCGCGGTTGAATCGCAGAAATATCAACATTGAGGCTGCGTAGAGCAGCAGCATGAGCACGAAGATTGTGAGATTTCGGGATGAGGCAAGCATAGAATCCATTTCTTTTGACGTGCAAAATTACAAAAATTATGTAAAATAACATACGGAAAAAGCCAAAAGAAGCAGAAACGCCCGCTATTTAGGACATTTAGAACATTGGCATAAACACTGATAAAAAACAGCTCCCCAGCTTTTTCACAAAAGTTGGGGAGTTGTGTTACCTGAAATACTTTCTTTCTTGATAACCTTAATTAAACTAAAACCTAAATCTATCTACCTGAATCTAAATCTTAAAACCTAATAACCAAAAACTAAAAACCTATATAAAAACAATCTATTAACCTTAAACCTATTGAACTAAAAACCTAATCTTTTTAATCCAGCCCCGATGGGCTTTTGTCTTTCGACATTGCAAAGATAGTATCTTTTCTGTTATTATTCCAAATTTTAGGCTGAAAAACTACGCAAAATGAGTGCATTCTTGACCCAAATCAAGGAAATTGTGTGCGAGCACAACAATTTGAACAACTTTTCTCAATCGAAAGGTAGATTATTGAAAAGCGTAAGATTGAACAACGGAGTAATGATGCCGGCCATTGGCTTTGGCGTCTATCAGATTCCCCAGACAGAGACTGAGCGTGTGGTGAGTGATGCACTTGAGGTGGGCTATCGCATGATCGACACGGCCCAGTCATATTTCAACGAACAGCAGGTCGGCGACGCCATCAAGCACAGCGGTCTGAAGCGTGAGGACCTCTTCATCACGACGAAACTGTGGGTGCAGGACTATGAATACGACGATGCCCTGCGTGCCTTCGACGAGTCGATGAAGAGGCTGGGCCTCGACTACCTCGACCTCTACCTTCTCCACAAGCCCTACGGCAACTACTATGCCGCCTGGCGTGCCTGCGAGAAGCTCTACAAGGAAGGCCGCATCAAGGCCATCGGCGTGACGAGTTTCTCGAGCGAGCGCCTGCAGGACCTCTTCCTCCACAATGAGGTGAAGCCTGCCGTGAACCAGTTGGAGACCAATCCCTTCTTCCAGCAGAAGGAGGCCCATGAGTTCCTGCAGCATGAGGGCATCCAGCACGAGGCCTGGGCTCCCTTCGCCGAGGGCAAGAACGGCATCTTCACCCATCCTGTGCTGAAGGCCATTGCCGACAAGCATGGCAAGTCTGTAGGTCAGGTGGTGCTGCATTGGATGATTCAACGTGGCATCGTGGTCATTCCCAAGTCGACCCACCTGGAGCGCATGAAGCAGAACATCGACGTGTTCGACTTCGAACTGATTCCCGACGACATGCAGCGCATCGCTCAGATGAACCAGACCGACAAAGGCACAGTGAACTTCAACGATCCCGCCTTCATCAAGCAACTCATCGAGACATACGGATAAAAATAATAGAAGACCCACCCCAACTAGCCGGGGTGGGTCTCCTATTGATGTTGCGTGACAGTTGTCACGAAACAACGTGACAGTTGTCACGCACGAACGTGACAGTTGTCACGCACGAACGTGACATTTGTCACGAAGAAACGTGACATTTGTCACGTTGACGTGACGGTCGTCATCTTTATCATGTCTATATAATATACCAAGCGCTGAGAGATGAATCTCAGTCCGTAAAGAGGAAGCGTTCCGCAAGCCAGAACCTTATCTGAAAGTCGAGACTACAATAGCAAAGGATATCCGACAGGTCGCAAAAGCTCCATCCGCATTGCATAATCCCTCCCTTCGGAGGCATAGGATAGATATGGAAAAGGGAGGCTCCATTGCTGGGGTCTCCCTTTTTTATTTATTGTTCATGTCTTGCCTGTGGGGTTACTTGCCCTTTTGCCGCTTGCCGGCAGAAGTGCTGACGGTATCGGCCAGAACGAAGTCGAGCTGGCGCTTCTCCAGGTCGGCACGGGCCACCTTGATGCGCACGGGATCACCAAGCTGATACTTGTGATGGTGGCGACGGCCCTTGAGGCAGAAGTTGCGCTCGTCGAAGTCGTAGTAGTCATCGTTCAGGTCGCGCATGGGCACCATACCCTCGCAGTGGTTCTCGTCGATTTCGGCATAGATGCCATACGACGTGATGCCGCTGATGTGGGCATCGAACTCCTCACCAATCTTGTCGCCCATAAACTCTACCATCTTGTATTTGATGGAGTCGCGCTCGGCGTTCTGGGCCACGATTTCCATGTCGCTGCAGTGCTCGCACAGTTCCTCGTAGTGCTTCTCGTTGGCCGAGCGGCCTCCGGCCTGATACTTCGTGAGCAGACGGTGGACCATCGTGTCGGGATAGCGGCGGATGGGCGAGGTGAAGTGGGTGTAATACTGGAAGGCCAGACCGAAGTGACCGATATTGTGCACGCTGTACTTAGCCTTCATCATGGCTCTGAGGGCCACGGCCTGAATGGCCTTCTGCTCGCGCTTGCCCTCGGTCTCGTCCATGAGTTTGTTGAGCGAGCGGGCGATGGCGCCCTGCGTGCCGTCGGTCTTCACCTTGTAGCCGAACTTCACGGCGAAGGCTCTGAGCGTCTCCATCTTCTGCGGATCGGGATTCTCGTGAATACGATAGGGGAAAGTCTTGGGCTTGCGGCCCTTCTTCACCTTGCCCACGCTCTCAGCCACGGTGCGGTTGGCCAGGAGCATGAACTCCTCCACGAGCTTGTTGGCATCCTTCGACCGCTTGTAGTAGCAGCGGATGGGGTGTCCCTTCTCGTCGACATCAAAATGCAGCTCCTCAGAGTCAAACTTCACCGAGCCGTTCTTGAAGCGCTGTTTGCGCAGGAGCTTTGCCAGCCGGTCGAGGGTGCAGAGCTCCCAGCCGTACTCGTCCTTGAACTTTCCGTCGACGGGCTTTGCGGGCTCACCCTGTCCGTCCACAACACCGTTATCCTCCAGTACCTGCTGGGCCTCCTCGTAGCAGTAGCGGCGGTTGGAGCGGATGATGGTGTGGGCGATGCGGTAGGAATTCACCTCGGCATCGTCGTTGAGCTCGAAGATGACACTATAGGTGAGCTTGTCCTCGTCGGGGCGCAGCGAGCAGACGAAGTTGCAGAGTCGCTCGGGCAGCATGGGGATGGTGCGGTCGACGAGATATACGCTCGTGGCGCGCTTCTGAGCCTCGCGGTCGATGATGTCGCCCTCCTTCACGTAGTGGCTCACGTCGGCAATGTGTACGCCCACCTCGTAGAGTCCGCTGGGCAGCCGGCGGATGGAGAGAGCATCGTCGAAGTCCTTGGCGTCCTTCGGGTCGATGGTGCAGGTCCACACGCCGCGCATGTCGATGCGCTCGGCCTCATCCTCCTTCGTAATCTCGCCCGTAATCTTGTCGGCAGCCTTCTCCACGGCCTCCGGATACTTGTAGGGCAACTGATACTGGGCAAGGATGGCGTTCATCTCGGTGTCGTTGTTGCCAGCTGGACCGAGGATGTCGACCACCTCACCAATGATGTTCTTATGGTCGGCGTCGGGCCACTGCGTCACCTTCACCACGGCGCGGTCGTCGGTCTTGCCGCCCTTCAGCTTGCGCTTGGGGATGAGGATGTCGTGGACGAAGAGGTTGTCGGGCGTGACGAGGTAGGCTAGGTCGCGGTCCACCTTGAGCCGGCCAACGAACTGGTCCTTGGCACGATGGAGGATCTCGATGACCTGAGCCTCCTTGATGTGCTTCTGCCGGCGGGCCATGAGGCTCACCTTCACGCGATCGCCGTTGAGGGCTCCCATGGAGTTGCGCTCAGAGACGAAGATGGGCTTGTCGCCACCGTCGGGCATGAAGGAGTTCTTGCCGTTAGACTTGCGGATGAATGTTCCCTCCTGCACCTGTCCCTTCGTGTTGAGCTGATAGGTGTTCTCTCCGGTCTTCGATACGAAGTCGTCCCATTCCATCTCGTCGAGGATGTCGATGGCGAGCATCTTCAGCGGATGGGTGTTGAGGTGGAGGGTCTTGAATATCTCTTTGTAAGTGAAAGCCTTGTTGGGCTGCGAGGAGAAGAGGTTTTCCAGCACCTCGCTGAGTTGTTTCTTGGTCAGGCGTTTGCCTGCTTTCTTTCCTTTAGCCATAGTATGCTTGATTTTTTTAATCAATAATTCATTGTGCCGTTGACCATGTCCTCGCTCTTCCAGGGAGCCGGGGCACCGCCAAGGTATTCGTGGAACCACTCCAGATGGGCGTTGTAGTAGAGCGGCATGGAGCGGAGCGTGCTGGGCCAGTGGCCGTCGTTCTTGAACACGATGATGCGGCTGGGGATGCCGAGCGTCTGGAGCGTGGAGAAGTACTGCAGGCTCTGGGTGTAGGACACGCGGTAGTCGCGCTCGCCGGTGATGATGAGCGTCGGCGTGGCAAAGTTCTTCACGTAGTTCGATGGGCTCCACTTCTGATAGAGGTCAGAGTTCCAGGGCTGTCCGTTCATCTCGAAGTTGGGGAACCAGAGCTCTTCGGTCGTGCCCCACATCGACGGCATGTCGTAGAGTCCCATCATCGAGGCCAGGCACTTGAAGCGCTTGGTGTGGCCCTGGAGCCAGTTCATGAAGTAGCCGCCGTAGCTCCATCCCATAGCGGCCATGCGTGTGGAGTCGACATAGTCGAGTCGGGCCAGCGCGTCGGTCACCTTCATCACGTCGACGAAGGGTTTTCCGCCCCAGTCCTGGCTGATGTCACGGCAGAACTGCTGTCCGTAGCCCGTTGAGCCGTGGGGATTGGGATAGGCCACGATGTAGCCTGCGCCGGGATAGACCTGCCAGTCGGCACGGTAGGAGTTCATCCATTGCATCTGCGGACCGCCGTGCACGTTGATGACGAGTGGGTATTTCTTTCCGGGCTCAAATCCGTGGGGCTTCACGATGAACACCTCCACACTGTCGCCGTTGGCGCCTTCCACCCAGAGTTCCTCCGACGGGCGAAGGTCAACCTCCTGCTCGAAGGCATCGTTGAAGTGGGTGATCTGGCGCTCGTTCAGGCCCCTGCGCGAGGGCGTGGCCTGATAGAGGGCGGTGGGCTTGCCGGTGGTGGAATAGGTATAATAGAAGTTGCCCTTGTTGTCGAAGTCGAACGAGCTGATGGCCCGGTGCGGGATGACGCTTTCAATCTTCTTGGTCTTCAGCGTGACCTTGTAGAGCGGCTCGTAGCCACGCACCTCGCCGAGGAAGTAGATAGCCTTCGAGTCGTTGCTCCACTTGAAGTTGTCCACCCAGTTGTCAAACTGTTCGGTGAGCACAGTCTTCTGGCCTGTGGTGCGGTCGATGACAGCCAGTCGGAAGCGGTCGCTCTCATAGCCGGGAACGGTCTGGAAGCGGTATGCGATGTAGCGGCCGTCGGGACTGTACTGCGGACTGCCGTCCCATGCCTTGTTGTCGGCCGTCAGACAGCGCGCCGTGCCTCCCGTGACGGGCACCACCCAGAGGTCGGCATTGGTCGAGGCCTCGGGATGCTGGTCGTGGTTGGAGAGATAGCAGAGTTCCTTGGAGTCGGGACTGAACGCGAATCCCTCGGGACCGGAAGGAGAGAACGTAGGCGAATGAAACTCGCCGGGCGTCAGGTCGGTATAGGTGTCGTTGGCAATATTGTAGACGATGATGTGCCAGTATTTTCCGTCGGTGTAGTCGGTCCAGTGGCGGAAAAGGAGTTTGTCGGCCATGTGGGCCTGTACGGGGGCCTTGGCCTTGCGCTCATTGGCCTCAGCGTTGGCCTTTCCGTCGGCGCCACCGATGGCGGGCCACACCTCAGCGGCAAAGGCGATGAGATTGCCGTCGGGCGAGACCACTGCGCCCTGCGTGCCGAGGGCGTAATGGGTGAGCTGTCTTGTCTGTTGGCTCTTCACGTCGTAGCAGAACACCTGCGGACCGTTGTCGGCCGAAGCCGTATAGTAGAGTTTGCTGCCGTCGGGACTCCACTGCGGCGCATAGCCGTTGGCATCCTTCAAGGGCTGTCCGTCAAGATAGATGGCAACCGAACTGGTCTGACTCTTCAAGTCGGATGCGCTCACGTAGTAGGCCAGCTGCCCCTTGGCTGATACAGCGGGACCTATGGCTGTTTTCAACCGGTAGACATCCGGAATGGTGAAAGCGCGTTTCTGGGCATTGGCGGCTGTGAGGCATAGCGCCGACAGCAGTGTGGTGAGGATTATGGCCTTTTTTTTCATAATATAGAGTTTATGTTTTTGTTTCTAACCTGCAAGATTGGGGCTTACGTGAGAGACGGCGGTGGGGCTGCTCCGCTATCTTAGTTTTAAGGTTTCCTACTTCTTATCGCCCTCATCTTTAATGCGGTAAAGTTACAAAAAATATTGGAATAACAACGAACTGTAACAAAATATACATAAAGAAATTTGCGGGATGGGCCGAAAAATCGTAAATTTGCAGTATTACAACACACTCTACGTGCGTTTTTCCATCGACAATCATCCAAAACAAGTATTCCGCTATGCGAAAAATCTTTATAGCCCTGGGTCTGCTTATCCTTTCGGGCAACGTGTCGGCACAGTTGAGCCGCACTGAAATCAAGAACGACATCAGCCTTGCCGCATCCAACTACAAGGCCTATTATGGTCCCACGAAACAACTGACAAAGGCTCCTGCCGGTTATACTCCTTTTTATATCAGCCACTACGGGCGCCACGGCAGTCGGTTCCTCATCGACCCCAAGGATTACGACATGCCCTACAACACACTCCACCGCGCCGACTCGCTGGGCAAGCTCACTGCTGCAGGACAGGAGGTGCTGCGCAAGGTGACGCTCCTGCGCAATGAGGCACAGGGCCGACTGGGCGAGCTCACCCTGCTGGGCGCCGAACAGCACCGCGACATCGCACGCCGAATGATGGAGCGCTTCCCCGAGGTGTTCAAGGGCAAGACCAACATCGACGCCAAGTCGACCATCGTCATCCGCTGCATCCTCTCCATGGAGAACGAGATGCTGCAACTCTACTCGATGAACCCGCAACTGCAGATTCGCCACGACGCGTCGATGCACGACATGTACTATATGAACGATGAGCATTCGCCCTACATCAAGGGCGCACGCAACGACGAGGCCATCAACGCCTATCGCGAGTTCATGAAGAATCATGTGGAGTTCAGCCATCTGATGACCGTGCTCTTCAACGACCAGGACTACGTCAGATACGTCATCGATCCGGGAGAGCTTGGCGAGCGGCTGTGCTCCCTGGCCTGCAACATCCAGAGCACGGAACTGAGAAAACAGTTCTCCATGTACGACATCTTCACCTTCGACGAGCTCTACAACTACTGGCAGATCAACAATGCCTACTGGTACAGCTTCTATGGTCCCAACAAACTCAACGAGGGAAAGGGCATGTATGTGCAGTCTAACCTGCTGCGCAACATCATTCAGGCCGCCGACTCGTGCATACAGCTTGGTCATCCGGGCGCCACGATGCGCTTTGCCCACGAGAGCGACGTGATGCCGCTGACGTGTCTGCTCAATGTCAATGGCTACGGCACGCCGCGCTCCAGCCTGGAGCAGCTCGACGACGAGGACTGGATCAACTATAAGATTTATCCCATGGGCTGCAACCTGCAGTTCATCTTCTATCGCGGCAAGGCCGGATCGCCCATCCTGTTCAAGCTTCTGCTCAACGAGGACGAGGCAGTGCTGCCCGACCTGAAGCCTGTCACAGGGCCCTACTATAAGTGGAGCGACTTCCGCGACTTCTTCCTCAAGAAGCTGCAAGACGCCCCCCGCCCATAAGCGCCCCATCTCCCCCATTCCCCATCACCCCCATTCACCCCATCCACCCCATAACATCAAAAAAATGGAAGATATCAAGAATAAGCGAATAGCCGTATTGCTCTCCGGCGGCGTCGACAGCAGCGTGGTGGTGTATGAACTGGCGCGCCAAGGACTTCATCCCGATTGCTTCTACATCATGATTGGTCCTGAGGAGAAGGAGTCGTGGGACTGCACGTCGGAGGAGGACATGGAGATGGCCACCGCCGTCGCCCACCGCTATGGCTGCAAACTGCAGGTGGTGGACTGCCACAAGGAATACTGGAGCCAGGTGACGCGCTACACCATGGAGAAGGTGAAGGCCGGATTCACGCCCAATCCCGACGTGATGTGCAACCGGCTTATCAAGTTTGGTGCCTTCGACGAGAAAATGGGCCACGACTACGACCTCATTGCCACCGGCCATTATGCACAGACTGAGTGGGAGGGCGACCACAAATGGCTTTGCACCTCGCCCGACCCCGTGAAGGACCAGACCGACTTTCTGGCCCAAATCTACGACTGGCAATTGCGGAAGGCTTTCTTCCCCATCGGCCATTATATGAAGGATGAGGTGAGGGAGATTGCCGAGCGCGAGCATCTGGTCAACGCCAAGCGCAAGGACTCGCAGGGCATCTGCTTCTTGGGACAGATAGACTACGACGAATACGTGCGCCGCTACGTGGGTGAGCAGACGGGCGACGTCATCGAACTGGAAACGGGGAAAAAGATAGGCGAGCACAAGGGACACTGGTTTCATACCATAGGCCAGCGCAAGGGACTCGGACTCGGTGGCGGACCGTGGTTTGTAGTGAAGAAAGACGTGGAGCGCAACATCCTCTACGTCAGTCATGGCTACGACCCGCAGACTGCCTACATGCAGGACATTCCCGTTCACGACCTCCACTGGCTCACGCTTCCGCCTCAGGCCGACGACCATACGCCACAGGCTGAGGGCGGACTGCGCATCACCTTCAAGATTCGTCACACGCCCGACTATCTTCCCGCTACTCTCGAACTGCTGGCCGACGGACGTGCCATCGTCCATGCCGACAAGCCGGTGCACGGTGTGGCGCCGGGACAGTTCTGCGTTATCTACGACCATGAGCACCACCGCTGCTATGGGTCGGGAGAAATCTTCTATCAGAGCTAAGATCGGACTTTTCTGATTTTTCGGACCAGTCAGACCAGTCGGACCAGTCGGACCAGTCGGAAAAGTCAGAAAAGTCCGATTAGTCAGAAAAGTCCGACCAGTCCAATCACTTCTTCCAATCGATTAGCTAGAAATCTTCTGCTAACTCCCAACTTTTTAGTAACTTTGCAGCCGGCTTCGGATAACAATCCGCTGCCTGTAATAAATATGGAAAGAAAAGACTTTGAAATCATGGCCCCTGTGGGCTCACGCGAGTCGCTGGCCGCAGCTCTGCAGGCTGGTGCCGACTCTATCTACTTCGGCATCGGACAGCTTAACATGCGTTCCCACAGCGCCAACCACTTCAACATCGAAGACCTGCGCGAGATTGCCGAGACCTGCAATGAGCACGGTGTGAAGACCTACCTCACGGTGAACACCCTCATCTACGACAGCGACATGGACGACATGCGCCGCATCATCGACGCTGCCGCAGAGGCCGGAATCTCGGCGGTCATCGCTTCCGACGTGGCGGTGATGAACTACTGCCGCGAGAAGGGCGTCGAAGTGCACCTCTCCACCCAGCTCAACATCGGCAACGTGGAGGCACTGAAGTTCTACGCCCAGTTTGCCGACGTGGTAGTGCTGGCGCGCGAGCTGAACATGGACCAGGTGGGCTACATCCACCAACAGATAGAAGAGCAGCACATCACCGGACCGGGTGGACAGCCCGTGCGCATAGAGATGTTCTGCCACGGCGCGCTCTGCATGGCCGTAAGCGGAAAATGCTACATGAGCCTGCATGCCGCCAACCGCTCTGCCAACCGCGGCGAGTGCACGCAGATCTGCCGCCGCTCCTACACCGTCACCGACGACGAGACCGGCTATCAGCTCGATATCGACAACAAGTACATCATGAGTCCCAAGGACCTCAAGACCGTGCGCTTCATCGACAAGATGATGAAGGCTGGCGTGAGGGTGTTCAAGATTGAGGGCCGCGCCCGTGGTCCCGAATATGTCTATACGGTAGTGAGCTGCTACAAGGAGGCCATCCAGAGCGTTCTCGACGGCACATTCACCGAGGAGAAGAAGGACCAGTGGGACGAGCGTCTCGCCACGGTGTTCAACCGCGGCTTCTGGGACGGCTACTATTTGGGCCAGAAGATGGGCGAATGGAACAAGCACTACGGCTCTGTGGCCACGGAGCGGAAAGTCTACGTGGGACGCGGCGTGAAGTACTTCTCCCGTCTCGGCGTGGCCGAGTTCACCTGCGAGGCATCAGAGTTCAGCGTGGGCGACAAGATGCTCATCACCGGACCCACCACCGGCGTGATGTATGTCACTGCCGACGAAATCCACGACGACCACGGTGCCGTCACTACAGCCCAGAAGGGCACACGCGTCTCCATCAAGGTCACGGGCAAGATACGTCCCAGCGACAAGCTCTTCAAGATTGTAAAGGCCGAGGAGATAGAATAGCTGTTTTCCTCCCCATCTCCCCAATACACCCCATCAACCCCATTCACCCCATTCACCCCCATAACACCCCATCACCCCCATTCACCCCATTCACCCCATTCACCCCATTCACCCCCATATCACCCCCATAAAACCCATCAACCACAATGACAATCAACGAATCACAAGACGAGGTTATCGAGGAATTCACCGACCTCACCGACTGGATGGACAAGTACCAGATGCTCATCGACTTAGGAAACGAGCTCAATGAGCTCGACGATAAATACAAGACCGAGCAGAACCTCATCGACGGCTGTCAGAGCCGCGTATGGCTGCAATGCGACGAGAAGGACGGCAAGCTCTTCTTCACCGCCGACAGCGACGCGCTCATCGTGAAGGGCATCATCGCCCTCCTCATCCGCGTCATCAGCGGCCACACGCCGAAGGAGATCCTCGACGCCGACCTCTACTTTATCGACAAGATCGGGCTGAGAGAGCATCTCTCGCCCACGCGCAGCAACGGTCTGCTGGCCATGGTGAAGCGCATCAAGGCCTACGCCCTGGCCTTCAACGTGAAAGACAACGAGGCTAAACAATGAGACAACTGCTGATCTTCCTCACGGCCCTGATCCTTCAGACCGGCCACGCCAACGCTGGCAACACCGACAGCCTGGCCGGAGCCTGTCTCAACGGAAGCCGATGGTTTGAGCTCGCTGATCTCTATGCCGCCGACAGCCAGCGCATCAGTCCCATGCTGCGCGACTTCTCCAAGGCCATGCTCGACCAGATGATGAACCGTCCGCGGCAGGCCATCGGCAGCATACGCACGCTTTTGCGCCGCCACCAGGCCCAGTTGGGCGGGGGCAATGTGGCATCGATGATCTTTCTGATGGCTTCCGACTACAGCAAGCTCAACCGTCCCGACTCGGCAGCATTCCTCTTGGAGAGTTTTCTCGACCAGACCAAGGACATTCCCGCCTTTCCACTCCGCGACCAGACGCGGCGCTCGCTCAACATCTACCGTGCCCTGAGTGGTTACCGGCTCTTTGAAACCGACGGGCAGCGAAGCTACAACCTGCCCCTCACGCTGGAGCGGATCGACTCCACGGGGACGCTCTTCATGGTGCCCTGCTCCTTCAACGGCAAAGCCTCGAAAGCCTGCTTCGACACCGGCGCGAGCTACAACGTCGTCAGCGCCTCTTTGGCCAGGAAGTGGGGGCTGCGTGCTGTGGCCCACGGCGTACAGGTGGAAGGCACCTCACGCGGCGAGGGCGACGTGGTGGTGGCCGACTCCATCAGTATGGGCAGCCTCACGATGCGCAACGTGCCCTTCGTGGTGCTCGACTTGGAAGCCAACAACGCGCACGCGCAGAGTTTGATGGGCAGTCTCGAACTGATCATCGGACAGCCTTTCCTGACGCGCTTCGCCCGTTACGCCTTCGACTTGGAGCAACGTGCCGTGTGCCTGTATACCGATACGGTGGAGGCGAATGAGAAGCCCACCCTCAGTCTGCCCAATTCGCTCCATGCCAGAGTGAGCAAGAACGGCCGCGTGATGGATTTCGTATTGGACAGCGGATCCACGACAAGTTCCCTGGGCACCGACTACTACCGCGACTACCAGCGCGAGGTGCTGGCCCGGGGCAAATGGGACATCCACGGCTCGGCAGGCTATGGCGGAGTGAGCTACAACAGCGTGTTCATCATGCCCGAGGTGAGTCTCAGCATCGGTTCCACGCCTTTCTTGCTGAAGCAGGTGGAAGTGGTGGCCATGGGCAGCCACGAGGGAGCCCTGACAAGGGGTTACGGCAGGTTGGGCAACGACTTCTTGCAGCGATGGGCCCGAGTGGAGATAGACAACGTGAACATGGTGATCAGATTGACAGAAAAGAAAACAGACAAATGAGAAAACTCAAGACTATAGAAATGCACCGTCTGAGCGTGGAGGAGTTTAAGGAGGCCCCTAAACTTCAGCTCACCGTGGTTCTCGACGATGTGCGCTCGCTCTACAATGTAGGCGCTGTGTTCCGTTCGGCCGACGCGTTCCGCATCCGTGCCGTATATCTCTGCGGCATCACGGCCACACCGCCCAATGCCGAGATCCACAAGACAGCTCTCGGAGGCGAGGACAGCGTGGACTGGCGCTATTTTGAGCGCACCGAGGACGCCGTTGAAGCCCTGAAGAAAGACAAGGTGAAGGTGTGGGCCGTGGAGCAGGTGGAGCACAGCACCAAGTTGCAGCGCCTGGAGCAGACCATCGCCGGCGACGGAGCCAACGCTACCTACGCCGTGATTTTCGGCAACGAGGTGAAGGGCGTGAAGCAGTCGGTGGTAGACCTCTGCGACGGTTCGCTTGAGATTCCGCAGTTCGGCACGAAGCACAGCCTCAACGTCAGCACCACAGCCGGCATCGTGATGTGGGAGTTTGCCAAAGCGCTGAAACTTGTAGAGTAATGCCCCTTTTTGAGTTAGAAGTTATATAAAGGCCGCTTCTAAAAATTAGGTTTAGAAAAATGAGCAGAGCCAAGCTTGCTTGGACTCTGCCATGGCGAGAAAAGGTGGACACTGGGCCAATACGACTCGACCTAATTTATAGAACCAGCCTTAAGAATCTCTTAACTTACTTATTTCTTAAGATATTCAATATGGTGTACCAGAAAATATCGTCGCACCCGACAAATCCAGTTCATTTTAGTTTTTAAAACCAAAACCAAGAAAACCCCTTTGTGCCAGCGCCAAGGGCTTAGACCCTCAGCCCCTACAATGGCAGATTCTCCTGCGTCGAATCTTGGCGCTGACACAAAGGAAAACCATGAAAACAGGCTATCGCCCCAAACCTTGAAAACAGGCTGTCGCATGGGAGGTCCGCTGCCCGTGAGATCCGCTGCCCTAAGCGGACAAGTAAGCCTTATAGGTTTTGTAGGTTTGTAGGGACAGGAACCGCGCCAGCCTGTTTTCATGGTTTTTCTTGCTGTGATGCAAGCCTGAGGCACGAAGAAAAAACAACGGGCGTAGCCCTTGCATCGCAGCAAGGGTTTTACTGGTTTTTGTTACAATAGAATCCTAAATTCAACCGTAAAGTTCCGCACAACGGATATTTTCCGAGGATTCTAAGCTATCATATAAGAGGGAAGGTAAATTGGGGGATTGATGGCCACGCATTTTGTATTCAAGAACTTATTCAAAAGTGGGTACAGCAAACTGAACACCCTACTTATTTCTCTTTTCTCAGCTTGGCGAGCAGGAATTGCTGGCATTCGTCAAGCATCTTCACACGGGCCAGGCGCATGACCATATAATAAAGGACAATGGCCAAGACAACGCGCGACAGCAGCAACTGCCACAGGCTGGTAATGGGCTCTGTGGCGAACCACGTGACGGCCATCACTCCGGCAGCGGCAAGAAGGAAGGGAAGAATATCCTTGAGGAAAGAGAACAACCGATAGCCCGTCAGCCGGTTGACCATGAACCATAATACAAACACCCAAAAGATATTCAGCGCCACATAGCTGAGCACCATGGCGAAGATGCCATAGCGGTGAACGATAATCATGATGATAATCTGGCACAGACCGAAAAGCGTCGTGCTGAGCAGGTTGAGCGATGAGCGGCCCTTACTGATAATCATGTTGTTGAACACCCACACAATCGGGTAGAAGGCTCCACTGATGCAAAGAAAGCGCAGCAGCGTGGCACTGAACAGCCATTTCTCGGTAATCATGATAACGATAAACTCCCTCGAAACAAGCGACAGTCCGAAAAGGAGCGGAAAGGAGATGAAGGCCGTGAAGCGCACCAGCTTGCGCATGGCGTTGAGCTGCCGCCCGCTGTCGTCGTTGAGCTGGGCCAGCACGGGCTGGGCCACGGAGTTGACCATGCCCTGCACCACGTAGTTGCACTTCGACTGCCACTGGTAGGCCTGGTTGTAGCAGCCCGTGTCGTGCTTGGTGAAATAGCGGCCAAGCAGGATGTTGAGCACGTTGATGTTGATGGCATCGACGATTCCCGCGCCGAGGATCTTCACCGAGAAGGGGAACATCCGCTTCACGGGACCGAAGTCGATGTGCATCGTGGGTCGCCAGGGCGAATAATGCCAGCGCAGGAGCGCCACGGTGAGGATGTAGACGATGCTCTGCGTGGCCAGCGACCAGTAGGAGAATCCCGACCAGGCCATGCCCACGCCTATCGTGGAGGAGAGCAACACGGCAATGATGCCGGCCTTGGCCTGCTGCTTCACGCGGAGATTCTTCTGCAGCCATGCGCCCTGAGCGGTTCCGATGTTGGCGAAGAGGAAACCCAGGAAGGCATAGCGGCAGAACCATTTCAGCTCCGGCGTATGATAATAGTTGGCGATGAGAGGCGCACAGAAAAAGAGAATGACGTAGAGCATCAGTCCCGCGAAGATGTTGAACCAGAATACGGAGTTGTAATCGTTGTCCTTCGGTTCTTTCAGGTTCACCAAGGCAGCGGTGAACCCACTGCTCTGCACGATGGCGGCAATCTGCGAGAACACGGCAATCATGGCCATCATACTGTAGTCGGCTGGGGTGAGCAGACGTCCGAGCAGGATGCCGAAGAGCGCGCCCAGCAACTGCGTCACGCCATTGTTGAGAGCTCCCCAAAAAAGTCCCTTTGCCGTTTTCTCCTTCAGTGATTCCATGCTGCCTATAAGTATAAGTCGTAAACTGGCGGCAAAATTACAAATAAAAAACCAAACCGCAGTAATAATCCCTCATTCATCATCCACAATTTTCTGGTGAAGCCAAGTTTGCTATCGTCAATCTCCTCCCGAATGTTGTTGTGTAAATTGCTGATCTTCTGCACATAAATCGGGCATTAACGCAGCCCACTTCGTGGGTATCGCAATCGGGAAGACTTCCCAACCAGGGGATTCGATTCATTCGCTACGCCCATGTCGCTTATCCCCTCGTATGGAGTTCGCAATACGTCTTATTAAAAAAAGAGCAAGATAGGACATATCCGGGCACATGTCCGCTTCGCTCCCATGTACCCGGTTTCTGAGGTGTGGCCTTCCAGGCCATAACACATCATTCGCTTTCAGATTCGTTAGTAAATTATTCGCCGTAGCTCCTATTACGCCGCATGGTAGGAGGGCCGTCATTCCTGACGGCCAAGAAAGAACCAAAAAAGAACCCCGAATGCTCACCCAAAGTACATCTTTCGGCGGCAGGAATGCCGCCGCTCCTATTGCAACCCTTCGTCGTCAGGAATGACGATACAGACCCACCCCTCAGTCCCCTCCCTACCGAGGGAGGGGAAGAGAACATCACCAGAAAGTCAGTTGCAGACAGACAACCAGCCCTGAACGGGCTGGCTCTCAGTAACCCCAGTCAAGCGACGATAGGAGCGCAGACTGAGGATAGGGAGTCCCCACCGCTTGCTTCTCCCCTCCCTCTGTAGAGGCTGTAACAAAACCTCCGAGATCTTCACTAGCCAAACCTCCCTACACAAAAAAAATTCTCAAATTCGACAATAAAGTGACAATCTGTTTAATGAGTAATGTCTTTAGCAAGCATAATGCAACTAAAAAAAATCGAAGTACCTTTAACGGAAGCCAATTTTAGAGTTTTGTTACAGCCTCTCTGTAGGGAGGGGTTGGGGGTGGGTCTTGTTGGGAGTCTAGTTTGTGTGGTGGATCTTCTTTCTTTTATAATCTCCGATTCGACAAACTTATAAAATCATAACATAAGATACAAAATGCTACAATTTAAGTTGCCTTCCTGTTTCAACCTTGCTGGTTGCAATCCTGTTCGTAACGAAGCGGGATTGCAGAGCCGTCAA
>Ga0256406_1001488_pt1 | contig 37479 bp, 31 predicted proteins | sample RumenRJG_03DNA_FD_185986 | JGI IMG/M metagenome (GOLD analysis project Ga0256406, IMG submission 185986) | Bovine rumen microbial communities from Lethbridge, Alberta, Canada - RJG_03 | ecosystem: Host-associated > Mammals > Digestive system > Stomach > Rumen | place: Canada: Alberta | collected...
AGGCCGGACGTCGGCTGCGCATACGATATTGCTATCCCCCACTATGAGGCATAATAGGGGAAATACTATGAGGCGTAATAGGGGAAATAGATGAGGGACTGTATAGACGGGGAGTCTGTGGGCGTCAATCAGCAGCAGGACTGCCAGAGACTGCGCGGATTATCTATTAGCTACCTTAACCGTCTTAGCGGGATTGGACTGCTTAATCAGCTTCATATTGGCTTCGGCGGCGGTCACATAGTTGCGTACATAGGCGGAACGTCGGAAGCTGGGTTTAGACTTCTTGATGATACGCTGTATCTGTTCGGTCATAATAGGATACGGATACTGGCTGCAGAGCATCATAAAGTAAGTCGAACCGAGTATATTGTCGCTATTGTCAGCGATGAAGCGTGTCTCCAGTTGTTCAAGGGAGGTGTATAGTCGATTGTTCTTCTCCGCCAGATGACTATGCGCTGTCATCGGGTCAATGCCGGAGAGGATCATATTGGCCTCCTCATTGGAAAGATTCATGATCTCGTCCTCGATATGCGATTTGGCCTCCAGGAAGCGGTAGAGACGGCTATTGAGCGCTCCGCCGACCACCCGTTGCTCCGTATTGTTGATGAGGATGGAAATATTACCGTTCTCGATGACGATAGGCATGACGCCCTCGTTGTCCATATAAATCTCGCCCATTGTGGTCGAGTCCATCATGCCCATAAAGTTGAACTTGCCGTGCACAACTTCGCAAGAGTCAATATTGCACATGTCATCGTTGGACGTAAGGGCTTTAAGATAAAGCATACGGCCATCCAGCGTCGACACAGATGAGTCGCCGGAGATATTGTACTGCTCGGAGCACGATGTGAGTCCAAGCAGCAGACCTCCCATACAGCACAGACGCTCTATGCTGCGAATGCTACATCTGACAAATCCTCTGATGATATCCATCAATTATCTTGAATATTTGCTCTGTCTCCCAAAAGACGAGACAAATATACAACACGTCTCGCGAAATTTGCAAGCGATTTAATGCAATATAAAGAACTTTAAACTTTCTTACGGCTCAAAGTTGTTAAAAAGCGTGCCAGCAAGACGTTAGACGTTAAATAGTCTCTATCTACCCGTTTTTTAGTCCTTTCTTTTGAGCTCGTAAGGAATACGAAAAGCAGTATAGCACTCGAGCATCGCCGCCACCGCAAGTACGGCCATCCACTCGTGGTGCTGGAGTACGCCTAGATGCATACGCTCCACAATCATAAGCACTCCTGTCAGAACCAGACACAAAGCCCCTAGCAATTGCTGCCTGCGCAGACGGCGCAAGACGATGCTTCCGCCCTCATATCGCTGACAGAACTGCATGACGCAGACGGCTACCGCCCCCACACAATAGAGGGCTACCGCCCAAGACTTGCCCGTCGGCCACGATACTAGACCAGCCAGCACCAGGATACCTCCCACGCCGTATACGATTGTCTGACACAGAGATAATTGCTTCATTACTGCTCCTTAAACACGTAAATATCCTCGTTGGGCTTCTTCATAAAGTAGCGTTCGCGGGCCACTTTTTCTATCGCGCGGGGATTGGCCTCGAGCTCCTTGAGCGTCTTGGTGTCACGATCGTACATACTTTGATAGTTGCTAATCTCATCCTGGAGATGTACGACCTCCTCATGCTGCAGATAGCGGTGGTAGTAGCTGTTGGGGTCCAAAAATCCCACTACCACCACGAAGATAAGGATGGTAACAGCATAGGCGTGCTTGCTGATGAAATGCCAAAAGTCGCGTATACTCTTTCTCAATGCTCTGATAGATGAAACTGTTGCAAAGATAGTGTTTTGGTCTGATATAAATCGACAGTACACCCATATTAATTTTGTAGTGGCCCTGCAAACGCTCACTTTGACCGACTGGCCCGCGTCATAGGGAGGAGAATCCCTTTCAACGACAAATTTCCGACAACCGTCGTCTTATCTACACTTTGTTCCGTATCTCTTACATCTATCCCGGGTGAAGCAAAGAAAAAGCCGGCCGGCGACTTTTAGCATTGGACACAAATATGTATCTTTGTAGGGCTAACTTATATCTATCCTGTCAACCGTCATGATATTATCTCCCTCGCATATACTTCGTCCCTTGCGCACTACGCTTCTAGTCACACTGCTTGGGCTGTCCGCGCTGTCAGCATCCGCTCAAACGCCGACCACTCTCCATGTGGATACCAAGCAGGTCACAGGCAGGCTGAGTCCCTTGCTCTACGGCACATGTCTGGAGGATGTCAACCATGAGGTCTATGGTGGGCTCTATGGCCAACTGCTGTACGGCGAGAGTCTGGAAGAGGCTCCAGAGATTACCCAGTACGCAGACTGCTTCAGCAACGATGCGCCGTGGCATCTCGACGGTGACGAGATATATGTCAATGCAGCTCCCGTGGCCAAGCTCACCTACCAGCGGGCTCAGGTCAACGACGGATGGGCTGAGACGGAGATACGCTGGGACGGCCTCAGCGGAAAAGCCGGTCTCGTAGTCAGAGCGCTGGGAGTGGGCACCGGCGCAAATACTTACCGGGGCTACTACTGCGCTCTCGATGCATGGAGCCACAAGCTCACCTTTGGTAAGCAGGACAGCGTATGGACTACGCTCTATGAGCAGACGCTGGACTTCCAACCCACAGTGCAGTGGACCAAGATGCGCCTTGAACTCAACGGCAACCGATTTGGCATCTACATTAACAATATACGGGTCGCCGAGGTGATAGACAAAGTCCATCCTCTCACGACAGGACGTATCGGACTCCGCGCCGAGCAAGCGATGGTCGCCTTCAGGCACCTCAAGGTCTATGACGGCAAGGAGGAGAAGGAAGCTTCGTTTGCCAACGACAACGACGGCGTAAGCGGGATGTGGCATCTCTACAAGCACGGCACGCCCGGAGTACTCTCCATGGATAGCACGACAAGCGTCACAGGACGCTACTCGCAACGAATAGTCAACTATGGCAGCGGCCCTCTGGGTATCGACAATATGGGGCTCAACCGCTGGGGACTAGCACTCAGGCAGGGACAGGCACTCAATGGCTATGTCTATCTCAAGGGGCAAGTCAATGCGGCCTATATCCAGCTACGAAGCGCCGATGACCGACGCGTCTATGCCTCGGAGCGCATCAAGGATATCTCGCCTGAGTGGGAGCGATACGACTTCACACTTACACCGTCCGCCAACGATGACTCTGCAAAACTGGTCGTCTACATTGATAGCCGCGGCACGCTCTGGGTTGACCAGGCCTGCCTTATGCCAAGTGCAGAGCAGCAGTTTAAGGGTCTCCCCTGCCGCAAAGATTTGGCAGAAAGCCTACAAGGACAAAATCTTAAGATGATACGCTATGGAGGCTCTATGGTCAACAGTCCGGAGTACCGTATCAGAAATATGTGGGGCGAAGTCGACCGACGCCCTCCCTACCGCGGATCGTGGAACCGGTACAGCAGCAACGGATTTGCCATCACTGAGTTTGTCAGGATGGCCAAGTCTATCCACGCCGAGCCGTGCTTTGCCATTAATATCGAGGAAAATCCCGAGGATGCAGCCCTGCTAATAGAATATCTCAACGGCAGCGTTGCTACCAAGGGAGGCCAGATGCGCATGGCCAACGGCCATCCAGAGCCTTACGGCGTCAAGTACGTTGAGATTGGCAACGAGGAAGCAATACAGTCTGACTCTCGCGAACTCTACGACCACTACATCGAGCGCTTCGGCATACTGACCGACGCTATGCTAAAGGCAGACCCGCATTTGCAGTTCGTCTCCGCAGCCTGGTGGCGAAGCAACTCACGATATATGGAGCATGTCGTCAAGGCACTGGCTCCCAAGGCAGCCTACTGGGACCTCCATCCGTGGGTAGACGACATCGAAAGTGCCAAACGACTGGACGGCACTCTAAGCCGCATGAAGGAACTTCTCCACAAGTGGGCCCCGGAGCATAACATCCGCTGCGTCATCTTTGAGGAGAACGGCATGCACCACAACGTCGGTCGGATGCTGGCCCATGCCCTTGCCTTCAACGCCGTAAGACGGCATGGAGACTTCGTCATCACTTCCTGCCAGGCCAATGCCCTACAGCCTTACAAGCAGAACGACAACGGATGGGATCAGGGACAGATCTTCTTCACTCCTGCCCAAGTATGGTATCAGCCAACATACTATGCCGTCCAGCAGGCTTCCCGCTACGACCAGCCGCTATGCGTGGCCACTAGCGCCGGAGATGACCCAGACATCGACTTGACCGCGACACGGAGTGACAATGGCAAGACTGTCGTGCTTCATGTTGTCAACTCCTCAGCAGAAAGTAAGGCCGTCGACCTCGACATCCAAGGCTTTGGCCGATCATACACGGTCAAGACGGTCTCTCTCTCCGGAGAGCTCCAAGCAGACAATACAGCGGAGAAGCCCGAGCGCATCAGCCCTCTCGAGCATCTGACAAAATACAAATCAACTCAGTCCTTGCAACTGCAAGGCCATTCTTACACCATCATCATCTGCACAAAATAATTGACAATGAAACAGATAAAGACTATCGCATTTGATATGGGTGGAGTCATCTTTACCATGGACTGGGCTCAGGCCGTAGCCCGATTTGAGGAAATCGGTGTGTCCGACGCCGAACACCTGCTGGATCCCTATACTCAGCGAGGCATATTCGGCGATATGGAGGCCGGACGTATCTCTGATGAAGACTTCCGCCGCGAGCTCTCTGCCTACATCGGCAAGGAACTGACCTGGCAGCAATGCCAATATGGATGGAAGGGCTACGTAGTCGAAGTGCCCAAGCGCAATCTCGACGCTCTGCAACAACTGCGCAAGCAAGGCTACCGACTTGTGCTGCTGTCAAATACCAATCCCTATATGATGAGTTGGGTCTTCAGCCCTGAGTTTGACGGCCAGGGACACTCTCTGCGCGACTACATGGATGATTTTTATCTCAGCTACGTGTGCAAAATCATGAAACCGGATCCCGCCATCTTTCAGCTCGTCGTCGACCGCGAAGGCCTTGATCCGAGCGAGATACTCTTTCTCGACGACAGCGCCGCCAATATCCGCGCGGCACAAGGAGTAGGCTTGCACACCCTGCAACCACAAAACGGCGGAGACTGGACACAAGAGATCTACCAGCACCTCAATTAAAATATTTCCGCCGCTGCCTGTATATAATAAATTACTGATTAACAATCTACAAGTACGACACAAGACAATCCTCAAAGCTTTTCAGACATGGATAACTTCATAGTTTCAGCCCGCAAGTACAGGCCTCAATCCTTTGACAGCGTAGTCGGTCAGCACGCCATCACCGATACTCTCAAGCGTGCCATTGTCAGCCACAAACTTGCCGGAGCCTATCTCTTCTGCGGACCGCGTGGAGTCGGCAAGACTACCTGTGCCCGTATCTTTGCCAAAGCTATCAACTGCCTCAACCCTCATGAAGACGGAGAGGCTTGTGATGAGTGCGAGAGCTGCAAATCATTTAATGAGGGGCGCTCGGTCAATGTACAGGAGCTCAATGCTGCAGCCAACAACAGCGTAGAGGACATCCGCAACATCATAGACCAAGTGCGCATCCCGCCACAGCTCGGCCACTACAAGGTCGTCATTCTCGACGAGGTCCATATGCTCTCTGCCGCAGCCTCCAATGCTCTGCTCAAGACCCTAGAGGAGCCGCCTTCATATGTCATCTTCATCCTTGCCACGACCGAAAAGCAGAAGATACTCCCTACAATTCTCAGCCGTTGTCAGATCTTCGACTTCAACCGTATGGGCGTGTCAGATATTGTCGAGCAACTCAAGATGATTGCCCAGCGAGAGCAGATACAGTATGAGGAAGCCGCACTCAATGTCATCGCCCAAAAGGCTGACGGAGGTATGCGCGACTCACTGTCTATCTTTGACCAAGTCACGAGTTTCAGCAACGGCAATATTACCATGGACAGCGTACAGCGCTGTCTCAATGTACTCGACTATGAGTACTACTTCAAGATGACCGATGCGCTGCTGACTCACAATGTAAGCCAAGCCCTGCTGATATACAATGATGTAGTAACCAAGGGATTTAATGGCGGCGTCTTCATCTCTGGCCTAGCCAGCCACCTGCGCGACCTGCTTGTGAGCAGACAGCCTGAGACCCTCTCTCTGCTCGATGTCGCTGACAGCCTACGCAGTCACTATACAGAGCAAGCCGCGAGGTGCAAGCCCCAGTTCCTCTACCAAGCCATTCCGCTCTGCGACCGCTGCGGAAATGCCTACAAGACGGCCTACAACAAGCGGTTGTCTGTCGAGATATGTCTCATCCAGATCTCACAGCTCGACGTGTCCGATACGCCGGATGCTGCGGGGCTTGGCCCTACACAGACAATAAAGCCCCTATTTAAGAATACGCAGCCGCGCGCTGTCTCTTGCGTGCCCCAGGCCGCCCGTCCCGCTACACCCACATCGGCACCCGTCTCCTCTGATTCGGGTCAAGGTGCCGGCACACCCATCCAAACGGTTCCCAGCTCCCAATCGCCAGTATCCGCAGCTTCTCCCACAGTCCCCAGCACTGCCTCTAAAACCTCTGCTTCATCTACGCCAACCGCCAAGCCGGCAACAGGGAATGCCAGTAGCATACTCCGCCACATCGGTAGCGTATCCATCAAGCTCCATAGTACAGGTCAGACACCCGTCTCCCCCTCAGCGAACGAGAACGGTGCGTCGTATCAGCCATCACAAGCACACACTGATGCTTCTGCATCGCAAGCCGAGTCCGAAGTACGGGAGGAGGCTGCATTTGATGCAGCTCAACTCGCCGTCAGCTGGCGCCGCTTTGCCAATAGCCTTCCCCAATCAGAACGGGCGAGTCAGGGACGTATGCTCGGCATGACTCTCGATCTCGAGCAAGGCAATCGTGTAATCGTCAATGTCAACAATGAAGATGTCGTCAAGAGCATGTCCGCAATATTTGCTCAGGCTCAAGATTTTCTCCGTCACGACTTGCACAACTCGAGTCTTACCCTTACGCCCAAAATAGTCATTTCGGAAGAGAAGCAAGTGATTTACGACCCACGTAAGCTCTACACACAACTGGTTCAAAAGAACAAAGCATTTGCACAAGTCGCCAAACATTTCCAGCTTAAGATTGACTAAACTTTGCATGGCTTCTCTCCTTTGCTCTGTCCGGGCCTGAAATCAGAGAAACGCTCTTGGGCAGAAGGAAACCGATACCGAACAGAGGCCATCTGACTTATTTCACAGACAAGGTCGGACCTGGTTGAATCCAAGTCCGACCTTCTTAAAGCTACACGCCGTCTTACCTTTTCTCTCGCGCCTACAAGTGGCGCCAAAGTCTGACTTCTTAGTCCAGACTACAACCTATTGTGATGCGCAATCCGGTCAAGCAATTGATCACAGGCATCCTCAATAAGATCAAGCGCGAAGTCAAAATCACGGGGTCCTCCATAGTAGGGATCCGGAATGACTTGTGGACCGCCAAAGTGAGTAATATAATTGCCCAGATACCTGACCTTATCCATGTCATCGGACGTACGAGCCAGCGAACGAAGATCACTGTAGTTTTGCTCGTCCATCACGAAGATATAGTCAAAGCGGTCAAAGTCTGTCTCCTTATCAAATTGGCGCGCTCTGTGAACAAGATCATAGCCCCGCTGTGCCGCATGCTTGCGCATCCGGCTGTCAGGCAACTGCCCCACATGCCAGCCTCCGATACCCGCTGAGTCGATGGTAAGTGCTTCATCCCATCCGCGCTCAGCGGCTTTCAGGTGCATGATACCGTCTGCTGCAGGCGACCTGCAGATATTGCCAAGGCAGACGAAGAGGAGTCGAAGCTTTGAGACGGTCTGTATATCCATGAGAAAGTCTTTGCGAAGTAACTAGGAAAAACAAGACGGACGGAGGTGGGTCATCAACAGACGACATACCTCCGCCCGTCACATTAGCAGGAGTCAAACGATCAGTTAAAGGCTCTCTACCTGTTTATAGGCTTCCTCTATCTCCTTGACAACTGGATCTCCTGCCTTCAGACCCGTGTACTTGAGGATTGTGGTCTCAAGTCCGGCATTTTTGATGCTGCTCTGAATCTCTACACTCTGAGGATCTTCAGGATTGTTGAAATGGAGGGCACCTGCGATGGAGAGCAGTAGCTTATCATAGGGGAGTCCAAATCCTTTAGCGGTCTCCATAGGCAAGATGAGGCGGTCGTTGGCTGCAAGTTTTCGGCCCGGCTCTCGTCCTACACGGTTGACATCGTCCTTAAGATAGGGGTTCTGGAAACGCTTCAGGATCTTCTCAATATAAGCATAGTGCTTGTCATGGTCAAAGCCAAATTTCTTGATCAGGCCGTCGCCGCTCTGCTGCATAGCACCCTTGACGATAGCGTAGATCTCAGGATCTGCGATGCTCTCTCCAATGGTCTGATAGCCCTTGAGCTTACCCAGATAGGCTGCAGTGGCATGGCCGGTATTGAGGGTAAAGAGCTTGCGCTCGATGTAGGCTTCAAGATTGTCGACAGGCGTCATACCTTCAATCTCGGGTACAGCACCTACAAAAGAAGCACGCTCCACATCCCACTCAAAGTACTCCTCGACGGCGACATCCAGAGGCACTTCGCAGTGGACGGGGGGAACGATACGGTCGACAGCGGCATCAGGAAATCCGACATGCGTCTTAGCCCACTCTGCGGTCTCGGCATCTATATGCGAGAGCACCAACTCCTTGAGCTGGCTGGTGGCACGAAGGCCATTTTCACAGGCAATAACCTGCAAGGGAGCCTCGTTGCCGGCTTCCTTGCGTGCCTTGAGGCCCTTGGCTATGGCCGGAGCGACAAACTTGAGAATGCGCAGGCCGACAGCCGTGGTAATAATTTCTGCATCCGTGATCTCCTTAACGACATCGTCGCTTCCGGAGTTGACAGCGCGGATATTGCTGATCTCCACATCACGCTTGTTGACATCGGTGACATGTACTGTGTACCCCTTGCGGGCATTGATCTGCTTGATAAGATCCTCTACGACGTCAGCAAACACGACTTCGTAGCCAGATTGGCTGAGTACCGCACCGATAAAACCGCGGCCGATATTACCAGCGCCAAATTGAATCGCTTTTTTCATGGTTTATATTTTAGAATGTTATTTGTCAGTATTTAGATACAGGCTCCGTTTTCTTCGTCTCATCCTCATCGTGAATATAACCATCGCCCTTCAGGTTCCACAAAGTGGCGATGACGAAAGTGCCGATGACGGCCACGCCGGACATGATGAGGAAGAGCTTGTCCCAGCCGAAATGGTCGGTGTAGATACCGAGACCTGCGCCAGTGAAGATGACGCTCACGTAGCTCATCAGACCAATAAGTCCAACGGCAGAGGAGGCTGCCTTCTTGGTCGCCTGATTGGAAGCAACGACGCCCAGAAGCGCTTGAGGCCCATAAAGGAGAAATCCGGCCATCGCCAGGAAAATAAGGATAAGCACGGGATTGCCACAGTTGCGGATAAGATACAGGATAATGAGACAGACAGCCACGAGTGCCATCTCTATGGCGCAGACGCGCTGGCTCTTGCTATGGAAGACATGGTCGCTGATCCATCCGGCGAAGAGCATACCCAGACAGCCTGCCACCTCAAAGATGCCGACTGTCCAGCCGGACAACTCTTGCGACAAGCCGCCTTCCTGAAGGAAGGTCGGTCCCCAATCGAGCACAGCGAAGCGTACAATGTACACGAAGAGGTCTGTGAGGGCCAAAATCCAAATGACAGGATTCATAAACACCTTCTTGCGGATAAAGGCCCTGAAGGCCTTGGGATCTTCTTGCTCATCCAGTTCCGTCTTGGTATTGGGCAGTTCAGGCAGGCCGACGGATTTGGGCGTGTCTCTCAGGGTTGCTATGATGAAAAAGACACCTACAACAGCGATAGTCGCCGGTACCCAGAAACAGAGCTTCCAGTCTGTCAAATAGCCGCAGATGATGGAAGCACCAAAAGCGCCGATGCTATGGCTGGTGTTCCAGATGGACATCTTGGTCGCCAGTTCGGTAGGCGGCACCCAGTTGACCATTAAATGATTGCAGGGCGCGAAGCCACAACCTTGGAATATGTTATTGATAATCAGCAGCACGGCCATGACTACTACCATGACATTGATAAAGTCCGGCCCGCCCGTCTGACCAGTAATCTTAGCGCTCAGCACATCGCTGAAGCCAAAGATATAGTTAACCAGTGCACAGATACTCAGTCCGAGGACAAGGTGCCAGCGGGCGTTGGTGCGGTCTGCAATAATGCCATTGATAAACTTGGAAATACCGTAGATAATGCCGACCAAGGAAAGAATGATGCCAAAACTCGTATTGGAAATACCGTACTCTTCCTTAAGAAGCGGCATGGCAAAAGAAAAATTTTTCCTCACAAAATAAAAGACAGCGTACCCCAGCATCGAACAGATAATGACGCGCCACTGCCAATAATGAAAGCTATGTTTTGTTTGCATATAGAGTATATTGTGTTATGTAGGTTTGACGTTTCAAACGGCAAAGGTAAACATTTTCAATTAAATCGCGTTGCTAAACAGGCACATCTTGCCCAGTAAGATTTAAAAATAGTTGACTCTATACCTTAGCTTTCTCTCAGATGAATTAAATTTGTAAGACGATTAAAATCAGCCTCAACTCTATCTCATTTGGCAGCAAAAGAATTATACAGAATGACACAAGATGAACGATGGCTGCAGATGTGGCAGCAATACATGGACTTCATGGATGAGCATAAACGCAGGCCATCAAAATACTATCTGGAAGAACACAAGCTCTACAACTGGTCCAAGCACAATCGGAAGCTAATCAATCAAAACAAGTTTCCACAAAGCCGAATAGATCGGTATATTGACTTGAAGACAAAAGAGAAAAAATTTCAACGCATCAATCAGCATAGCTATATTGACGGCTCCAGCACCCGTCATTCCCATCAAGGCACAGTAGAAGAGCCCCTACTGGACTTGTTTCAATAGCTCTAGGTCACTTCGAGTGAGGCATAATATCATACTAAATGCGTACGCGCTGACATTATCAGCCTTTATGCAAGTGTTTACGCCTAAGCGACGAGGCCTGCTATACTAAGAAGTGCTCACCGCATACCTCGCACGAAGTATCCTTAGACTGTAACATAAGCTGAGAGCTCTCGTAAAGCAGACGCAAAAACTCCGTGACCGCCTTGCGCTGGTATATACCTGAAAGCGAGAGGATGCTAGCCGGCAATAAGATATCTTTTTGTAACGATATGCGCGCAGTACCGCGTACGGCCAAGGTCGCAACATCGGGCAAAATGCTTATCCAGCGACCTCCACGTACCATATATATAATATGAGAGAGGTCATCTATCTCAACTGCAGGCTGCAACGTAACCCCTTGTTCTCTGGCTGCTGCGTCAAGCCGTTGACGGACGATAAGCTTGTCGCTCGGCAGTACAAGAGACTGGTGCGCCAATTGTGGCAAAGAGATTTCTGTCTTGTCACTCAGCACATGATGCTCATTGACAACGGCACAAAGACGCGTGGCGAAAAGCGGTTGTTCCTTGATGTCCTCTTGTTTTTCCGATTGGGCGAAAGTCATGGCGATATCAATGTCGTGCTGTCTCAGCATATAGGGGAGATGCGACGCCGCAGCCTGAAGTATGCACATCTTGACGTGAGGATACTGCTTGTTGTACTCAGTCAGTACCTCAGTAAGCAGGCCTGAGAGACCGAGGCCCAAGGCTATACCAATATTAATTGTACCGCCTTGCAACTGGTTGAGGTCGGCAAGCCGCTGCAAGCTCTGTCGCTCGTCTTCCAAAATCTTCTGGGCGTCTTTCAAAAACAGCTTTCCCTCCGCAGTAAGCTGAATGTGCTTCCCCAGACGGTGAAAGAGCAGCACTTGAAGTTCTGTCTCAAGCTGCTTTATCTGTTGCGAAAGTGTGCTCTGCGTAATATTTGAAAGCCTGGCGGCTTCCGTGAAGTTCAGTGTCTTGGCTGCATTGACGAAATAGCGAAGTTGCCTTATCTCCATACCTTCTAATAATCTCCTGCAAAAATAATATATTTCATTTATCCATCGATAAAACCGACTGAAACTATTGAAAAGAACATTGCATTTCGATATATAGGCAAGACATCACCTCGTAATTTTGCAGCGTAAAACAAAAAGATTAACAGACATGAGACCTTTATCCAAAGAAATGACCGTCGGTGCGATGGTTGCCAATGACTTTAATAGAGCAAAGGTTTTTGAGCACTTCGGTATAGACTATTGCTGCCATGGATCTGACACGCTCGAGACAGCATGCAAGAAGCAGAATATCAATCCCGACAGCGTACTCAATCGTTTGAACAGGACTCAAGAGACTGAGGGCGGCGCACCCGATTTCTCCGCGTGGCCTTTGGACCTGTTGCTCGACTATGTGCTGAAGAAGCATCACCGCAACTTTCACCTCCATCATCAAGAGTTGCAGCAACTGATTGAGAAGGTCGCCAGCGTGCATGGAAAGCACCATCCCGAGCTGTACAAAGTACGGGATGCCGTCGTAGAGTCGTTTGAAGAGCTGGACAGCCACTTCGCCAAGGAGGAGCAAGTACTCTTTCCCCATCTTTACGAGATGTACAACGCCCAACAAGAAGACAGAGAGTCTGCGCCCTTCCACTGCGGCAGTATCGCCTACCCTATCCGCCAGATGATGCTGGAGCATGACACTGCCGGCGAGACATGGCAGCACATTGCTGATCTTACAGAAGACTTTACCACTCCCGCCGATGGATGTGCTTCATACCGCCTGATGAACCGACAGCTCTACCAATTCTTTGAAGACCTGAAGGAGCACGTGTCTCTGGAAAACAATCTCATCTTCCCAGGATTTTTGAGAATGGAATCTGCAGAAAAGGACTTTTAATAAAATCAAAATAAAATATGGAACAGCAAATGTTTTGTTTCCAATGCCAGGAGACGGCTTTTGGAACAGGTTGTGTCTTTCGCGGCGTATGCGGCAAGCAGCCGTCGACAGCTCATTTAATGGACTTGCTCCTATACGCTCTCAAGGGCGTTGGAACAGTAGCTACTGCCCTTAACAAAGCGGGCATCGCCATGCCGGAGGAAACGGCATCCGTCATCGTAGACGGTCTCTTCTCTACCATTACAAACGCTAATTTTGACAACGATAGCATCTCAGAGAAGATTACGTCAGCTCTTGAGTTAAAGAGAAGCCTGCTGGCTCTTGCCAAGTCTCACAATGTGGTCCTTCCCAAGGCTAATGCGGTGACGCTAAACGTTGTCCCAGCCGACTATGAGACGACCGGTAAGCAGGTAGGCGTACTGATGGAGCCCGACGTCAATTGCAGATCCCTCAAGGAGCTGGTCATGTATGGTCTGAAAGGCATGGCGGCATACTACGAGCACGCCAGCAGGCTGGGCCACACCGACCCGGAAATTATCACCTTTATGGAGAAGGCACTGGCCATGACTGCGCAGACATCTGCCACAGTAGAAACGCTTACAGCCCTGGTACTTGAGACCGGAGAATATGGTGTAAAGGCCATGGCATTGCTTGACAAAGCCAATACAGAGAGCTATGGTAACCCTGAAATCACACACGTCAACATCGGCGTAGGCAGTCGTCCCGGCATTCTCGTCAGCGGACATGACCTGCGCGACATCGAGCAGTTGCTGGAGCAGACCCAAGGAACAGGCATCGACGTGTACACACACGGAGAAATGCTTCCCGCCCATTATTATCCCAAGTTGAAAAAGTACAGCAACTTGGTAGGCAATTACGGAAACGCTTGGTGGAAACAGAAGGAAGAGTTCTCCCACTTCAACGGTCCGATTGTCTTTACCACCAATTGCATCGTGCCGCCCCTGCCAAACGCCAATTATCGTGACAGAGTCTTTACGACAAATTCTACCGGCTATCCCGGATGGAAGCACATCTCCTGTAATAAATCCGGACACAAGGATTTCTCCGAAGTTATACAGTTGGCGCGCCAGTGCAAAGCTCCGGAAGCTATCGAGCAAGGTGAGCTCATCGGTGGATTTGCCCACAATCAGGTCTTTGCCTTGGCTGACAAGATCGTAGCTGCCGTAAAGAGCGGCGCTATCAGGAAGTTTGTTGTCATGAGCGGCTGTGACGGTAGAATGAAAAACCGCAACTATTATGCCGACTTCGCCAAAGCATTGCCCAAGGACGTTGTCATCCTTACATCGGGCTGTGCTAAATATAAGTACAACAAACTGGGACTGGGCGATATCAATGGTATTCCCCGCGTACTTGATGCCGGTCAGTGCAACGACAGCTATTCATGGGTCGTAGTCGCCTTGAAGCTTAAGGAAATCTTCGGCGTAGAGAGCGTCAATCAGTTGCCCATCGTCTTCAACATCGCTTGGTACGAGCAAAAAGCCGTTATCGTACTATTGGCCTTGCTTAGTCTCGGCATCAAAAATATCCATATCGGTCCTACCCTTCCAGCTTTTGTCTCTCCTGATGTTTTGAAAGTGTTGCAAGAGAACTTTGGCCTAGGTACTATCACAACTGTGGATGAAGACATCAAGAAGATGATTGACTAAACCTGCATCTATATCGTTCTGGCTTTTCTCAAGAGAGACAAGCCAGAACGATGCTTTTACTACTCTAGATGTAACTGATATGAAGTACGTCAATGATGCCATACGCCGACAAGACAGGCTGATGGATGAGGAGAGAGCGCTAGAGCTTCTGCGCCATAGTGAGTTCGGAGTGCTCTCCATGCAAGATATAGATGGTGGGGGATATGGTGTACCTCTCAACTATGTGTGGGACGGAGGGAACTCCATATACATACACTGTGCACCGGAAGGACACAAACTGCAAGCCTTGGAACGCAATCCCAAAGTCAGCTTTTGCATTATCGGGAACGTACATCTCCTTCCCTCCAAATTTACCACAGAGTATGAAAGCGTGATTCTCAAAGGCATAGCCCATATCCACCTCAGTGAGGAGGAACGCATGGGAGCTCTCCATATGCTGGTAGACAAGTTGTCTTCCCAATTCAAGGCCATCGGTTACAAATACAGTGAGAAGTCGTTTTATCGAGTTGCCCTCATACGCGTAGACTTCACCGAGTACAGCGGCAAGTGCAAGCATGTTGCTACACACGACCAGACATCAATATAAATAATTATGGTAAACATACAATTAAAACGAGTATATGAAGCCCCTTCTGAGGATGACGGAATGCGCATCCTAGTAGACCGTATGTGGCCACGCGGTATCAAAAAGAGCGACCTGCAATATGATCTGTGGGGCAAGGACCTGACACCGTCCACAGAACTTCGCAGATTTTTTCACGAGGCACCGGATGCCAACTGGGACACCTTCAGCCAAAAGTATCTTGAGGAATTGATGCACAACGAGGCTTTGGACAACCTGGTCAACATAATCAAGCAGAGCGGAGTCCCCACTGTCACCCTGCTTTACGGCTTCCGCAATCCCGTCAGGAACCATGCTGTCATATTGCGCAACGCTCTGTTGATGAAGATAAGCGAGAAATAGAGCCAATCTATCGGATATTGCACTCATCTCTATCGTATATGCAGCCTGTAGAGATGCGTGCAATTTATCTGAGAAACCGTATTTGTCATGGGAGACAGATGCCTACTCTGCACTCCCTAGATTGTTTTTCTTCTGTAGAATGCGGCATGTCTCAGTGTGGGCCTTTGGCCCCCCACCCAAGTCCGTTATATGTTCGACAATCGGCACACAAAAACTTGTCACATTCTTTTTTCCGGCACTATTTCATCTCTCCGACGTCTTATCATCTGGAAAAGTATGGCTGCTGTCGCGCTGAATGAAGTTTGAGCCTCTTTCAGCTATTCTTTTCGTGCTCCAACGCGTTGTCAGGCGCCACTTAAGGACCTCAGCAATTCAAATAAACGTTTTAGTGAATAAGGTTGACAAAATTAAAGGTCAAAAAAGGACTATTACCACCCTATGAAATAAGAAAAATAAGACATTCTTGAGCTCATATTGATTACTCTAGAGTTAAATATCTCTAAATATTTTGAAACTTCATCTATTTCAAAATTATTTTGTCCCCAAATCAGCCACAAAGCATCTTGAAATAAGTAATTTTGCACGCGTTTTAGATATCCGCTCAGTACTTAACTATAAACATATCAGGTAACAAGATTCCCCATTGCACCCTGAGAATGAAAAACACTAAGAAATATTATAATTAAAAACAAGCATATCCACATGAAGATGCAGACAATCAAGAGCATGATGCCGGCCGTATTGCTGGCAGTCAGCGCAGTTCTGGTCACCTCCTGCGGCAACAAGCAAGGAGGTCTTCCCCAGAGTAACGAATTCCCTGTCATGAGCATAGGGACTACCAGCACGCAACTCGACGATAGTTACCCCGCTGTAATCAAGGGCAAGCAGGACATCGAGATCCGCCCAAAAATCTCAGGCTTTATCACCAAAGTACTCGTAGACGAGGGCAGCGTTGTACACGCTGGCCAAGTACTCTTCACCATCGACGACGTGACCTACCGGGAAGCCGTCAATGAGGCCGTAGCCACCATGAACACAGCCAAGGCAGCACTCGCCACCGCTGAGCTCACCTATAAGAACCGTCTGGAACTCCACAAACAAAATATCGTAGGCGACTACGACCTTCAGACTGCCCACAACAGTCTGGTACAGGCCAAAGCTCAGCTCGCCCAAGCTCGCGCTGCAGTCGTCAGCGCAAGGCAGAATCTGGCCTTTTGCTCTGTAACCAGCCCAAGCAATGGTGTAGTAGGCAGCATACCCTACCGTGTTGGAAGCCTTGTCAGTGCCAGCAGCGCTCAAGCTCTCACCACAGTCAGCAACATTGAGACGATGTACGTATATTTCTCCATGACAGAGAAGCAACTGCTCGAGCTCACACGCCAGAGCAACGGCAAAAATGTAGCAGCCTCCTTCCCCGCCGTCAAACTCCAATTGGCTGACGGCAGTGAGTACTCACAGCCCGGACACGTCAAGACCATAAGCGGAGTCATCGACCAGAGTACAGGTTCAGTAAGCGTCAGAGCCGACTTTGCTAACCCCAACCATCTGCTCAAGAGCGGTGGTACAGGCTCTATCATCATTCCGCGTCACGCTACCGATGCCATTATTATCCCGCAAAATGCGACGACAGAAGTACAGGACAAGATCTTCGTCTACACTGTAGGCAAGGACAACAAGGTAAAGTATACCGAGATCAAAGTAGATCCCCAAAACGACGGTCAGAACTACATCGTGACCTCTGGTCTTAAGGTCGGCGACCGCATAGTTACTACCGGACTTACTAAGTTGTCTGACGGTATGGAGATTTCCCCCATCACCGAAGCACAATATAAGAAGAATATTGAGAACGCTGAGCAACTGGGTAAAATCCAGGGCAACTACAAGGAGATGAAAAAAGCCTTCAGCAAGAAGTAGCAGTTTCCTTAAGCTGCGGTCAGCCACCGGGGCATCACCCGTAAGATGGTGAAGCTTCTGTCTCTTTGCTTCCGTTTCCCTTTCCAACAGGCAAAGATAAAGTTCTGACCACAGACAGGCATTCACACAACGCACAACAGACAGACAATGACATTTACAAACTTTATAAAGCGTCCAGTACTCTCGACGGTAATCTCCATCCTTATCGTCATACTGGGTGTCATCGGACTGCTTTCCCTCCCTATTGAGCAGTACCCCAACATCGCTCCGCCTACCATTACAGTCTATACGACCTATACAGGTGCCGATGCCCAGACAGTCAAAAACTCTGTGATTGCCCCGCTGGAGGAATCCATCAACGGTGTAGAAGGCATGACCTACATGACCTCCTCTGCCGACAACTCCGGTATGGCCAATATCACCGTCTACTTTAAGCAGGATCAGGATCCTGACATGTGTGCCGTCAACGTACAAAACCGTGTGAGCCAGGCACAGAGTCTCTTGCCGGCTGAAGTCACCCGAGTCGGTGTCACAGTCGTCAAGCGTCAGTCCTCACAGGTTATCATGTACTCCCTGACCAGTGAGGACGGTAGATACGATGATGAGTTCCTCACCAACTATGCAAACATCAACATCGTCCCAGCCCTTAAGCGTGTCAATGGCGTAGGTGATGTCCAGAGCCCTGGTATGAAGACCTACTCCATGCGTATCTGGCTCAAGCCCGATGTAATGAAGCAGTACGGACTCATCCCTTCCGACATCTCCAATGCCTTAGCCGAGCAGAATATCGAAGCTGCTCCGGGTTCCTTTGGTGAGCAGAGTGACAAAGCCTATGAGTATACCATGCGTTACAAGGGTCGTCTGAAGACCGCTGAGGAATTTGGCAATATCATTCTCACCAGCACCACAACCGGCCAGACACTCAAGCTCAAGGATGTAGCCCGTGTCGAACTGGGAGGTCTGCAATACAGCGTCTCTATGCGCAACAACAATCAGCCCTCCGTCATGGGTATGGTCCAGCAGGTAGCCGGTAGTAACGCCAATGAAATCGCTAAGGACTGTAAGAAGGTGCTCGAAGAGCAGGCTAAGAACTTCCCGCCCGGACTTGAGTACAAGATAGAGTACGACGTGACCGAGTTCCTCTACGCATCTATCGAGGAAGTCGTCAAGACACTCATCATCACGCTCATCCTCGTATTCCTAGTCGTCTACATATTCCTACAGGATGTCCGCTCCACCATGATCCCGCTGATTGCGGTGCCGGTATCTCTGATAGGTTCATTCTTCTTCCTCAAGATTTTCGGATTTACCATCAACCTGCTGACGCTGTCCGCCTTGCTCTTGGCCATAGCCATTGTGGTCGATGATGCCATCGTGGTCGTAGAGGCAGTGCATGCCAAGCTCGATCAAGGGTATAAGAGCGCGCTCAATGCATCCATTGACGCGATGAACGAGATATCGGGCGCCATCATCTCCATCACCCTTGTCATGGCAGCCGTATTTATCCCTGTATCTTTCATTGGCGGTACAAGCGGTACCTTCTATAAGGAATTTGGTGTGACGATGGCGGTCTCCATCTTCATCTCGGCGCTCAACGCCTTGACCCTCTCTCCCGCCCTCTGCGCTATCCTCCTCAAGCCTAAGAAAGAGGAAGAGACAACAGAAAACAAGAGTTTCATCAGTCGCTTCCACGCCAACTTCAATAGGAACTTTGAGAAGATGACCGACAGATACAAGACCCGCGTACAGTGGGTTATCAAGAAGCCTATCGTAGTCGTAGTCGCCATCATCATAGGTATCGTCGCCCTCGTTGTTGCCATGAAGACGACCAAGACAGGCCTGGTGCCCGATGAAGACACCGGTACGCTCTTCTGCACCATCTCCATGCCGCCGGCTACCAGTCAGAGCCGCACGCAACAGGTCATCAACTACGTCGACTCAATGCTCGCCGCCAATCCGGCCATCAAGAGCCGCGAGCAACTCGTCGGCTACAACTTCCTCGCAGGAGCCGGCAGCGACCAAGCCACCTTCATCATCAAGCTTAAGCCCTTCGGCGAGCGCAATATGGCACAGAGCGCCACAGCCGTGCTCGGCATGATCTACTTGCAGACCGCCAATATCAAGGATGCGCAAATCCTTGCATTTGCACCGCCTATGATTTCCGGTTACTCAGCTACCAATGCGTTGACACTGTCTATGCAAGACAAGACAGGTGGTGACTTAAACAAATTTTTCACTACCACCCAGTCCTTCTTGGCCGAGCTCAACAAGCGTCCCGAAATACAGACAGCCATGACGTCATACAATCCTAACTATCCCCAGTACATGGTCGATGTAGATGTAGCCAAGTGTAAGCAAGCCGGCATTTCACCCTCAACCGTCATGACCACGTTGCAGGGATACTATGGCGGACTCTATGCCTCCAACTTCAATGCCTACGACAAGCTCTACCGCGTGATGATCCAAGCCGAGCCCTCTAGCCGTATGACGCCAGAGAGTATGAAGGACATCTATCTACGTACAAGCTCCGGCATGGCACCTGTCAGTGAGTTCTGCTCGCTGCGCCGCGTCTATGGTCCGTCTACGATCAACCGCTTCAACCTCTTCACCAGCATCAACGTCAATGTGACGCCCGCCGACGGCTATTCGTCCGGTGATGCCATGAAGGCAATCAGCGAGGTCGCCTCGACCAACCTGCCTCAGGGATACAGCTATGAGTACTCCGGTCTGACCCGTTCTGAGGCCGAGTCCAGCAACTCTACGGCGCTCATCTTTATTCTCTGTATCATCTTTATCTACCTTATCTTGAGCGCCCAGTACGAGAGCTACATCCTGCCGTTCTCCGTCATCTTGTCCGTACCCTTCGGTCTGGCTGGAGCATTTATCTTCACCCAACTCTTCGGGCACAACAATGATATCTACATGCAGATTTCGCTGATTATGTTGATTGGACTTCTGGCCAAAAATGCCATCCTCATCGTGCAGTTTGCCCTTGAGCGCCGCCAGCTCGGTATGGCCGTGACCTACAGTGCCATCCTCGGCGCTGGAGCCCGTCTGCGTCCTATCTTGATGACTTCGCTCGCCATGGTCATCGGTCTGTTGCCAATGATGTTTGCCATGGGAGTCGGAGCCAACGGTAACCGTACGCTCGGCGCGGCAGCAGTCGGCGGCATGCTCATCGGTATGATTTGCCAGATCTTCTTAGTACCCGCCCTGTTCGTCTTCTTTGAGAAGCTGCAGGAGAAGATCAAGCCTCTCCACTTCAAGGGTCTCATCACGGGTAATAACGATAGTGAACTCAAGCAGTACACTCACCCCTTCGACCTCAAATTTCTAAATGATAAAAAGGAGGAAACCAAATGAAAAAGACACTCTTTGTCATCCTTGCCGCTGCATTGACACTCAATAGCTGTGGCATCTACAAGAAATACCAGCGCCCCGATCTCAAGACTGACGGTCTCTACCGCGATACGGCCAGTCTCGCAGGCACGCTTGCCTCGAGCGACACTACTACACTGGGCAGCACACCTTGGCGTGAGATCTTCACAGATCCGTATCTCCAGGCCCTCATTGACTCAGGCCTCAACAACAATACGGATCTCTTGACCGCAGCGCTCTCTGTCCAGCAGGCCGAGGCCATGCTCAAGGCCGCCAGACTGGCCTTTTACCCCTCATTCCAGTTTGCCGGCACCGGTACGTTGTCATCCTGGGACTTTGGCAAGGCCACCAAAATCTACTCCCTGCCTATCCAGGCCAGTTGGAACGCCGACATCTTCGGTTCGCTGACCAACGCCAAGCGCGCTCAGCAAGCCGCACTTCTGCAGAGTCAGGACTACCAGCGTGCTGTCAAGACGAGCCTCATCGCCAATATAGCCAACTCCTACTACTCCCTGCTCATGCTCGACAAGCAGCTTGAGATTACCAAGAATACAGAGCAGCTGACCAAGCAGACATGGGACATGATGGCGGCCCAAAAGCAGTACGCCGGAGCCGACGAGAGCAGCGTACAGAGCGCTAAGGCCAATTACTACTCGGTAAAGGCTAGCATCCCCGAGCTGCAACGCCAGATACGTGAAGCTGAGAACAGTCTCTCCGTCTTGCTCGGCGAAGCTCCTCACAGTATCCCCCGCGGCAAGCTGGAGAACCAGTCGCTGCCTACCAAGTTCAGCACCGGTGTCCCCTTGCAAGTACTGGCCAACCGACCCGATGTCCACGCCAAGGAGATGAATCTCGCCAACTGCTACTACAATGTCAATCAGGCCCGCGCTGCCTTTTACCCAAGCATCAACATCACCGGGCAAGCCGGCTGGAGCAACAACAATGGTCTAGTCAATCCCGGCAAAATCTTGGCTTCCGCTATCGGCAGTCTCACACAGCCCATCTTCATGCGCGGCCAGCTGACTGCACAGCTCAAGGTGGCCAAGGCTCAGCAGGAAGCCGCCTTCCTGGCATGGAAGCAGAGCGTCATCGATGCCGGAAGTGAGGTGAGCAATGCTCTCATGCTCTACCAGACGAGTACCGAGCGCGTCAATCTGCAGAATGTCCAGATCGCCAGCCTCCAGCGCAATGTAGAAGTCGCTCAAAAGATGTTTAAGATGGACAGCAACTACAATTATCTCAACGTCATCAGCGCTCAGCAAAGCCTGCTCTCTGCACAGCTGAGCAACGTGGCAGACCAGTTTTACAAGATGCAAGCCGTCGTCAACCTCTACTATGCCCTTGGCGGTGGTCAGCAATAGTTGTCAAGTCCAGCTCTATATACATTAAATAATAAGATAAGCAATCCTATGGCAAGCAATATAAGTCCCCAAGCCCACATAGACCCTAAGGCCCAGCTGGGCGACAATGTCACCGTGATGCCTTTTGCCTACATAGAAGGCGATGTCGTCATCGGCGACAACTGTAAGATTTATCCTTTCGTAAGCGTGATGAACGGCACGCGTATGGGCAATGATGTAATCGTACATCAGGGCACCGTACTCGCCGCCCTCCCACAAGACTTTGAGTTTACGGGCGAAAAGACCGAGCTCATCATCGGCAACCGGAACATCATTCGCGAAAACGTAGTCATCAATCGTGCCACCCATACCGGTGGACAGACGATTATCGGCGACCGTAACTTCATTATGGAGGGTGTACACATCAGCCACGACACACATATCTTTAACAACACCGTCATCGGCTATGGTACCAAGATAGCCGGTACCTGCGAGATCCATGACAATGCCATCCTCTCCAGCAATGTGATTGCCAATCCTAGTGTCCGCGTCGGCCGAAGTGCCATGGTACAGGGCGGATGCCGCTTTAGCAAGGATGTTCCTCCCTACATCGTTGCCACCCACAACCCCATCGAGTACGGCGGCGTCAACAGCACGATCCTCACCAACGCGGGCATCGACATCAAGATCCAAAATCATATTGCCAATGCGTACCGTCTGATCTTCAACGGCCAAGTCAGCCTTTTTGACGCGATTAATCAGGTCATCGAACAGGTACCTGACAGCAAGGAGATACAAAATATCATCAAGTTCTGTCGCGAGACCACACTTGGCATTATCACCAAGGACCGCTAGGCCTTGCTCCCAGACCCATTACAACCCGGCAGTTGTCCCGCAAAACAGCTGCCGGATTTATTTTATTTGCCCAGTCTGTTCCTAGGCCCACACCTGAGCAGGTCGGCTAAGGTTCAATAGAACATCAGCGGGAGCAAAGCCTCTTTCATAGCCAGCTGAATGTCTGGCAATTACCCGTCTGATACAACTTTCACCGATAATCGGCAAACCTGTATCCGTGGCAAATACAGTCTGAGCGGTCAAATAGGCAGAGTGGGACCAAAGATGTACCCATCAGGCCCCTTTACTACTAGATACCTCTCCCCGCTACTCCTCTTTAGACGGAAACCTTATCTGTACTTCACCGGAAGTTTCTTCGCGCGAGCAAATCCCAATAGGGCAGGTTCCCAGTTCAATAAGAGCGTAAAGGAGCAATCCTTTTTTTATAATAAGAAGGTAGATTGAAATCTTCAAATAGTCTTCGAAGACGAAAAGATGGGAACCTTCTCAATTATCCACTATAACTTACTGAAAGCCAATGAATTACAAATAAGATTCCATACTCTTGTAATTAGCTGGCTATCAGACGATAACAACTCGCCTTCTAGTTTAAACTACATCCGACCTTGATTAAACTACATCCGACCTTGTTGCGCGAACAAGCCGACTTGTTCTTACCACATCGGTACCTATTCGAGGCAGAATTCCGAATTTATTATATAAGAAAAGACGAGCCATCAAAAAAAGGGGGGGATAGCACCTGTACTGGCTGAGCCGTCCGCAACAGATGAGCGCAAACAGACTGCATCCACCCAGCACTACATACTATCAGACGTCAGCATCACTCTCTAATCCCATTTTATCCTCTCCACAGAAGCCTTGTCTCAAGATCCAGTCACCTTATTTGATAAGCAGGTTGTACCTAATTCAAACCGGGAGCGGCCTTGCCTCGCACCACTCAAGATTTCCTATCCAAAGGCTTGTGAAAGATCGGACGGACAGCATACTGTCAGAATATCCAAGCACTCTTACAGCATCCGGCCAAAAGGAAAAGGAGAAAGAAAAAGAACCTAAAATTTTGGTCATTAGACCCAACTTACACTATCTTTGCAGATTAATAAGTAAAAAAAAACATTTGCATGGATATCATCAATCGTCTTATCGCGCGCGCCAAGTCTGACAAGCAGCACATCATACTGCCCGAAGGCACTGAGCCACGTACACTGCAAGCCACAGACCGCGCACTTGCCGACGGCCTTGCCCGCCTCACTCTGCTCGGCCATCGTGCTGATATACTCGCCCTCGCAGCCAAGCTTCAGCTCACTCATATCGACCAAGCCGAGATCATCGATCCGGAAGACAATCCCAAGGCTGAAGAGTATGCCCAACTCCTGGCCCAGCTACGCCAGAAGAAAGGCATGACTATCGAGCAGGCCCGTCAGCTCGTCAAAGACCCGCTCTATCTCGGCTGCCTGATGATCAAGCGTGGCGAAGCCGACGGACAACTCGCCGGTGCACGCAACTCTACGGGCAATGTGCTCCGTCCAGCGCTGCAGATCATCAAGACTACTCCGGGCATCTCCTGCGTAAGCGGCGCCATGGTACTCTTTACCAAGGCCCACCAGTATGGCGAGGACGGTGTCGTCGTGCTGGGTGACATCGCCGTGATGCCACAGCCCGATGCCGCTCAGCTTGCCCAGATAGCAGTATGCACAGCTGAGACAGCCAAAGCCGTAGCCGGATTTGAGCAGCCCCGCGTAGCCATGCTGAGCTTCTCCACCAAAGGATCAGCCAAGCATGAAGTCGTCGACAAGGTCGTCGAAGCCACCCGCCTCGCCCACGAACTCAATCCCGCTCTCGACCTCGACGGAGAGCTTCAGGCCGATGCCGCTCTGGATCAGACAGTAGGCCAGCTCAAAGCGCCGGGTTCGCCTATCGCCGGAAAAGCCAACGTCCTGATTGTGCCCAACCTCGAGGTCGGCAATATCGCCTACAAGCTCGTACAGCGTCTGGGCGGTGCCGATGCCATCGGGCCGGTACTGCAGGGTATCGCCAGACCCGTCAATGACCTCAGCCGCGGATGCAATGTCGACGATGTCTACAAGATGATCGCTGTCACCGCCAATCAGGCCATTTCGCTCAAAGCCAACGAAAACAAATAATTCGCCCCGTATTTTCCCCAACATTTACCCCGTCAAATTATGAAAATCCTTGTCCTCAACTGCGGCAGTTCCTCCATCAAGTACAAGCTGTACGACATGGACACCAAGGCCGTCTTGTCAGCCGGCAATGTAGTCCGTATTGGCCTGCCCGGAGCTCATCTCAAGCTCAAGGTACCCTTTGAGAAGAAGGTCTACCACGACATCCCCAATCACGAAGTAGGACTCGAGCTCGTCTTTAGCCTGCTCACTGACGAGGATCTGGGCGCTATCCGCACCCTTGACGAGATAGATGCTGTCGGCCACCGCATCGTGCATGGCGGCAAATTTACCAAGAGTGTCGAGCTCACCCCCTCCGTCCTCAAGGAGTGGAAGGAGTACAGCGACCTTGCACCCCTGCACAATCCCGCCAGCCTACTCGGCATAGAGGCTATCAGCAAGAAGCTGCCCCACCTGCCCCAAATCGGAGTCTTTGACACCTCCTTCCATCAGACGATGCCTGACTACGCCTACCGCTACGCCATACCTACCAAGTACTATGAGCGATACGGCATCCGTCGCTATGGATTTCACGGCACCTCCCACCGCTATGTTCTGCATCGCGCAGCCGAATTCCTGGGATTTGACCCGGCGGAGAAGAATGTCATCTCCTGCCACATCGGCAACGGCGCCTCCGTATGCGCCATCAAGCACGGCAAGTGTGTCGACACGTCGATGGGACTCACGCCGCTTGAAGGACTCGTCATGGGAACGCGCAGCGGAGACATTGACCCGTCAGCCATTCTCTACATCATGGACAAGGAGCGCATGACGCCCCGCGAGGCCAGCGACCTGCTCAATAAACAGTCGGGCATGCTTGCCCTGAGCGGCGTCTCCTCTGACATGGCCGAAATCGGCAAGGCTGCCCGCGAGGGCAACAAGCGTGCACGCATGGCCAACAAGATCTACAACTATCGCCTGAAGAAGTACATCTGCGCCTATATGGGCGTACTCGGCGGAGCCGACTACATCCTCTTCACAGCCGGTGTAGGCGAGCACCAATGGGATATGCGCCGCGATAGCGTGGCCGGACTCGAGTTTATGGGTATCAAGTTGGACGATGAGCTCAATCGCGCAGCCTTCGGCACCGAGGCTATTATCTCCGCTCCTGACAGCAAAGTCACAGTCGCCGTCATCCCCACTGACGAGGAGCTCCTCGTGGCAGAGGATACGCTCCGTATCGTACAAGGTCTCTGATCACCATCAACCTATCTGTAACCTCTCTATCCATGCCCCAGAAGATATACATTATCGCCGGATGCAACGGTGCTGGCAAGACCACAGCCTCCTATACCATCCTGCCCCAGATACTGGAGTGTGAAGAGTTTGTCAACGCCGACGAGATAGCCAAGGGATTGTCCCCATTCCATCCCGAGCGCGTGCCCATCGAGGCAGGGCGCCTCATGATCGAGCGTATCCGGGATCTCATGAAGTCGCGCACCACCTTTGCCCTCGAGACCACGCTCTCCACCCGCTCCTACGTAAGTCTCATCCAGCGTGCCCACAAGGCTGGCTACACCGTCGAGCTCCTCTTCTTCTGGCTCAGCAGTCCCGAGGTCGCCATCCAGCGCGTCGCCAAGCGAGTCAGTGAAGGCGGACACAACATCCCCGAGGATGTCATACGGCGCCGATATGCAGCCGGTATAAAAAATCTCTTTAATATCTACAGCCACGTCGTCGACCGGTGGATGCTCATTGACAACAATACGGGCCGCTCCGTCGTACTCGCTGAGTCAAATGGCGGCGTGACCAAGATATATGATTTCGAGCGATTTAAGCTCATAATGGACTACAGCCATGATGGGAAGTGAGATGTCTGACTATGCACGGCAAATACAGCACGGCCTCGCCCTTGCCAACCGGCAGATGATGGAGCGTCATGCCAAGCTCGGCCAGTCCCTCATCATCGGCGCACTCGACGGCACCTGGCAGGAAGTCGACGCCGGGAAGTACCTGCAGGAGTCCAAGTCTACCCCATGGTGGAACAAGCACTTCTCTGACTGATCCGACAGCCATACTCGCGCTACCGTTTCCACCTCGATAGCGAAGCGTGGCTCCTTTTTCTTCTTCAATATTTCCCCATGCCCGCGTAGATTAAGTCTATGCCAGCCAGTTGTATCTGCCAATAATTGCCTTTAGCAGGCGCAGTCTGTAGCTAGAGACAGGCTCTGCCCAGCTATAGACCGTAAATTTATGGGGACCGCGCCCGATATGGCTTCAGCCACGTCCACCCATGTCCCTTGCAAATCGCATGACGCTTTTATCCATATTCTGCCTATTCTTGCGACAGTCCCGCCTCCACAGCACAAGATCATACGGACAAGCCTCTGGCTACAATCCATTATTTATAGTTCGCCACATTCTCCACCTGCCAAAAAAGGTAAATAGATCACATTTTGCAACAGATGGCGCATTTTGGCACACAGATTGTACTACACTTAGCGCAGTCGCATGACTGCAACAAACAATTAGAAAAATAACAAATAAAAAATACATATCATGAGTAAGATTATTGGTATCGACTTAGGTACAACCAACTCCTGCGTTGCCGTATGGGAAGGTAACGAACCTGTGGTAATCGCCAACTCTGAAGGCAAGCGCACCACCCCTTCTGTAGTTGCATTTGTAGAAGGTGGTGAACGTAAGGTCGGTGACCCCGCCAAGCGTCAGGCTATTACCAACCCTAAGCGCACGGTATTCTCCATCAAGCGCTTTATGGGTGAGCCCTACGACCTTTGCCAGGATGAGATCAAGCGTGTGCCATATACTGTAGTGCGCGGCGAGAACAATACGCCTCGTGTTGAGATTGACGGCCGTCAGTATACGCCTCAGGAGATCAGCGCCATCATTCTGCAGAAGATGAAGAAAACCGCTGAGGACTACCTCGGCGAAGAGGTCAAGGACGCTGTCATCACCGTACCTGCCTACTTCAGTGACTCACAGCGTCAGGCTACTAAGGAAGCCGGCGAAATCGCAGGCCTCAATGTGCGCCGTATCGTCAACGAGCCTACCGCCGCAGCCCTCGCCTATGGCTTGGACAAGAGCGACAAGGATATGAAGATTGCCGTATTCGACCTCGGTGGTGGTACATTTGATATCTCCATCCTTGAGTTTGGTGACGGCGTATTTGAAGTGCTCTCCACCAATGGTAATACCCACCTGGGCGGTGATGACTTTGACCAAGTCATTATCAACTGGCTTGTAGATGAGTTTAAGAAGGATGAGGGTGCAGACCTTACCCAGGATCCTATGGCCATGCAGCGCCTGAAGGAAGCTGCCGAGAAGGCAAAGATTGAACTTTCCTCCTCTACGACCACTGAGATCAACCTGCCATACATCATGCCGGTAGGTGGCGTGCCCAAGCACCTCGTCAAGACATTGACACGTGCCCAGTTTGAGCAACTCGCTCATGACCTCATCCAGAAGTGCCTCGAGCCCTGCCAAAAGGCCATCGCCGATGCCAAGCTCTCTACCAGCGATATCGACGAAGTTATCCTCGTGGGCGGTTCCAGCCGTATACCTGCCGTACAGACTCTCGTACAAAATTACTTCGGCAAGGTACCCTCTAAAGGTGTCAACCCCGATGAAGTAGTAGCCGTCGGTGCCAGCGTACAGGGCGCCATCCTCAACAAGGAGAGCGGTGTTGGCGATGTCGTACTGCTCGATGTCACACCTCTGTCTCTGGGCATCGAGACCCTGGGCGGCGTAATGACCAAACTCATTGACGCCAACACGACTATACCTTGCAAGAAGAGTGAGGTATTCTCCACCGCAGCCGACAACCAGACCGCAGTGACCATTCACGTGCTCCAGGGTGAGCGCCCAATGGCCAGCCAGAACAAGAGCGTCGGCCAGTTCAATCTTGAAGGCATTGCTCCCGCACGTCGTGGAGTGCCTCAGATTGAGGTCAGCTTTGATATCGATGCCAACGGTATCCTCAAGGTAAGCGCCAAGGATAAGGCTACCGGCAAGGAGCAGGCTATCCGCATCGAGGCCAGCAGCGGTCTGTCCAAGGATGAGATTGAGAAGATGAAAGCCGAAGCCCAGGCCAACGCCGAAGCTGATAAGAAGGAGCGCGAGCGCGTAGACAAGCTCAATCAGGCTGACTCTATGATCTTCCAGACAGAGAACCAGCTCAAGGAGCTCGGCGACAAACTCCCGGCCGACAAGAAGCCCGCTATCGAGTCTGCCCTCCAGAAGCTCAAAGACGCCCATAAGAGCGGTGACGTAGCCGCCATTGATGCCGCCATCAGCGAGCTCAACAATGCATGGCAGGCAGCCTCCGCACAGATGTACCAGCAGACAGGTCAGGCAGGCCCGCAAGCCGGAGCAGGTGCCGGATTCAATGGCGCAGGCCAGCAGCAAGGCTCCGCAAACGGCGCCCAGCAAGAACAATCCGGCAAAGACGACATCCAGGATGCAGACTTTGAAGAGGTGAAGTAAGTATAGATAACTACCGAAAGGTATAGATAGATAAATCCGCATAGCTCAATGAGTTATGCGGATTTTCTTTTTAGTTAAATTCAAGTTCCGCAAGTTCAAAATAGAGTATAATAAGAGTATAAAAAAGAGCACAGGGATTTCCGTATGCCACGGAATTATTGTATCTTTGGAGTGCTAACAAAAAAGTACAAAAGCCCTATGCCCAACAACAAAAGTACAAATGTTTTTTCAGAAAACGGCAAGTTTTTCAAGGAAAAAGATGCCACAAGCGCAATGAATGCGATAATGGGCATGATGGATGCCCTCAGCCTGTCGGAAAAGAGGCTGTTCGGGATTGAGAGCAGACGCAACTGCAAGTTGACACAGTTGCAATTGCTCGGGCTGCTGATGCTGTTTCCTTGCTTCATGATTCGTAATGCCTACATTTGTTTGGCGTGTACTCATGCAAGAGCGACACATTCTACAGGTTTCTTTCCAAGGATTCCCATGACTGGCGCAAGATCCTCTCCGCAGTTTTCAGGCAACTTTGGCGTAAAGTGCAGAAAAACCGCACCAGTGGGCAGACAGGCCCGGTCTGTCTGATGGTTGATGACACAGACTTCCCGAAACGTGGTTTCCAGACAGAACTTATAGGAAAGGTGTTCTCCCACGTGACACACTCGATGATACTTGGCTTCAAGGCGCTCTTCCTTGGCATCACTGACGGCAGGAGCCAGATGCTGCTTGACTTCTCGCTTGTCGGAGAGGAAGGCAAGAAAAGGAATTACGGCCTGAAGCAGAGGCAGCTTGAGGCAAGGTTCTCCAAGGAGCACTCCGATGAGTCCCACACCGCCAAACGCATAAAGGAGTATGACCAAAGCAAAATTGCGCTTATGATGGAGATGATACGGCGTGTCATCAAACATAAGACACAATTTGACTACATTCTGGCTGACAGTTGGTTCGCATGCGCCGAGATCATCAAGTTCGTCACATCCAGGCATACAAAGTGCCACTATCTCGGTATGATCAAAATGGGCGCCGCCAAATACATGTATAAGGGCAAGGGGTATACTGCCAACCAGCTCGTGGCGCTCTTCAACAAGCCCAAGAGGGGTCGCAAATACAGCCGTATGCTTGGCTGCCGCTATATCACTGTGGACGTGAGGCTCGCAAACAGGGACGTCCGCCTCTTCTTCTGCAAGCGTGGCAAGTGGGCCAAGTGAAACGGACTCATTACGACCAACAGCAAGCTCAACTTCCTTGAGGCCTATAAGATTTATTCCATGAGGTGGTCTCTGGAGGTCGTCTTCAAGGACTGCAAGCAGAATCTCGGACTCGGCAAGTACTAAATGCGCAACTTCTCCTCGCAAATAGCCATGACTGCGATAACCGCCATGCAATACAACCTGCTTTCTACGGCAAGGCGATTCACCGACTATGAGACCATCGGCGGTCTCTTCAAGGACGTGATGGCGGACAGCGTCCAACTCACCATCACAGAGAAAATCTGGGATATGATGGTTGAGTTCGTCAGAGAGATGGCGCAATGCTTCAATATCGGGGACGAGCAAATCCTCGACATGCTTGTCAACAGGTCTGACAAACTGCGACATTTTATTGAATCTTACCAGTTGAAATTCGCAAGTTAGGAACTTGCGGAACTTTAATTAGATTTACAACTCTGATTTTATTAATCTGAGGAATACGTTCTTAAAAAGGTAAATAACCCAAAAGGTGTCGGAAACAACAGTAAAAGTTCGGGCACATCAATAAAACGGGAATAGGCAAAAAGCATAAAAACATCGATTTAAGTGCGAATTTTGCGAAAAAGGTAACAAAAATCGAACTTAAAACATGGTTAGAACTCGTTTTGAACATTTTCACCTCGGTCAACAATAGAAAAAAAGCATGGATTATAAAAGTGTCAACATTGGCAGAAATTTAATGTAGAGTGATATTACTCGTCAATACAAGTAATATGAGTAATACGCTCTTAAATTTGCTTAAAACGCAAATAAAGAAATAGAAAACTATAAAAATATGTGATTATTTCAGAGAAAAACTGTACCTTTACAGAAAATAAATCGTATAGAAATATGGCAAAAAGAAAAATTGGGTTTTACTACTTGTTTTTAAAACGAGACGATGTTGAAATGCCTATTGAGGTAAACCTTTTGAAAGTTTTAGCTTTTTGGGGATTAAAATCCCGTGTCGAGCGCAAACAAGATATTTCAAATGATCGATTTGCGTTCCTAGATAGTTATTCACACAACACAACTCAAGAAAACGATTTACTTGAATTGCTTTTCAAAAGTGCGAAACATAGCTATCGTGCTCCATTGTTAGACAAAAACACAGTTGAGGAACGTGAGAATCCGAAAACAATGGCCGAAGGAGAACAAATGAAGACTCATGCTTTAGTAAAATTCAAAGAAGGTGATGCAATATTGTTTTTGGAAACAGGGAATGGTATGCTCACTTGTGCCAACATTGTGGATTACCTTAATAAGGCTATTCCTTTTTACAATGCTCAATTTAATAATGAAGATGACAAAATCATAGGTCATTTTACATTTGACATGATTCCTCGTGATGATTTTCGAGAAGTCCTGCAAGGAATGACAAGAGTCGTTTGTGCGGAAATATTTGTTGATAAAGTTTTATTAGGATCTGATGCTCTAGATTTTTCTGAACCGTCAGAAGAAATAAAAGAAGAGGTGATTGTAAAAGTACAAGCTGGCCGAAAGAAAACCATAAAAGAACATGTTTATGATTTTTTGGACAAGTATAACGGTACCGGTTCCCACATTAAGCGCATTCGTGTGCGAGGAAAACTGTCAAACGAGAATGAAGGGATTATAGACACTGGCCGGATTATAAAAAAGGAATATGTTGATGCTCAACAAAATGAAGACACGGGAGAATTCAACTCCATTTATATGTTTGCACAGTTATCCTTGCTATCACAAGATTTTTGATTATGTATTTGGAATATCTTTATGTAATATTGGATTACCATTCTACTCTTAATAGAAAGGAGAGGATGTTTGAACATTGGCTGCCATTTATCATTGGCATCCTTAGTCTGTCAATCTCGCTATACAATAACGATAATTCCCAATGTACTTTCATTAAAAATGTTCTTCCTTTCATCGCAACTCTCTTGGGATTCGCATTAGCTGCTTTAGCTTTGCTTATATCCAACAATAACATTGAAAATAAAACTAAGGATTTTATGACAAAACGAAAAATTCGTGGAAAGAATATTTCAATGTTTCGATTAATAGTTGTTTCTTATTCGTACTTGATTATATTGAGTACCCTGCTATGTATTTTGTTTTACATAGCATCCTTATTTCCTTATATTTCTATAGGTATATGGTGTGTTATCCCTAATACAATTTTTATAATTGGCATCTTTAATATTTTGTTTGCTACGATACGAACAATATCTATGCTATATTTCATTTTAACTCGTTCAAAATAGTAGAAAAGAAAACAAATGGTCAAAGACATAAACAGGCTAAAGGTGGTTTTAGCAGAACAAAAGAGAACCAATAAATGGTTAGCCGAGGAGCTGGGGAAAGACCCTGCATCAGTGAGCAAATGGTGTACCAATGCATCACAGCCCAGCTTGGAGACTTTGGTGGAAATAGCCAGAAGCCTCAATGTGGATGTGAAGGATTTGCTATGGTCAACAAAAGAGCGATAAATAGACAACTGGAAATATGAGACTACCAATCAACATAGAAGAACTTCTGAGCGGACGAGCCGTGGAAGGTGACCGCATAGAATATAAGACAGGCTGGAACCCTGATGCTATCTACCGTACCATTTGTGCATTCGCCAATGACTTTGACGAAACAGGTGGTGGCTATATAGTCATTGGGGTGAAAGAGGAGAACGGGCGACCGTTACGACCCGTCATCGGCATTGACCCAAACCAAATCGAACCCATCGAAAAGGAGATGGTTGGGTACAATAATCTGATGCGCCCATACTATCAGCCCAGACTGTATATTGAAGAAGCTGACGGAAAGACGATTCTCGTCATCAAGGTTTCTCCAGGTGAGCGCAGGCCATACAAAGTACCTGACCAAATTACGGCCAAGCAGAAGGCATACAACTATTACATCAGGTACAACAGCAGCAGTATTGTTCCGAAAGACGAATACGAACGCGAACTGATAAACCTTGCCAATCGGATGCCCTTTGATGACCGTGGAAATGACGACATCAAGCTGACGGATATTTCACCTTTACTCCTCCATGACTATCTCGTGAAGGTGAAGAGTTGCTTGGCAGACATCTCACTGACAGACCACATGGAGGATGTGCTGGAGCAAATGGACTTATTGGAGGCTGTACCAGAAGGATGGCGCATCAAGAATGTTGCAGCAATGATGTTTTCTGAACGGCCTGACCGTTTCTTCAAACAGGCTCAGATTGAAATCGTTCTTTTCCCTGAAGGTAGAGAAAAGAATCCCAATAACTTGATAGAGGTGGAACCCATCAGGGGCAGTGTGCCGCAGATGATAGAGAAAACATTAAGCTATCTGAACACCAACATCATCAAGAAACAGATTATTAAGCCCAAGGACAGGGCGCAATCCATAACATTCTTCAACTACCCCTATCAGGCTCTGGAAGAAGCTGTTGTCAATAGTCTGTATCATAGAGACTGGACTATTCGGGAACCTATTGAAATCACCGTAGAGCCTGAACGCATATCCATTCTCAGTTTTTCTGGGCCAAACCACACCATCCCGATGGAGGCTGTCCAAAAAGGTATATCGCTACGTTCACGTCGCTATCGTAACCGTAGGTTGGGAGAGTTCCTGAAAGAATTAGACCTCACAGAAGGCCGAGCTACTGGCATCCCTACTATTCAGGATGAACTACAGGCCAATGGATCTTCTGCAGCAAAGATTGAAACGGATGAAGAAAGGACCTATTTCCTTATAGACATTCCGTGCCATCCTTATTTTATCAATAAGGAGTCTACGACAGATTTGAACGTAGTTACTGATGGCAATGTCACCAAAGATGGCGTAAAAGATGGCGTAAAAGATGGCGTAAAAGAACTAACTGAAGTTCAAGAGGTTATCGTAAAAGAAATGTTGTTTGACCCATATATCACGACGAGCGAACTGGCGCAAAAGACTGGTATTAAGTTTAGGACTCTGCAACGGTATGTCTCTCAGCTACAAGCTGCTGGAATCATAATACGTGAAGGTGGTCGTAAGGAAGGCAAATGGGTAATCCTTAACAAGAAGGAATAATATGGCAAAGTGGTTTCTATATAGGTGATAATAGAAAGCAGAGATATGGTAAAGTTTTTCAAAATAATAGAGAAAATAGTCTGGGTTATCGCAGCATTGGCTATTGTCCTTGTTGTGATTATGATGGTCTATGGTATAATGGCCAACACCCAGCAGGGATGGCAGAAAGTCATACCTTACCTGTATCTTGCGGCCTTCCTTTTTGCCATCTATAAGGCTATGGTTATCATCTTTACATCTTTTTACAAAATACAAATTACTAAGAGACAAGAGTATTTGGATGCCATTAAAGGCATGGGAGGAGAAGGTGGTCATGCTATATTGAACCAAGAGGAAGACCAAAACAAGGATTTGGAAGCGATTTTTGATGCTGTCAAACAGACTCCTCAGGCCGATACTGATTCTATAGTCAGTACTCTGAGGGAACGTTTGCCTGAAGTTGTGCAGGATTTGGTCACCCAGCAAGTAGAACTGGAGAAGAAACGCCTCGCGCAAGAGAACGAGAAGCGATTGAACGAAATCAATGCGATGAGTACCGATGTCTCTGGTGTTATTGAAAGGCGTGACTATCTCTTGAAACTTGAACGGGAAATCAAAAGACAAGAGGCCGAGAATCGAGTACAACGGTTAAAGTATACAGAGGAATATACGATGCTAGTATTCTCGCTTGCTGGTACTCCTGTAGAAGATGTAGAGAAAGTATGCGATGTTGTGAAACTATTTATTGAGACAGGGCAAGTATCAGCCAACAAGAATTTATGCATTCCTTTGAACAAGAAACTACGTAATGCAGAGTTGAAGCAGTTCGTCTATAATATAATAAGGTATAACGGGAAAGAGAATCTCGATGCCGAGTCATTCCTCCAAACAGCTTTCTGTGAATGGTTCAGCGGCAAAAAAGAGAATATCGCCAAAAACTACTCCGTGCTGCCCAAGGATTCATTGGTATCAAAAAGGGGGGGGAAAAGCGGATTTGGAAAGGTTGCGTAAAACTTATAATTAACATAAAGGATTGATTGCATGAAAAAATCAGATATTTTTTGGCAAACATATTTGAGCCTCGAAAAAGAGCTCATTAATGTATCTAATTTCATATTTATAACGGATGAAATTACTACCCATGAGCGTGGCCTAGAAGTTACTAAACCATGTAATTCTCAATTGGAGGCATTTTCGCCACACATAGCAGACTTACTAATACGATGCTGCGTTCAAATTGAAGCTATTTCCAAAGAACTGTATTTTGATAATGGCGGAACAAAACCACGTGGTGATAAAAACTTGTTTTTTGATGAGGATTGTTTGAAACTTATTGATATAAAATGGGCTACACATGATAAACGAGTTTTGGTGGTTGCTCCATTTTTCAATCTGACAAAAGACGAGAATAGAATGCTAAGACCTTTGAAGAATGCTCATAAGAGATCTGGAACATTTTGGGAAAAAGCATATCAAGCTGTGAAACATGATAGGTTTCTTTCTCTCAAAGATGGCAACGTAAAAGCTCTTTTACATTCGATGGCTGCGCTTTATCTTTTGAACTTATATTATAGGAATGACTCTTGGGTAGTTAAATATCAAGAATTATCTAAGAGTGATTTTAGCATGGGGTCTTCTATCTTTGCCGTGAAACAGCCAGAGGTTGGTCAATTATGGTATGGAAATAATCCTATTGCCAGTGAAAGCCCTTATGTCGTAAGATATCAAGCAGAAGATTACAAACGTATTGAGGCAATGCAGAAAGCTGATAGTGAGGCATTAAGTCATTATTGGCAGAAACAGCCAGAACTCAAGGATCCTGAGTTCTTGGCAATTCTTGCAAGAGAAAGGAAGAAACAAGAAATGGATCCTACTCATAGGATTTTGTATCTTTGGGAGTTGGGCATTTATAGGTTAAAAAAACAGTTGCCCACAAGTCTACCATTTGAAGAAAGAAAAAATAGGTTCATCAAGAGTGAGGCTTGGAATTGCTGGATAAATCAGCATAACACTCATCTTAATCCAGAAGACATAACGGAAAATAATATAGACAAAGAGATAGAGAATGTTGGCAGACGATGGGGAATGGATATAGAAAAAAGGTATAACACCATGAACTGGATTCATTTAGCAACGAATGGTGCAATATGCAAAGTGTATATACCATGAATTATTATTTTTCTAACGCACCGATGAAGCGTTAGAAATATTCAGCTTCTAATTAACCCCCATCATTAGCGTCATATATATTTGTATAATTGCAGAAATCTTTGTACCTATGCACCAACAAAAGGAAAAAATATTTAGAAAAGGAAAAGAAAGAATAGGAAGAGCATCACACGGATGCTTATCGATAGTTATTGAGGGACAACATCCAAGATGCTTATGATGTTCCATATTTGTACCAAGACTTTCGTAAATCACTGCTTATCAGTATATGTTAGATTAGAGGAAGTGAAGTAATATAATCAATAAATATAGATAGAGATCCCACGCAACCTTTGTGGTTGCGTGGGATTTTTTTATATCTTTGCAGCAACATACTCACCCCGCTTCCCATAAGAACAGCGCGCTC
>Ga0256406_1001489_pt1 | contig 37479 bp, 22 predicted proteins | sample RumenRJG_03DNA_FD_185986 | JGI IMG/M metagenome (GOLD analysis project Ga0256406, IMG submission 185986) | Bovine rumen microbial communities from Lethbridge, Alberta, Canada - RJG_03 | ecosystem: Host-associated > Mammals > Digestive system > Stomach > Rumen | place: Canada: Alberta | collected...
GGCGGGCAACAAGTACGTCGTCTGGTTCTACATCCTCTCCTTCTTCGTCTGGCTCGTCGTGAGGAATGTGCTGGGGATATGAGAAAAAGGAGCGGAAAGTGCAACGGAGCTTCTGTCTTTAAATCAAGTGACTACATTTGATTAGCACTTTCCGCTTACCTCGCGAGTTAACACTTGCAGGGAAATCTATAGTAAGTTTATCATTTTACCCCCATAAGTTTAAAGCTCTTAAGAATCTCCTTTCTCTCATTGTATTTGCTCCTTGGGTCAATGAAATTATCAATATACCAATCGTTGTTCTCATAACTTAATTCCAATCTTATATTGTTAAATTTAAGAAGTGATTCACTGAATGAACATATTAACGTGGACTCCATCCTAATCCGCCTTTCCATATAATGCCTTTGTCTTGCGCCCAACCAACGTAGGACAATGGCTTTTCCTTTGTGGGCAGCAGCCATCGGCATCATCTCCTGTTACGCTTCGCTTCATCTGCACCTTTTTGGGTGAAAACAACCTGAATCAAAAGAAGATCTTCTCGAACACCGCACCGACGGCACCGATGCTTTCGATACGTTCTATATCGGCTGCGAGAAGTTCTCACAGCACGATTTATACCCAATTTGCGTGGGTGGGGTGAGATAATGCAATAAAAGTATCTGTTTGTCGTTTTTATGGTGTAACTTTGTGAAGTATAGTTGTCGAATTTATGACAAAAAAGAAACACTACAGAAAAACAGCGTCAAAGACATTCCCTATAAGATTAACAATAGGAAATGTCTACTTCTCAATTTGTGTTGGCATTATCTTATATGCAGTTATTTCTGCACTGATTTTGACACCAATTCTAAAACATTACGGAAGTCTGACAATAGCGCGCATATGGTACCGGCTGTAGCGCTCTAAATGGTACCGGCAAAAGCGCGAAGCAAAAATGGTTTTACCGGATTGAAAAACATTTGGCTACAGGCCTTATTTTTACTTTTGCAAAAGTAATGATTTTTTCTTCATCTGGCGCAGACTTTCACCTTGAAGTTGGATAATGTTAGCATTATTTATGATTCTATCCATAATGGCGTCAGCCAGGGTCGGTTCTGCGATATAATCATACCACTTATCGATTGGCAGTTGAGAGGCTATGATGACGGACTTCTTCTCATATCTGTCCTCTAGGATTTGCAGCAGAGCCAGCCTTGCATTGGCTGTCATGGGAGCCAGTCCAAAATCATCAAGGATTAGAAGGTCGTCCCGGTTAAGATGATTGAGGAGCTTGATGAAGGATCCATCGCTTTTAGCTATTGAGATTTGCTCTATGAACCTGTTCATGTTGTAATACTCTGTTCTAAGTCCCAGACAGCATGCCTGTCTCCCCAGAGCATTGACGAGAAAGGACTTTCCGCATCCGGTCAGGCCAGTAACCAACAGATTCTCAGCTCTACGGACGAAGTTGCAGTCGCTGTATTCTGCCAGCTGAGCCTCCGTGAGGTTTCTGGCCGTGGAACAGATAACGTCCTCTATGACAGCATTGTTATAACGAAGTTTGCTGGTCCTGAGATACATGGCTGCACACCATTATCTTCACTACCTGAAAGAACAAGCTGTTCACGCAGTCCTTCATGTGCTCTGACCGGAAGCGGTTGATTGTCGAGAAGGAAGGGTGCTGGTTGCCGCTGAGCCACATGTACTGGATGTTCCAGTTCATTGCGTCCTCTATCTTGCGGCAGGAGTATATGTTGTTCATGTAAGCATAGAACACCACCTTGAGCAACATACGGGGATGGAACGGAGTTGTGCCGCCGGACTTGTATGTGCGGATGAGCTCGGTCAAGTCGAGCCCGTCCACTATCCTGCTCAGGAGGCAGACTGGATGATCCTTGGGAATTCTTTCTCCAAGATTGGAAGGAAAAAGAACAATTTCGTTGGGGGTAAGTTTTAAATTGTACCTTTGCCATAGCTTAAGTTCAATACCCGAAATTACTAATTTTTGGGACATAACAAAGCCCGAGCTTGTGAAAGTTCGGGCTTTAATGTGTTAAATTCGATGATGGCTCAAAATGGACTTTTGACACAGCCTCATTTTTTTATTGCTTGCGCCCTTTTTGAGCGCTTTGTCTCAGACTTTATTTGAATCATATATAAAGGAAAGCATAAGAGAAAATCTCATTGGAAGATGCTAGGGAAACTGTAGACGTAATGGCAGCAAGCGAAAGGACTATATAGGACGACGATACATAAACAAAGTGATGCCATCTGGCTAAAATCGAATGTCATACAAAGTAGCAATGGTATAGTTCAGCGTTATATTAATTGTAAAAAAGACATGGGCAGATGACGCAAGTATGGGGATTTTTTTTAACTTTGCACCGGATATGTCGGATGTCATGACGGATGTCCAGACTAGCCAAAATTTTACAAAACATTTAACTTGAACAATATTTAGTACACATGTTTTTCCCTAATTATTTGAACAGACTACGTCTGAGTATGATGGTCTTGCTCGTATGTGGATTATCAGCAAATACTTATGGTCAGCAGATGCTGACGGAGAAGACTTCGAGCGTGACGTATCAAGAACAGATAGATGGTGATATCATTGTTTGCGGCGGCGGACTGGCTGGAGTATGTGCAGCAGTATCCGCGGCGCGGCATGGGGCCAAAGTGGTTCTGATACAAGACCGTCCTATGCTGGGAGGCAATGCCTCAAGTGAAATTCGTATGGGTATCTGTGGTGCCAAAGGAGACCAAAATAGTGAAACGGGTATCCTGGAGGAAATCCAGTGCCGCAACGTGAGATATAATCCTCTTATGCGCTACACGCTGTGGGATGATGCTATGTACAGCACGGTTGTTACGGAGCCCAATATCCGCCTGCTGCTCAATACATCGGTCAATGATGTAGTTATGTCAGGTGACAAAATCGCTGCTGTCAAAGCATGGAATACCAACAACTACACACACTATCAGGTCAACGGGAAAATATTTATCGACTGTACGGGCGATGGCATTTTAAGACTCTCGGGCGCAAAGTACAGAATAGGTCGTGAGCTCCCGAGCGAATTTGATGAGACATTCCTACAGACAGGTGGTGATGCACACACAATGGGCAACTCCATCTTGTTCCAGCTCCGTAAGACCAAGGAGGATCACCCCTTCAAAGCTCCAGACTGGGCTTACCACTTTACCGATGATGACTTTAACTACGATACGCCTAAATCGACTATACCCAATATCAAATTTAATTACAAGAAACTTTTCCCGAAGGATAACAATTTCTGGTGGATTGAGTTCGGTGGCAACATCAATACGATCAAGGATGCTAACGATATACAGTATGAACTGAAGCGTATAGCCTACGGCGTATGGGAATATATGAAGAATAATCCGGACGGTCGTTGCAAAAATTATGATCTTGATTGGATCGGATCACTACCCGGCAAGCGAGAGTCAGCCAGATATGTAGGCCCATACATGTTTAGTCAGCATGACGCAATGTCCGGAGGCCACTTTGACGATGTGATAGCCTATGGCGGATGGTCACTCGACGACCATGATCCTGAGGCATTCCATAAAAAAGGTCGTATCTCTGTAGAGCATTTTGCTCCGGGTCTATATGGTCTCCCATTCAGGTGCCTCTACTCAGTCAATGTGCCCAACCTCATGTTTGCAGGACGTGATATCTCAGCTACTCATATGGGGCTCTCCGGAACGAGAGTGATGGCTACTTGTGCGCTACTGGGACAAGCCGCCGGAACAGGTGGAGCCCTTGCTTTGGCCAAAAATACTTACCCTGCAGGTATCAGTAAAAATTATATCAAAGAGCTGCAGAGCGAACTTGAAGACGACGACTGCATGTTGCCCTATCGCTGGCGTAAGCCTAATGCGCTCACTTTGGCAGCCAGGGTAGATACCTCAATTGAGGTATTGCGCAATGGTATTGACCGCAAATGGAATGGGGTAGACAACGGAGTCTGGGTCAAGCCTGGCGAAGAGCGTATCGTATATACTTGGAAGAAGGAACAGACTCTCCAAGGCGCTCGTATCATCTTTGACTCAAATCTCAAATGGCGTAGCAAGCGTATGCCAAAACTTGAAGGACTTACGCAACGCATTGAAGTCGCTCCAATGATGGTAAAGACATTCCATATCGATGCAAAGACTAAGGACGGATGGAAGACAGTCTATACAGATAAGGAAAACTATCTGCGTTTGCGCAAAGTATCATTTGCTCCTGTCAAGGCTAAAGCTCTTAGACTTGTCGTTGACTCCACTTGGGGAGGCGAAAAGGGACATGTCTTTGCCTTGGATGCACTGTAATCGATCCTACTAAGTTAAGTATAATCTGCCAGCGTAATAAGCAAAAGTTTTTTTGCTATGACTATTATGATGATTGTCCAGTTGCTCACGTACTACTGGCTTTGTGGGTCAGCAGTTGTTATGGCAATCTAGCTCTGGGAACTATTTCTGGTATCGGCTTGGCGATGCTTATATTCGGTTTTCAACTGAAGTCCGGTTCTCCACTTACCGATGTCATTTATATCATCATTGCCGCGGTCACTTGCGCGGGAATACTTCAGGTTTCCAGAGCATGGATTGGATGATACAAGTGGCAGAGTGTCTGCTACGTAAGCATCTTGATTGCATCACATTTTTGGCGTCGCTATGTACTTTCTTCCTGGCTGTACTTGTGGGTACGGGACATGTGGTCTATACCCTGATGCCTACCATTTGTGATACAGCGCTCAAAAAAGACATTCGTCCTGAGCGTCCGTGCGGCGTTGCATCCTTCGTTTCTCTAGGTATCACTAGCTCGCCCATCGCTGCTGCCGTGGTTGCTTTTTCTGCCATCTCCTCAGCCAACGGCTTTCATGCCAACAACAGATTATAATGGTCACTATCCCTGCTTGTCTATGTGGACTTATGGCTGCGCCGCCGCATCCTACAAGTGAGGTAAGGACTTGAACAAGGATCCGTCCTTCAGGTAAAGCTGAAGGACGCTGTGTAGCGAAACTATATCTATGGCAATTCTGCTACGACGCTGTACAAGAAGATTGCCCCAGAGAGCAAGCGAGCTGTATACATCTTCCCTGGTGCTCTGGGTGTCATAGTCCTTTCTCGGTTGTACAAATGCTGGGATTCAATCTGCTTTCGAGCTACGATGTTGTACAAGCTGTCAAGGACGGAAAGCCTGAGATTACCATCGCTGCAGGTGGAAATGTGACCGAAACGGCCAAACAAATAGCCTGAGCCGGTGTCGTGGTCCATGAAGTTACTGAAGTTGTGAAGAAGCCTTTGGCGATGAATCTTGTCATCCAAAATAGTGATAATCAAGCGGCTGCCGTGATGATTATCTTTTGTGAGGTTAGTCCCCAAGAGACGGTAAGAGGAGCTGTATGGCAGAGCGGTATGTTGCTGTTGTTGCCATCTATGGTATTGCTTGGCTGGCTGGTACTTACTTTGCCTGGACAATAGCTATTGCATTCTTCCTCGTCTCCGTGCTTATTAATTCGCGGTGCTGTTGTTGTGGCAATGCTGCCATTGGCTTATAACCTGGGTATTGACGGATTTCTACTGTGTGTTCTGCCAAGCGTTTACGAGTATTTCTTCATTCCCAACTATCCCAGTGACATTGCGACAGTTAACTTTGCCCGCAGTGGTACGCGACTGTTATTGGCAAATACCTGCTCAATCTCTCCTTTAGATACCAGGGCTGATCAGTGTCTTTGTCTGCATGATGCTTACGGTATCTCATTTGTTTGTCATTCGATGCAAATCTTCAGACGCCTCGTTGGATGAATATGAACAATCCGGAATCTATGTCCTTTGAGGAATCCGGATTATATTTCTTTCGATTATCGGACGTCGACGGAGAACGTTTTGACTCAGTGGAAAATCAGAGAAGAACAAGACTTTCCTTGTCGTCCACTGAATATCAGTCAGGTCTCATCTGTTGCTCTTCTCGTCAGTTTGTAGGCATCTGTCCGTGACGGAAATGCCTTGAGCGACTAACCAGGCTAATCGCAACGGATAGGCTCTCAATTAGTCCTTTTCCACAACCTCTTTTCACAGGAATTCTTTCTTGCTACCATGGTTTCAGGATGGATGGTGTCTGCTTTGCTGTATTCTCTTTACAATAGACTACCCCCGTTACCCTTGGCCCTGGATGGTATGGCTTTAGTTCTGCAGTCTCTCTCTCATCGATAAATTTTTCCGCGAGAGATTAGACTGCAGGTGTTTGGCTCTTTCCAAGGGACTATGTAAATATAATTTTTATATAAAATCGAGACATTATTACACACTCTAAGACAAATATATAAGGTGAACATTTTTCTTAGATTTTCTCTGTAACTCGATGAATGCTAAATAATTATAATAACATCTGAGTTTTGTAACTTATTTAGTGCCAATGCGAAGCGAGATGGCGTCTAGTTTAAAATAAGTCGGATCTATTTTAAAATAAGTCCGACCTTGTCGCGCGAACAATGCGACTTGTTGTTACAACATCGCACCTGTACAAGGCAATTCATCAGAATTATTATATTAAACATAAGGGGCAATCAAAAAGAGACGGGCATTTGTCGTACACTTTGAAAAATCTCTAGAGACAGAGGCCCATCCAGACGATGCTCTTGACTGCATAAGAGTTACTCAACAAATATTCTCAAGGAGGATCGTACGGCGAGTATTTACTAGGCTCTGGTCGCGGAGTTTGAGAGTTTCCCTGTCCGGACCCATGGGGCGCCGCATTCTGGGGACATGACGAAAGACTCAACTCTTCCAGTACGATTACTGTGCCACAGAGTCGTAGCGGAACTTTTTCGGCGTGTGGTCGGAGCTCTCAGATCGAGTCTGAGAGGCGATCTAGAACTCAAAAATGTTCTGCATTCCGCATGGCCGAACGTCACTCTCACACGTTCTTCCTAATATTATTGCTCCATTACTTTGGCTAAGGTGTAGAGTGTTGCGGAAAGGCCGATCTGGTGAGGAACTATGTCGGAGAGAATCTTGACGATAGTTCCTCTGGGATTTCTAGTTATTCCTTTAGGAGAAAAAGTCCGTCAAATTTTTCCTATGATCAAGTATATTTACCGGACGAGAGAGAATTTCATACTTAGGCCAAAGTCTTGAGTCGTTGTTGGGTAGGAGGAAGAGGTCAATAGAGGCGTTGTCGTCTGGCGATCAAAGTAGAGGCTGAGGGTGAGCAGTTTGCTCAGGGTATACTCTGCAGAGAAGGAGAGCTTAAAAGCCTTGTTTCCGCTTGTCGCCTGAGAAGTTTCAGTAAGGATGTCTCGATTGATGGCGCTTTGGTCTCGCAGGGAGATATCTAAGCGCAGATTAAGCGTGTTGTTCATCCCAGACGAAGTTGGGGTGGTGGAGGGGCTTGTCGTGCTGCTCGTATTGTTTGTTGCTCCAGAAGTGCCCTGCTCTGAGGCACCCTTTCCAGCCGCGGGCTTAGGTGCTGTACGATGCCGGGTGGAGCGGCGCCGTTTCTGTGCTGGCTGGCGGAAGATTTTCAAGTCATTGATCTTATATCCCATACCGATCACCAAGTCATTACTTGAAGCCTCAGTGAGTTGCTGAGAAGCCATACTAAGAGAGAGTACTCGAGTGCGATTGTATCTCAGACTGAAGGTGAGGTCATTTTGCAGCGTTGTTGTCACGCCGATAAAAGGTGAGAAGGCTTCATTGATTGACACTGTGCTGATATCATAGAGAGAACTTGGGATAGGATTGCCAGTCGTAGCATCGTTGATGAATCCGAGGTCACCCATATATTGCATGAAACTGCTGTATGAATTGTAGGATCCGACGGAGAAGATGCTCTTGTAGGCGTGCTCAAGGGTGAGACTCTTGAGGTGTTGTTTAAACCAGGGGATACGCATTAGTCCTCCATAAGTTATATGCCAATTTGGGAGCATACGTGTGATGGAGGGGAAGATGTCGAGAGAGCTCTTGGATGATCCTCCGCAATATGCGGCTAGAAAAGCGGGTATCATGACGTCTGCACTATACATGCTGACCGTACCATTGGCCGGATTAAAGACTTGTCCGGCTAATGTGCTCGCAGAGGGGTAGGGGGCATTGGCATATTGGGCCTCAACGCGATTTCTGAATGTGGGCAGATAGCTCAAGAATTTACGGAAAGTGGAGCTGCGGTAACCATTGTCAGCGTTGCCGATGCCTGAGAATGCGGTCCCGATGCTTATGGTCGTCATATTGAAACTGCCACTCTGGGTAAAAGGCATATTGTCGTACATGTAAAAGATGCTCTTCGCCTTGCTCATGGTACGAGTAGCGACCAGGTCTATCTTGAGTCCTGAAATAGGCTCAAGTAGGGCGGTAATTTGAAGATCATTGTTGCGATTGGTGGTGGCGGGATTGGACACGCTGTCGTTGTCGAGTAGCCATCCTTTCTCAGAAGCTCGACGGATATAGCTGTCTCCTGTTAATCCGAAGGCAAAGTCCAGACCCGGTGTAAGGCTTCCGCGTGAGTTTTGTCCGAAAAAGTCTCCGACATTGGGCATGAAACCGGGAAGGCTCATATTGTACATATTGGAGTAGCTGACATTGACATTGCGCACCATCATGAGCGTGCGCGCCATGAAGCGGCCAAACTTATACAGTGGCGACTCCTGGGTGGACTTGATTGCTGTTACGGTAATCTTGACTTGCTGGCTGTCCTGATTGAGAATGCGTATTGCATTGGAGCCGTCGATCTTGTAGAGCAGACGATAACGTTTGCCATCAGCGGTGACAGCGCGTACACGCACATTTCTGGTCTTGAGTCCATGCCTAAGTACTCGAGCCGAATCAGTCCCAATTTGGACTTCCTTTTCAAACTTTGTGATGGGCTTAGGCTCATTAGAGTTGGACTTCCTTCCCCTGCTTGACGAGGAGTGGGTCGTAGCGTAGTAGCGGTTGGCCTTCTTGAGAAATGGGACCATATTGTAGAGGTCCTCGAAGTTGAGGCGCCCGTTGACTCGGATGTTTCGGCTATTGTTGATGACGTTGCCATAAGTGGAACCGTCTTCGAGGGTGGCACCGCGTTCCCAGTTGTATGCAGAGCTATAGTTGAAATCAGCTGTGAGCCATTTGAAGGCAGGAATGAGGCTAAGCGGCAGTTTATAGGATAGATTAAACGATTGCGCAAAAGATAGGGGGCGCCCAAAGTTTTTGATGCTCTTCCATACGGAGTCTTTCCAAACTGTATATTCGTCTGGATAAAGCGACTTGTTGACGGGCGTATATGGCTCGGTGATTTCGGCATTAGTGCCCGTCTGTAGGGATGCATGGATATTGGGCGTGAAATCCCAGTTGAGCATCATGCTGCGGTTCCAGAGGAAATCGCTGCTGAAAGTCAGTGGTAGAGAACGGTCATTGAGATTGTCAATGTCTCGCTCCTGAAGCTCATAGTACGACCGAGTTATGTCAGAAGAAAGATTGAGACTCTGCGGCAACCAGTTGAACTTAAACTGTTGCAAAATATTGAGCCAGCCATTCTTATCCCTCAGCTTCTTAAATGGGGCAAAAGGCTCGTAGACGGGACTATAGTCATAATTGGCCGCAAACTTCCAAGTATCATTCTTTTCCCACATTGTGGTCTCTCCGGAGCTGTAAGCGTGACTATGGGAATAGCTGAATGTAAAGTTGGCCGGATCATAAGGCATCGGGTGGTGTTTTGTGGCAATGTCTACATGTACACCGGAGAGACTAAAGTTGCGGTTGACCGTCGTTGTCGTGACAATATTTTTCAGAGAGTCTTTCTCTGCCTTAGTTGCGAGGGCGTCAAGCGCGTCATCAAGTAGCACATCATTGTCTAGTGGATTGTATTTGGGGACTACTTTCTGCTTGGAATAGGAGTAATAGAGTGGGGCGTTGACCTTGGTTTTTTCTGGGAAAAATTTGCCGAGCTGTATATTGGTCGTAATTCCGTACTGATAAAGGTTGTCATTACGGCGCTCGTTGATGCCTTGTTCGATTCCGCCAAATCCTGCGGTCTCGATATGCCCTTGCATGGAGATGGTGGCGACGTCTGAGAGCTTGACATTGAGTTGTCCGCGCGCCGCATAGCCTCCCTCTTCTGTATAGCCCTGCATGCGAAGCTCGTTGACCCAAACTTCGACGCTTCGTATGGCCCGCGCGTTGTTGCGTACGCCGATCATGATGGTCCGGATGTCACCCAGAGAGGGATTTCCCATGACGGTCATCTTGTTGTTGGGACGATTGGCGTCATAGTCGCTGAAGGCTATACTGTAAGAGGCCTGTCCGAGGGACTTCTGCCGATTGCGCTCTTTCTTGAGATTGGTGAGCAGGGAGAGGTCAATGTCCAGCATATTCTCCTCAGGCCATACCAGCTTGCAGTCTGAATTGCTGTATCGGTCATAGTGGCCGGGCGCGGTGAGCGTGAGGGGTATTTCGTATTCATAATAATTATTTTTGTAGTCTGAGCCGAGCCTGATAAACACGCTTGTCTCGCCATTGCGGAGGGCCTGGTCGCCTGTCAGCGCGTTGGCGTGAGAAAACATTTGGATATGCTTGTACTGGCGCAGGTCGAGATTATAGTTCTTGTACACAGCGCGAGACTCCCCCGAGGGCAGGTTCTTGACGGTAATATTGAGTGCTTGCTCATTGTTTTCGGTGAGCTGGCTCTGAGTACGGTCTACTACGGGGCTGATGCCCGGCGGGAGTACATAGTTGACTGGGGTCTTGGTATTGTTTTCCTGAATATTGACGGCAGCGACATCCAGACTTCCACTGGCGGCTTGATTGGCCCGGCCTTGGAGGCTATAGTCATAGTTGCGCCATTCGCCGCGTACCAGTTCCAGCGTGCCAAATCGGAGCACAATCGGCTTCTCAAAATTGGTCATAAACATTCGCATGAAACGTATACTTGAGAAGTCGTTGATGTTGCCCTGCTTGCTGCGGTATTCGCTCAGTGGAATGCGGAAGAGATACCAGTTAACCGTGGGCTGTGTGCCGTTTCGCAGATTCACTTTAGATGCATGACTGTCGACGATATAGCCCTTGCCGACCTGCATGCTGTCGGCGCTTAGATGAATCTTGTATTCGTAATAATTATTGTATTCGTTGAGGGTGTAGTCCCGGTTGATGTCCTCCGCGTCTGGCAAAGTCTTGTAGGCCGTGCTGTAGCTCTCTGGCGAATTTTTGCTGTCGGGCGAATTGCCTTGCGGATTGTTGATGCGCTTGTAGCGGTCGAGAATGGAGCGACGCTCTGCGTCATAGTCCCTTCCGCGGAAGTAGTGGTAATCATCACCTGCCGGGTCTTGGGCTATGGAGTCGTAGACAGTGCTGCTGACGCGTCCTCGTATAGCATTGAGGTAGTCCAGATAGCTCTGGTGAGTCCGTTCCTCGGTGTCAGTCAGTCCGTTGAGGCCCACATCCTGTTGCTCGCGGGCGCCCGAGCTGGTGTTGAATGCATAGGTGACAGTCGTTTGGGTGGGCACTTTTCCCCAGTTATTCTCGATATAGTTTGTGCTGCCATCTGTGGGCATGCCGCTCTCGTAAAACTTGTTGCCGTCCTTCAGAATATCCTCACTGATGTCGCCTAGGTCGATGTAGAAGTCTCCGCTGTTGTCTAGTCCCTGTTCGCGCAGATAGATGTAGGGGTCCATCATCCAAAACTCGATGTACTCTATGTTGGCGGCTTCAAAATCGGAAGTGTTGATAGACCTCATCATGCCGCCCCATTTTTTTGCCGGATTTTGGAGCGTACCGTCAGTATTGAGATTGGGGTTGAGGTTGTACGGGCCACGCAGATTGGGATAATAGGCGAGGTTGAGGATATTGAGCGTGCTGGATTCGCCTACGGTAAGTTCTCTGTTTGGGAAGAGTTCGGTACTGTAGACCTCGCGCACGTAGTGATTGGAGAGCTGCTCCAGGTCGCTCTTGATGTGATTGGGCGTGAGTGAGGAACTGCGGCGGGTAAAGAGAGGATCAATATTGTACCAACTGAGGAGGGCCCGATTGTATCCGTAGCGCACGTCATTACTATAGTTGGCTTCACTGAAGAGGAGAGGCGTACTGCTGATGACCCAGTCTGTTGGCGTGCTGATGTCAATAGCGCTCTTAGTGTTCTCAAAATCATCCAGATAGGAGGAGTGCCCTTGACTCTGGCTGTTGGCACCAGTCTTGAGCTGGGCAAACTCGGCCGTGAGGTCGATGGACGAAGGCTGTGTCGCGTGGAGGAAGGGGAGCTTGTCCAGCATGTCTGTTAGCCATTGGCTATTTTGCTTCCAGCTCAGATTGAGTCCCAGCATCATATTGTTGAGCGGCTCGTTGCCCATGGCGATTTTGGATGTCAGCGATTGTTCACGGAGATAGAGTATTGTGCCTCCGAGTAGGAAGTTCTTGGTAAAGTCGTATTCCCAGTTCAGCCCGAGCATTGTCTTGCGCTCCAGGGATTCTCCCGTACTCTCCAGACTCACATTGATGGGAGTACCCGCATCTATCAAGCTCTGATTTAGTATGGTGACTTCACCTGTGGCATAGTTTACGCTATAGTCCGAGTTCTCTGTGAGTGTGATGCCGCCTGCTGTGACGACGACCGAACCGCGCGGCACATTGATGGCTCCAAGCGAGATTACATTACTTGTTGTGCCCTGATATCGTCCGGAGAGAATAAATTTGTTTTTTTCCGTCATCTGTTTGGCGACTGTCTTGGTCGAGTCGTAGAGCTCCTGGTAAACGTATTTGTCGCTTATGGCCGTATTGCTGATGACCCTCGCCAGATAGTTGCCAAAGGGTTCCACGCTGGGCAGAAATACCCGTCCGTTGGAAGCATCCACTGTATACCCGTCGATGAAGTCAAAGTAGCCGTTGGGGTGGGCCTGATTTTTGTTGTCTAGGCGATCGAGTCTCATGAGCTTCAGCAGCGTGGTGGTCTTGTATTGCTCCTCCGGCAGATAAGTCAGGTACACGCCGTTGGAGTCGCTGAGATACTTGATGTCTAGGCGGAAGTTTGTCTTCTCAATATTATTGGCTCCGAGCGAATAGACATTTTTCATCATCAAGTCCCAGTTGGCCATCGTCGGAGTATTGTTGGCATTTTTGAGGCTCTTGACGTAGAGGCACTGTGTGCTCTCCGTATTGTCGGTGGAAAATTCGCCCACCTGATACGTCGCTCCCATATACGTGTACTCATAGGCGACAGCTAGCACTTGGTCAGTCTGGAGGGTAGACTTAAGGGAGATATATCCCAGCGATGTGTTGACATCATACTCCGAACTGCTGAGCAGCCTCGCGCTCTCCACCTTCTCATAGTCTATGCCGCCCGAGAGGTCAGAGAGCGTCGTGTAGACCTGGTTGATATTGCGTGCGCCTGTATAGCTCGTGTTGAGTGTCGAGTAGAGCGTGTTGGCGTTGTTGCTCGGCGGCGTATTGCTTCCCGCGCCTGTCCAGCGGCTGCTGGAGATGTGGCTGCCTTCGCCTAGGTCAGTAAAAGCGATGATATTGCGGGTGTTGGTCGTCGTATTGTTCTTGTTCGTCACCCACACCTCGACCCTGTTGATCGTGATGCCGCTGGAGATATTGGGCAGTTTGCTCATCCACGTGTCGTAGTGGTCTCTGAAGAAATGGGAGAGGAAGAAGTGTCGGTTGGACTCATAGTTGTCCGCCGTAATCTCAAAGGCTGTCATCTGGTTACCGCCTTCCGACGAGACCGATTTGCTGACGCTCTTCTTCTGGCTGACGACCGTCTGTACCTTGAGTTTACCAAATTGTAAATCCGTCCTCACGCCGAAAAGCGAACTTGAGCCCTGTATCAGACTGTTGTTGGTCGGAAAAGAGACGTCGCCTGCTTCCAGCAGTTTGACGATCTCATCCTCTTTGCCCTGATACTGCAGTTTCATCTGCTTGGCGTCAAAGTCAAAGGTGGACTCCGTATTATAATTGAGGTTAAAGTCCATCTTGTCGCCGATCTTTCCGTTCATCGACAGGTTGACCTTCTCGTCAAAGTCCAGTCCCGTCGTCTTACGGTTGCGGATCGGGAGCGATGGGTTGTCGATGTTCTGATAGTTGACGCCCAGCTTGAGTTCCGCCGATCCCTGGCTTGTAATCTGTACGCCACCGGGGCCAAATATCTTCTCCGCCGGACCGAGGTCAAACTGCATGTGGGAGAAGTCAAACTTATCTTTCTTACCCTGATTGGCATAAGCCTCTGCGTTTTGCTGGGCATAGTATTGTCTCATTGACTTGTGTATGCTCCATTGCCGATACTCCTCGGGTGACATCACGACAGGAGTGTTCATGTAGCCGCCGCCTATTTTGGTGCCGAGGATATACTGGCCGGTCTCCTCGTCATACTCCACATCCGTTTTGGAATTAACAGGGTCATCGAGATCGAGCATCTTCTTATCTGCATCTTTGCGGGTGATAGGTGCTGTCCTCTTGACGGGATAGCGTACAGAATCCTCGTCTTGTGCATGTAATGCCGCGTGATGCTGATACATGGCACTATCCAGCTCAAATGGATGTGCCCATATCATGCTCCCTAGCAGGAGCAGCATCACGGCAAGTAGACGAGACTTCAGTTTGGACATCTTGAGATAGCGAAAGGTTGAGATGAAATCACATGCATAAATGGTTGGACCCTTTTTACATCTCTTTCAAAGCATGCTTGATCAGTTCCTCCGTACTCAGCGTACTGTCTTTGTGCAGCAGGACGTCCACTATTTTGCGACTCGGGGCAGGTGCAAATCCCAGCATAGTCAACGCACCTACAGCCTCTTCCTCCTTCTGCAGGTACTCCTCGTCAGGGCGTGATTCGCGCAGTTTCTGGCTGCCCGTCAGGTGGAGGGCTCCCACTTTGTCGCGCAGCTCCACGATAATGCGCTGTGCCGTGCGCTTTCCGATGCCTTTCACTGTCTGCAGTGAGCGCTCGTCGTCAGCCTCGATGGTCGTGACCAACTCCTGAGGTGTCATGGCCGAGAGTATCATGCGCGCTGTGCCGCCGCCCACGCCGCTCACCGATGTTAGCAGCACAAACAGCGCCCGTTCCTCTTTCGTCGCAAATCCGTATAGTACCCACGCGTCCTCCCTGATGCTCTCGTAGATGTACAGCTTCGCCTCTTCTCGGCCCTGCAGGGCCGTATAACTGTTGAGTGAAATATTGATGCTGTAGCCCACGCCCAGTACGTCCAGTACCACACAGGCAGGCTCCAGTTCCGCGATTTTTCCTCTGAGATATTCTATCATCGTCTATTGAGTCTTTCCACTATTTCCTTTTAACGGATAACTGTACAAAATATTGTATTGTTCGCCTTCCAAAAAGATGACAGCTACCGTGTCAACGCCTCATTTTTCCAGACAGATCTATCTCCATGCGCGCGAAGGCCGCGGCCGAAACCGACAGAGTGAAGACTACCCCCGATGCGCGGATGCGGCAGACAAGAAGAAAAGGAAAAAGAACTCTCTCTCTGCGCTAAATGTCAGCAAGCTGCTTGCTTACTATTTTTATGGCTGATTTTTACGCAGATATGCGTGATGAGTATTATCCTATCTGCTATTTAATCGGGGCGGGAAACTATGCTCCGATTACTTACTCACACCACTCCTTTTCCTTTGGGTGTCTTTATGCAAGAGTGAGGCTTGAGGATTTCAGGGTGGCCCATTTTAATCAAGGTTCTCCAGAGATATCTATTTTTATTATAAAAAATGAAATGAGAGCCTTAATTTATGCCCGAATATATAAGAAGATAAATCCAGTTGAGTTGCTCCTATAATCCTCTGAAATTCAGAATGTTACAATAAAATCCAATCTTTTTGTAACTTGTTGGTTTTCAGGTGATAACGACTTGCCTTCTAGTTTAAACTACATCGGACCTAGTTTAAACTACATCCGACCTTGTCACGCGAACAAGGCGACTTGTCATGACAGCTCGGCGCTTGTAAGAAGCAGAATAAATTTTTATTATATTATAAATAATATGAGCAGAGAAATGAGATTCTGCGGAAAGCTGAAGAGTCGTGCCACTATTCTGATAGTGGCATACGCAGGGTTTGTCCATACGCTCCTGCTATTACTTCTCAGAAACGCAAACATATAGACTTGACGGCTGAAACAGCGATTTGCCGTATGTTCTGAGAGAGCTATTATAGATAAAAAGGCAGTATACGGATGGTATCCTTCATATTGTAGTTTATTTTGGAAAAATACTGCAAGGATGTCATATGACGGGCAGGGGAGAAATTGCACAATAAAGCAGATGAGGCCGCATAGAGAGTGCTTGGCTTTACGGCGGTTACATACGGGGGCATTACGATGAGATTCACATGGCTTCCTTGATGTCCTATCCTCGGATTTCATAGCAAAGATTTCCGATGCAAAATTGAAGTGTTTCCATATCCACCTGAGCGATATTACAGAATAATAAATCTTTTTTCGTATTAATCAAAGAGACACTGCAGATAAAAAATCACCCTACTCAGACTCTCCAAACGATAGGCTTAGCTTCACCATTTTTCATCACTCTCATCTTTACCTTTATAAAATTTGTCCGGGGAAATGAGAGTTTGTATTTCATCGAGGAGTAGAAAAAGACAGTTTATACTTTCTTAAGTTTGAAACAATATTAAATCACATGTTGTATATGTTAAAAATATTTAGCAACATACATTTTTAAAGCTACCTTGCTTTGCATAGTAATGAAGTTTGCATACATTTGCAGCGTAACAAGGTAGTTCGTCTGGCCAGCGACTGCCTAAAATTTACTAGAAGACAATGAACGTAGAGAATGCGAAATCACAGATGCGGAAGGGAATGCTGGAATACTGCGTCCTGCTCTTGTTGAAGAATGAGCCTGCTTATGCTAACGACATCATGTCCAAACTGAAGGAGGCTGAATTGATTGTCGTAGAGGGTACGCTTTATCCTTTGCTCAATCGCCTCAAGAGGGATGGTCTGCTCAGCTATCGCTGGCAAGAGTCTACTCAGGGACCGCCACGTAAGTACTATACTCTGACTCCGGAGGGCCTTACTTGGTTGCAAGGGCTTGATGCTGCTTGGACCGAACTCGAATCTACAGTCCATCGGCTCAAGTCGGATCAAGTAGATTTGTCCCAATTATTATAGGCAGCATATACGCTTCTGAAGTTAGCCCAATCATTAATCACCTTTTTTCAAGCCAAAACTACCAAATAAAATGATGAAGAAAAATATTACCATTAATCTATATGGTTCACTCTATCAGATAGACGAGGACGCCTATCAATTGCTCCAAACCTATGAGGACAGTATGAGGGCCTATTTTGCCAAGCACGAGGGTGGGGCAGAAATCTCCGACGACATCGAGCATCGTATTGCCGAGCTCTTGAGCGAACTTAAGGCACAAGGTCGGGAAGCCATAGACATCGACGACGTGCAAAGCATTATCAAGCGCATCGGTCAGCCTGAGGAAATGGGCGACACGCCGTCAGACTTTGATCAGACTGAGACCAATACCAATACAGGTAAGACGACTGCAGACCTGTCCAAAGGTCCCAAAAAACTGTACCGTGATCCGAGGGATCGCATGCTTGGTGGTGTGTCGAGCGGACTGAGCAAGTATATTGGCGGAGATGTCCTGCTGTGGCGTATTCTCTTTGTGCTGCTGACCATTTTCTCCTCCTTTAGTTTCTTGGTCATCTACGTCATCCTTTGGATTGTCGTGCCCGAGGCCAAGACGGCGGAGGACTTCCTGCGTATGGAGGGACGACCTGTTACGCCTGATACCCTAGCCCAGCAGGTGTCCGAGACAGCTGCGAGCGCCAGTCAGAAGCAGCCACAGAGTTATTCTGGTATTAATGGAATTTTGCGCTTTCTTGTACTTATCTTCAAGATTGTTCTTTACTTGTTGGCCGGATGCCTGCTGCTCGTATTTCTTTGTGGATTGATTGCTGTTGTTGTCTGTGCATTAGTAGGACTGTATAGCGTACTCACGGCAGGAACCGTATTCTCTAGCTTCGGTCCCGACAATGTTCGGATTCTGGAGTTTATCAACCTATTACCGCCTCACACCTCTACCATCTTCTGGTTGTTGCTTGTCTCACTATTCGCTCTGTGCGGCATCCCTGTCTATGCCACCATCCACTATCTCTTATCCAGAAGCCGGAAGGCACAGCCTATGAGCCCCTTGCAGAGAGGCGGTTGGATCATAGGCTGGATTGTTTCTCTAGTATTTACTATCACTTTTGCAGCCTTACTTGGTAAAAATCTGAGTCTGGCCAGCGATGCATACGACAAGTCTCATCCGGACACAGAGTGGGACTGGAATAGTCTCGAAGCGGATGAAGAGGATCTGGACGACGATGATGCCGATGACAATGACAGTTTGTCGATTTCTACCAAATTGGCGGCAGCCAAGGACAGTCTCGGCCTTGTTCTACTAGACAAGTTGCAGACTTCAAGCTTCTTGCACGAGGAGCAGAGTCAGGTAGTGCCGGCAGGTGTTTACAGGGTCACCATCTATGCTCTGGCTAATGATAGAGGTGCTTATGTCTATGTCACAGGCGATTCGCTTAAGCAGATGTCCCCCGTCAGTGCAGGATCTTGCAGATCGCTGGTGGATGCTTTGGAGCAGAGTAGCACGGTACCATCTCTGGACCAGTTGTTACCCAAGGTCATCATTGATAGCATCAAGATCTCTCGGCCTCAAAATCTCCACTATGGGATTACCACTCGGACTTCGATCACTGGCAAGCCTTCTCATTGTCAACATCTGCTTTACGCTTCCCACTTCAATCTAGAGCGGATAGCCGGATACCAAACAAGGCGGACAATGAAAAAGAAATAAATTGTTTCATCTCTCTCTTTTAAGGTAAGAGAAACTTCAAAAGTTTTTCCTGCCTTTTTTATTTCCTTTCCCCAAAGAGGGTGGATTATAAATCTTGGGTGAGGGACGGATGGTATGCAGAAAATTGTCTAAATTTGCAAATCAAAATCGTAAAACCTTTATCCTTCGTTCCTCTTTTCTGTCTATGGAGCCCATACTGCTCGTTATCGTATTTTTTCTCATCGCGCTGGCTGTCTTTGACCTTTATGTAGGCGTCAGCAACAATATGAACTTCCTCTCCTCCGCCGTGGGCGCCAAGGCGGCTTCGTATCGTACGATTATGATTATCGCGGCGGTGGGCATTCTCGTGGGTACGGCGACCAGCTCCGGAATGATGGATATCGCGCGGCACGGCATACTGCAGCCGCAGCACTTCTATCTGAGCGAGGTGATGTGCGTATTTATGGGCGTGGTGTGCACCGACGTGATGCTCATCGATATGTTTAACACGTTGGGTTTGCCGACGAGTACTACGGTGTCGATGATCTTTGAACTCTTTGGCGGCAGTACGGCGCTGGCCATCTATAAGATGATGCACGACCCTACGGGCACGCTGCACTACGGCATGTTGATCAATACGGACAAGGTTTTGAGCATCATCATGGCTATATTTCTCAGTGTGGCAATCGCCTTTGTCGTGGGCACAGTGGTTATGTGGGTGGCGCGGCTTGTCTTTACCTTTGACCGGAAACGGCAGAGCAAGATAGCGGTGGACCTCTTTGGCGCCTTCTCGGTGACGTGTATCTGCTATTTTATACTGGTCAAGGGACTGGGGCAAGCTTCCTTCATGAGCGAGGGATGGAAGGCATGGATCAGTGAGCAGGGCGGCGTGATCATGGGCGTGATCTGCGGACTGGCGCTGGTGGCGATGCATGTGCTCCAACTGTGCCGGGTCAATGTTTTTAAAATTATCGTGCTTTTTGGCTCTTTTTCCCTCTGCATGGCCTTTGCGGGTAATGACCTGGTCAACTTTATCGGCGTGGCGCTGGCGGGACTGAGCAGCGTGCAGGACTACGCGGCGCATGGCGACCACAATGCGTCTTACTACCTGATGACGGCGCTCACAGAGCCCGCACATACGCCGCTGTGGCAGCTGATGCTGGCGGGTGGAGTGATGGCTGCTTCGCTCTTCATCTCTAAGAAGACACGCAAGGTCATGGAGACGAGCATCAGTCTGTCGAGCCAGAAACAGGAGGATGAGGCCTTCAGCTCAAGCCGTATCGCCCGACGTCTCGTCCGCATGACGATGAATACGACGGCTATGTTGCTCCACTTCGTGCCCAAGGGCGTGAAGCGGTGGGTCAACGGTCGCTTCATGCCTCCGGTGGACAGGGAGGAGGACTCGGCCTTTGATCTCGTGCGCGGCTCAGTCAACCTCGTGCTGTCGGGTCTGCTGATCATTATTGGCACCTCGATGCAGTTGCCTTTGTCGACGACCTATGTGGCCTTCATGGTTGGTATGGGTAGTAGCCTGGCGGACAGGGCTTGGGGACGCGAGAGCGCGGTGTACCGCATCACGGGCGTAATCAGCGTGGTGGGCGGATGGATCGTGACGGCGGGAGGTGCCTTTCTGATGTGTTTTGTCATCACGTCGGTGCTCTACTTCGGCGGCGCGGTGGCTGTGGCGCTGGTGATTGCCTTTGTCGTACTGATTCTCGTGCGCAGCAACAGGCGTTACAAGGCCAAAGAGGCGCAGGAGAAGGACGACGAGATCTTTCGCCGCATGGTCTGCGAGGAGGATAAGCAGGAGGTGCTCCGCCTGCTCAAGCAGCATGTGCTCAAGACACAGTTGGAATTGCTCAAGATTTGCAAGCAGGCCTTCTACGAAGTGACGGATGGACTAATACAAGAGAATCTCAAGGAACTCAGGGTCTGCGATGAGCGTTTGAATGACGCCAAGACGCTCTGGAAGAAGTACCGTGGACGCCAAATCATGGGGATGAAGCGTATCGACTACTACGATGCAGTGCAAAAGAATACGTGGTTTCACCTCCAGAGCAATAGTATCACGCAGATCATCTACTGCATGAAGCGTATCTGCGACCCTATACTGGAGCATGTGGACAACAATTTCAACCCTCTGCCTCAGGCTTATGTCGATGAGTTTGTGCCGATACGCGATGAGGTCGTCGAACTGTTTGACAAGGCGGAGGAGATCCTCTCTGGGGAACGGTATGACCAGGTTGGCCTCATACTGGCCGAGGGCAACGACGTCAAGCGGCGTCTCTCGGAGATACGACACGGCGAGGAGACCAACCTGCGCAAGACGAGCAATGTGCGCATAGAACTGCTCTACATGAATACACTTCAGGAGACGCAGGAACTGGTGGCTTCACTTCGCCATATGCTGAGAGCAACTGCAAAATTTGAAAGTTAGTATGTATTACGTTTGTAAACGGATTGAGGTGGCAATGGCCCACCAACTGAAGCTGGACTATCCCAGCAAGTGTACCCGTATACACGGGCATAACGCCATCATTACGGTATACTGCAAGTCAGAGACGCTTGACGCCAACGGCATGGTGGTCGACTTTACCCATGTCAAGCAGACGGTGAGCGAACTGCTAGATCATCAGTATGTCAACGACCGGGTGGATTTTAATCCGACGGCGGAAAATCTAGCCAAGTGGATTTGCGACCATGTCGACCACTGCTACAAGGTGACATTCCAGGAATCAGAAAACAATATCGCCGCTTACTGCAGGGAGGAGGGCGCGCTTTGACGATGAAGCCTGTCAATGAGATATTTTACAGCTTACAGGGGGAGGGACGTCAGGCGGGACGGCCGGCTGTATTTGTGCGCTTTTCGGGCTGCAACCTGAGGTGCCCCTTCTGCGATACGGACTTTGCCCAGCATGAGATGATGACAGATGAGCAGATTTTGGCTGAGGTGCAGACTTATCCGTCCAAACTGGTCATTCTCACAGGAGGAGAGCCTGCTCTATACGTTGACGAGCCTCTTGTCCGTCTGCTCCATCACAACGGCTATACGATCGCCATTGAGACCAATGGTACGCGCCCCTTGCTTCCAGGCATTGATTGGGTGACGGTCTCACCCAAGGAGGAGTGGCAAGAGCACGCGGAGGTCGTGGTCGAGCAATGCAATGAACTGAAGGTGGTCTACACGGGACAGGATGTGAGCCGCTATCTGCAGATTAGGGCGGACTACTATTGTCTCCAACCCTGTGACACAGGAGACGAACAGACTAATTTGAAACTCCGCTCAGAAGCAGTCGAATATTGTCTCCAGCATCCTAAGTGGATGCTCTCCCTCCAACTACACAAAATACTTCATCTGCGATGAGACATCTACTAGTTATTGTTCTCTTATGGATAACTGTCAGTCCCGTACTGCGGGCAATCTGTGACTATGATAACTGGTTTACGAACCGCACCCTGCGTCTCGACCTCACCCTCAGCGGTGATAGTGTCAATCAGCATATCAGTCTTGACGAACTGTTGTCTCAAAAGGGCTGGGCGGGTCGCCGTCGTCATCTCGACAGTCTATGTCTGATGGGCAATGGGCAGATTTATGTGCGTGACTCGGCTAGTCAGAAGCTGATATATTGCACTTCATTTAGCAGCCTCTTCCAGGAGTGGCAGAATACACCAGAGGCCCTTCGACGCAGCAAGTCGTTTGAAAATTCGTTTTATGTTCCTTTTCCTCGCCATGCTGTCACCATCACCGTACAGCTACGAGACAGCTGGCAGCGCGTCACAAGCAGTACAACCTTCGACGTCTCGCCCACGGATATCCTCATCCGTAATCTGGATGCCGCGACCCACTACCCTTATCGCGAAGTGCTCAAGAGCGGGCCTGTCGACTCTTGTGTCGACATCGCCTTTGTGGCCGAGGGATATCGGGCTGATCAGATGGAGACCTTTTACAGAGACGTGGACCGCGTGTGTAGGCAGCTCTTTACCCATGAGCCCTTTAGACGGATGAAGAGGCGGTTTAATGTCTATGCCGTGGCCGCTCCGTCTCATGATGAGGGAACGAGTGAGCCTGTCAAAGGAATATGGAAGTCCACGGTGCTGGGCTCCTCGTTTGACACTTTTTATAGCGACCGATACTTGACGACCCTGCATGTCAAGAGGCTCTATGACGCTCTGACCGGCGTGCCGTGTGACGCGATCATCGTGCTTGTCAACAGTGACAAGTATGGGGGTGGGGGAATCTACAATCTCTATATGCTCTCGTCGGCTCACCACAAGTGGTCCTTGCCCGTCTGTGTCCATGAGTTTGGCCACAGTTTTGCGGGACTGGCGGACGAATATGACTATGGAGATGGCAGCTCAGAGTACTATCATCAAGGTGTGGAGCCTTGGGAACCCAATATCACGACGCTTGCGGACTTTAAGTCCAAATGGAGCAATATGCTGCTACCGGGGACACCGATTCCGACACCCAAGAGCGACTGCAAGGAGACACAATACACACGCGTGGGTGTATTTGAAGGCGCTGGATATATGTGCAAGGGCGTATATCGCCCCGCTCAAGAGTGCCGGATGAAGGTCAACGACGTGCCAGCCTTCTGCCCCGTGTGCCAACGGGCCATCGAGCGGATGATCCGGTACTATACCGAGTGAGATAAGGCCCGTGGGTCAACCCGCGGAACGCCTCATGTCTATTGAGAGATAAAAAGACAACCCGTTTGCAAAAGTATTTGTAAATTTGCATCACATTAAGAATTTCAAAGCCATCATACACTATGCTTACCATTAGTCAGATTACAGAGAATAAAGAGGCCGCTATACAGGGCCTCAATAAGAAGCACTTCCCTCACGCAGAGGAGGCTATAGGACAGGTCATCGCTCTCAACGACCGCCGTAAGGCCGTGCAGACGCAACTCGACGAAAACCTGTCTCAGCAAAACTCAATATCCAAGGGCATCGGCCAACTTATGCGCGAAGGTAAACGCGACGAGGCCAACCAAATCAAACAGCAAGTGGCCCAGCTGAAGGAAACCAGCAAACAACTGCAAGCGGACAAGGAGAAGGTGGAAGAGGAACTGAAGCAACTGCTCTATACTATTCCTAATTTGCCTTACCCCGAAGTGCCAGATGGGGCTACTGCTGCTGACAATGTGGTGGAGAAGATGGGAGGGCAGGAGAAGCCCCTGCCGAAGGACCCGCTTCCTCACTGGGAACTCGCTAAGAAGTATCACCTCATAGATTTTGACCTCGGCGTAAAGATCAGTGGTGCCGGTTTTCCTGTCTATACAGGTCAGGGTGCCCATCTGCAGCGCGCTCTCGTCAACTTTTTCCTCGACGAGGCGATCAAGGCCGGCTACACTGAGATACAGCCACCTACTGTGGTCAATCAGGCAAGTGGATATGGCACGGGCCAGCTGCCCGACAAGGAGGGCCAGATGTATCACTGCGAGGTGGACGATCTCTATCTTATCCCGACAGCCGAAGTGCCTGTGACCAATATCTTCCGCGACGTCATACTTGACGAGAAGCAGCTCCCCATTAAGTGCTGCGCCTACACCGAGTGCTTCCGTCGCGAAGCCGGTTCGTATGGCAAGGATGTCCGCGGACTAAACCGTCTGCACGAATTCTCCAAGATTGAACTGGTGCGCATTGATACTCCCGAGCATTCCCGCCAGAGTCACAAGGAGATGCTCGACCACGTGGAGGGCTTGCTGCAAAAGCTGGAACTCCCTTACCGCATCTTGCGTCTGTGCGGAGGCGATATGAGTTTCACTTCCTCCATCTGTTTTGACTTTGAGGTGTACAGCGAAGCACAGAAACGCTGGCTAGAGGTCAGCTCCGTGAGCAATTTTGACACTTATCAGGCCAATCGTATGCACTGCCGCTACCGTAAGGACGGCAAGAAAATCACCCTCTGCCACACCCTCAATGGCTCAGCCTTAGCCTTGCCACGTATAGTAGCTGCTCTGCTCGAGGACAATCAGACGCCTGACGGCATCAAAATCCCCAAAGCTTTGCAGCCATATTTTGGCGCCGATATGATCAAGTAGCGCTTAGCGTGGTATATCATTAGAAAAGGAGGAATGCAAGCCTTGTTGTGTTCCTCCTTTGTCTCTTAACAGATCAACAGATGCCTTCTGATGTATTTCGGTTTAAGCAGTTTGTCGTCCGACAGTCGGACAGTGCGATGAAGGTGGGGACAGACGGAGTCCTGTTAGGGGCCTGGAGCAGTGCTTCGGGGAGACGAATCCTCGATGTTGGCACAGGGACTGGACTTATCGCGCTGATGCTCGCTCAGCGTGCGGAGGCCAATATTATAGGCGTAGAGATCGATCGACAGGCTGCCTGCGAAGCGAAGTTCAATTTTGAGCAAAGCCCATGGAGCGGTCGTCTGCAAGTGGCTTGTGTGGATGTACGCCAATATTGTTTTGGCCCTCCCTTTGACCTCATAGTCTGCAATCCGCCCTTCTATGCGCACTCACAGGCGGCTTCAAGTCGGTCACGTGACAGAGCCAGAAGTGGTGAGACGCTGTCTCTCCGTCAACTCATTCAGTTTGCTTCTCATCATCTCAGTATCCAGGGGCGGTTGGAGGTTATTCTTCCAGCACAGATTGCAGAGCAATTCAGACTTGACTGTTGGACTCAAGGCTTCTGTCTTATACGCCAAACACAGGTGATCACATGCCCCGGCAAATCTCCCAAGCGAAGCCTGATGTCATTTGGCCTTGTGGAGACGACTGCACAGCGTGATACGCTCTGTTTGCTCGACAGCGAAGGCCGGCGGACTGTGCAATATCAAGCGCTTACAGCTGACTATTACTTGTAGAAAGGCGTGTGAAGATGATGGAAAGAATGTGAATAAGGACTCAAATTAAATCTTGTATAAGTCACATTGTCAGTAATTTGTAAATCAATGAACAATTGTAGTCTCACCCGTTTTTTGTTCATCCTACTTATTGCGCTCTCAGTACTTCCTGTTGGATTGTCGGCTCACCGTCCAAAGGTCGGACTGGTATTAGGAGGCGGCGGAGCGAAGGGGGCTGCAGAAATAGGAGTGCTTAAATGGATTGAAAAAGCACAGACACCCATAGACTGTATCGCCGGCACAAGTATAGGCGCCCTGGTTGGTGGCCTCTATTCTGTGGGGTATACATCATCGGAACTCGACAGCATCTTTCGCTGTCAGCAGTGGTATGACGTATTCGCTGGGGGAGCTTTGCGAGGCAAAGGGGTGGGATTACTCAGCGGCGACAGTGTCGTCTCCCTTATGGATAGTCTCATCTCTCGTAAGTTGGGCAAAGCCAATACGGATTTGGATTTTGACAGTTTGCCTATCCCTTTCCGATGTGTCGCTGTTGATATGCGCAGTATGCGTGAAGTGGTATTACGCAGAGGAAGCTTGTCACGTGCCATTTGCTCCAGCATGTCAATTCCGCTGCTCTTTAAACCAATGAAGTGGGACACCTTGGCGCTGGTCGATGGCGGTGTGCTCAACAATCTGCCTGTGGACGTCGCACGCGAAAAGGGAGCCAATGTGGTCATCGCTGTCGATCTTACGCAAAGCAAACCGGAGAATTTTATACCGGAAAGAATTCGGAAAATAGGGGACGACCTTCCACTGAGTGAAATTGTGGGATGGCTTATCAGAAGGCCTGACCAAAAGAAGTATACGGAGAATTGCCGCGATGCCGACCTGTATATTCATCCTCGTCTGCCGGAGTATGGTGTGGCAGATTTTGACGTGGAAAAGATTGACGATATGATAGCGAGAGGCGAAAAAGCGGGTCGAAAAGCCTACAGTAAACTTAAGCGTATAAGGCGCAATCTTGCCAAATAAAGTTCGTAGGAAAAATACTATTCTTGTTTTTTCGCAAGATCTGCAGAGCTGTCATGTCGACGGTTCTGGCGACTGTGGCGATGCTTGTTGCCTTTCGGACGAGAATCCTTTGCTCCTGTCTTTTTGTTGTTTGTGGCAGGTCGTCTGGACTTTTGGCCTCTGTAATCCGTGCCTTGTGAGCGTTTGTCAAATCGGCCGCCGTTTTTGGAGCGCGAGTTGCGATGAGCCTCAGGCTCGTAAGCTGGGGCATCGCCCAGCCCCTCTGGAAGGGGATCTTTGCGTACTTCCTTCTCTATCACGCGCTCGATGCGGTGAAAATAGAATTGCTCATCCGGACTCACAAGGGTAATGGCTTTCCCATACTTATTGGCTCGAGCAGTGCGTCCGATGCGATGGACGTAGTCGTCAGCTGTGCGGGGCACATCGTAATTTATGACCATCTCAATGTCGTCTATATCAATACCACGCGAGAGCAGGTCGGTGGACACGATGATGTCGATTTTACCATTCTTGAAGGCACGCATGACCTCATCCCGCTGTTTCTGGTTGAGGTCAGAATGCATGGCCATGACATTGAGGTGTCTCTGAGAAAGTGCTGCAGCCAGATTGCGCACCTTGACCTTGGAAGAGGAAAAGATGATGACACGCTTGAGATCAGGGTCAGAGAATAGATGGCGCAAAATGCCAAGTTTTTGCTTCTCAAAGCAGATATAAGCACTCTGGTCAATGTGCGAAGCGGGCTTGGCAATGGCTATTTCTACAGAAACGGGATCATGTAGGATAGACTTGGCCAAAGATTGAATTTCATCGGGCATAGTGGCAGAGAAGAGCATAGTCTGGCGTTTCTCTGGGAGCTGCTTGACGATACTTTTTACATCATCAATAAATCCCATATCGAGCATACGGTCTGCCTCGTCGAGTACAAAGATGCTGGTTTGACTCAGATTCACGTTGCCCAGTTTGATATGGCTGATGAGGCGTCCTGGAGTTGCGATGATGATGTCTGCGCCAAGTTTGAGGGCGCGGATTTCCTGCTCATATCTGACGCCATCGTTGCCGCCGTATACAGACACGCCTGAGATGGGCATGAAGTATGAGAAAGCCTCAAGTGACTGGTCTATTTGCTGGGCCAACTCACGTGTTGGGACCATGATGACGCAGTTAATGGCTTTGGGTGGAAACTGCTCCGTGGCCAAGCGATTGAGGATGGGGAGGAGATAGGCGGCCGTCTTACCGGTGCCAGTCTGAGCGACGCCTATGATATCCTTGCCCTCAAGCAGAGGCGGAATGGCACGCTCCTGTATAGGTGTACACTTCTCAAAACGCATCGCGTCAAGGGCATCGAGTATATTGTCTTCAAGATTGAGTTCGCTAAAGTACATTTATTTGGATTTTATTGAAAATTAGACTATTTAGGAGTGCGCCGGTAGAGGTACAGACTGATGAATACAAACAATATATTAGGAATCCACACAGCCAGGAGCGGCGGGAAATTGGCATTTATGGCGAGCGTGGACGATACGGTGGAAAACATGATGTAAGCAAAGCTGAGAGCGAGACCTATGCCCAGAGAGAGCCCCATGCCGCCTTTCTTCTTCTCACACGAGAGACTTACGCCGATGAAGGTCAGAATGAATGCGGCGAAGGGAGAGGCGAATCTTTTATAATACTCGACCTCAAAGGCGCTGATGCTGGCAGCGCCGCGTTCGCGCTGTTTGGCGATGTATTCTTTGATATCGGGCGTCGTCATCGTCTCCTGCTGGTTGCGAGTGTAGAGAAGGTCGGACGGCTCCATACTGACCAGCGTGTCGAGTTGGCTGCCATTGGTGATCGTCTCACGCATGCCGTTGAGTTTGCGTATATGGTAATTGTATATTTTCCACTTATATCTCACATCGGAGAGCGTATCGTACTGTATGCGCGACGCAGTGAGATGGGAGACCAACTTTTTCCCCTCAAACCGGTCTAGGGAGAAGTTGATGCCACTTCTGGTGTTGATGTTAAAACTCTGGATAAAGGCAATCACGCCCGGGCTGACTTGCAGCTGGACATTAGCGACTTCAGTGATCTGTTGTTTCTTAATATACTTGTTCTCAAACTCAATGCGCTTCTCATTGGCTCTCGGGATGATATAGGATCCGAGCAGAAAACTGGCAATGGCGATCAGTCCTGCGGAGATCATATAGGGTTTAAGCAGACGTTTAAAACTCATGCCATTGGATCTCATCGCGATGATTTCCGAATTGTCAGCCAACTTCGAAGTAAAAAATATGACAGAAATAAAGACAAAGAGTGAACTGAGCAGATTGACAAAATAGGGCACGAAGTTGATATAGTACTGGACAATCATCTGCCACGGAGCGTGACTCTGGGAAAACTTATCTATGCGCTCGTTAAAGTCAAAGACGATAACGATGGCAATGATGAGAAGCAAAGAGAAGAGGAAAGTGCCGATAAATTTGCGGATGATGTAGCGGTCAATAAGAGTGAGGCGGATTTTCCTCCAGCTCTCGCTTATACGAGGACTGCTGAGTGGCGTCTGGCGGATGGCGTTATGGGGTATTCCTGAGGGGCGTTGTCCTGTAGTCGCGGTCTGGTCGGATGTACCTTTAGACTTGTGGAGATGAATGGGCCACTTCATATTCACTTCGGTATTTATAGTCGTTGCTGCAATTGGTCGATCATCTGATGCTTCCAATGGGTAAAGGTGTTGTCCAGGATATGCTTGCGCGCCTCTCCGACCAAGTGTAGATAAAAAGCCAGATTGTGAATGGACGCAATCTGCAGCGCCAGTATTTCCCTGGCTTTAAAGAGGTGATGAACGTATGCTTTACTATATGCAGTGTCAACAAAGCTTGTGCCGGTAGGATCAAGGAGAGAGAAGTCGTCTTCCCATTTCTTATTACGCAGATTGATGATGCCCTGGCTGGTAAAGAGCTGGGCATTGCGTCCGTTGCGAGTCGGCATGACACAGTCAAACATGTCTACGCCGCGCTCTATAGCTTCGAGTAGATTCCACGGAGTGCCTACACCCATTAAGTAGCGGGGGCGGTCTGTGGGCAGGATATCGTTGACAACCTCAATCATCTCGTACATCATCTCGGCTGGCTCTCCGACAGCCAGTCCTCCGATAGCGTAGCCCTCCGCCTCGAAGTTGGCAGCGTATTTGGCGCTCTCCTCCCTCAGGTCCCGATAGACACAGCCCTGGACGATGGGAAACAGTGTCTGACTGTATCCATACAGAGGTTGAGTCTCTCTGAAGCGGTCCATACACCGCTTGAGCCAGTGCTCTGTCAGCGTGAGACTCTTGCGTGCGTATTTGTAGTCAGAGGTGCCTGGAGGGCATTCATCGAGCTGCATGATGATGTCAGCTCCGATGGATCGCTCTATGTCTATGACTTTTTCGGGAGTAAAGAGATGCCTGCTTCCGTCGATATGACTGGCAAACTCACAGCCCTCCTCACTCAGCTTGCGTATCTTGGCGAGCGAAAACACTTGAAAACCTCCGCTGTCGGTCAGTATGGGCCGCTTCCACCCGTTAAAGCGATGCAGGCCACCTGCTTGGCGCAGAATGTCGATGCCTGGGCGCAGATAGAGATGATAAGTGTTGCCCAGTATGATTTGCGCCTTGATATCGTCTGCCAGTTCTCTCATGTGGACGGCCTTGACGGCGCCCTGTGTCCCCACTGGCATAAATATCGGCGTCTTTATCTGGCCGTGGTCGGTCGTGATGAGGCCTGCTCTTGCGCTGGATGAGCTTTCTGTGTGGAGAAGTTGGAAGTCCATGAAGTATTACTCGTCTTTGTCCGTCTTGTCAAGAGGCTCTTTGATAGTAAAGTCTATCGGACGGCTGACCTTCTCGTTTAGCAGCGCAATCTCGAGCACTTCATCAACATTCTCTACGTAGTGGAAAGTGAGCCCTTTGAGATAGATTTCATTGATTTCCTTAATGTCCTTCTCATTGTCCCGGCTGATGATAATGTCCGTGATGCCCGCGCGTTTGGCCGCGAGAATCTTTTCCTTAATACCGCCGACCGGGAGCACTTTGCCCCGTAACGTGATTTCGCCGGTCATGGCTGTCTTGGCCTTGACTTTGCGCTGTGTGAGCGCGGAGGCGATAGAAGTGGCGATGGTGATGCCCGCCGAGGGGCCATCCTTGGGGACAGCACCCTCAGGTACATGGATATGGATATTCCAGTTTGTAAATATGCGGTCGTCAATGCCCCATTTGTCAGCATGAGCCTTGATATACTCCAGTGCAAGCACAGCCGACTCCTTCATCACATCGCCCAAGTTGCCTGTAAGCGTAAGTTTGCTGCCCTTACCTTTACTTAGACTTGTCTCGATGAAAAGTATCTCGCCACCTACGCTTGTCCAAGCCAATCCAGTCACGACGCCAGCGTAGTCATTGCCTTGATAGCGGTCGCGGATGAAGGGCGGCTGCCCCAACAGTCCCACAATATGCTCGGGCTTGATCGTCATCGTCTCCACTTGGCCGTCCTTGACGTAGCGGAAAGCAATCTTGCGGAGTATCTTGCTGATGAGTTTGTCCAGCTGTCTGACGCCGCTCTCGCGGGTATATTGCTCAATGATCTTCTCCAGGGTTGCTGTGGTGAACTTGATATTCAGCCTTGGCGAATCGACTGCTGACGCTTCCTTGGACTTACTCTTGTCGGCCTGCTTCAGCTGTCGGTGGTCATTAGAGGGCATTAGACCCAGTTCCCTGATGGTCTTCGGGATAAGATGGCGCTTGGCAATCTCCACCTTTTCCTCCGTGATGTAGCCCGTCATCTCGATGAGTTCCATGCGGTCCAGCAGTGGGGTGGGAATGGTGCTCAGCGTGTTGGCTGTGGCAATAAACATGACATGGCTCAGATCATAGTCCAAGTCGAGGAAGTTGTCGTGGAAAGCAAAGTTCTGTTCCGGGTCGAGCACCTCCAGCAGCGCGCTGGCGGGGTCACCATTGATATTGTCCTGGCTGACCTTGTCTATCTCGTCGAGGACAAAGACCGGATTGTTGGAGCCGCACTTGATGAGGCTCTTGATGATGCGTCCGGGCATGGCGCCTACATAGGTGCGCCGGTGTCCTCTTATCTCTGCCTCGTCGTGTACACCACCCAGACTGACCCTGACGTATTTGCGCTTGAGGGCCTTGGCGATGCTCTTGCCCAGACTTGTCTTGCCGACGCCCGGTGGGCCGTAGAGACAGAGGATAGGACTCTTGAGATTGCCTCTCAGCTTGATGATGGCGAGATACTCGAGGATGCGTTCCTTGACCTTCTCGAGTCCGTAGTGGTCTCGGTTGAGGGTGTCGGTGGCCGTCTTGATGTTGATATTGTCGTGGGTCATCACGCCCCAAGGCAGTTGGAGCAGGGTTTGCAGATAGTTGAGCTGGACATTGTAGTCGGGTGACTGCGTATTGATGCGCTCGAGCTTCTTGAGCTCGCGATCAAACACCTTGCCTATCTCCTCGGGCCATTTTTTCTTCTTCGCCTCCTCAGCCAGTTCCCGATAGTCCTGATCTGGACCATCTTCGCCGAGCTCATCCTGCATATTCTGTATCTGTTGGTGGAGAAAATACTCCTTCTGCTGCTCATCGATATCCTGGCGGGTGCGCTCGGCAATACTGGCTTTGAGCGAGGCGAATTGGACTTCTCGGTCCAGCAGGGACAGCAGCTTGTACGCACGCTTCTTGATGTCGCCGATGGAGAGGAGCTCCATTTTTTCCTTGACCTTGATGGAGAGGTTGACGCAGGCAAAGTTAATCAGGAAGGTCGGATTGCTGATGTTGCGCACGGCAAACTGCTGTTCCTGTACGCCATCGTCCAGGCTGAGCATACGTATCCAGGTATCCTTGATGGCCTCTGTCAGTGCCTTAAGCTCACGGTCAGACTCAGGGTAGACGGTCTCTTCCAACTTCTCAACACGTCCCATGTACATGGGCTCGGTGACGGTCAACTCATTGAGGGTGAATCGGCAGAAGCCTTGCAGAAGAACGGTCACTTTATTGTCTGGCAATTCGAGGATGCGGACTACCTTGGCCACCGTTCCAACAGAATAGAGGTCTTTTTGTCTCGGCAAATTGACACTGCCGTTCTTTTGGCAGATGACACCGAAATAAGTGTCATGTTCTCTGGCCTGCTTGATCAGCTTGAGCGAAAAGTCTCGCTCGATGCCTATCGGGACGACAACACCGGGGAAGAGCACCATATTGCGCAATGGCAAGATGGGGAGTTCCTCGTCAATGTTGATATTAAAGATATTGCGTATGTCTCCGTCAAAATCTGCGATGAGGGAAACGGGCGTGTTATTATTTGATTTGCTGCTCATGTCTTAACTTAGTATTATGGCGTGGGTCGTGTCAGATTAGCTTGCAAAATTACTACTTTTTATGCGAAAACGCCTATAGCGGGGACAAAAAACTAATTTGCCCATAACAGATACGGAAATGGGTGACGTTTGTGATGAACATGGCGGGTCTGTATGCGGAGTCCTGCTCCGCTTTCGCGGATGACTGACAGACTGATCGGATCGGTCTTCAGGTGAGCTGCATGCCGGTTATGAGGTGCCGCGGAGAAGTGGGGATCGGCTCGCGTCTCCCTCTTGTAGCGAAGGTGCTGTGAACGGCGTGACGCAGTGTTGACTAGAGCTACCAATCCCGGCCGCGGAAACCTAAGGCTTCACTTATCTTGCCTTCCGGTTTGCACCCCACTCTAGACGTGATACGCGCAGGCGGTCTAAGGCCGCGTGTAAATGTCTATCTGACTATCACTCCTGCCAAAGTGAAACTACGCAGAGCCTTAGATTCCCGCGCAGCCCTTGACTGCCCTTTCGGCTTGCGCTCTCGTCTGGGCATGATACTCGTGACCTTAGGCCGTCCTCTGACTTATTTTTATATAAATATCAAGACAAAATGCCCGACTTGCGCCCAAATGAATAAGAATATTTATTCAAACTTTTTCTGTAACTCACTGAATGCTAGAAAGTTATAATAAAATCTGCTTCTTTTATAACTATCTGACTTTCAGATGATAACAACACGGTATCTAGTTTAAAACAAGGTCGGAGCTATAAAATAAGTCCGACATTGTTTCGCTTACACGGCACCTTTTTCAGAGAATACGGCGCTTGCATAAAGCGGTATTTCGATTTTATTATATAAAAACTAATGAACTTTTTGATGGCGATATTCTGTCATATGTGTCTACAGATCTGATACTTCTGAGTCATCGGTCGGGACATCTATACGTCATCATACAGTCAATCCTCACTGCCTGGTGCTTGTGTGGCCATGAAGCGGCCTATCAACTCAAACACTAAGACAGTAAGGACTGAGTGTAGATCTCTGAGAGGGGCTTGTAGCTATTTGTCAATGACCATGTCAAACTGGCAACAGGGATCGGTTTGGTGGGCAAGGTGCTTGGTGACGGGGGAGATGCCGAACAGTACACTATAGGTGGAGGCTTTGATGGTCTTGCCATCGGGCATAAACTCGAGGATACGCATCCAGCCGTCGCCACCATTGCCTTCCCAACCTCCGCCGAGGCACTGGATATTCCACATCATCTGGTGAACGTCTTTTCCAGCAGAGTTTTTGTCGCAACGATAGGCCGTATTGTTGATGAAGTCCTGCTTGCTGCCTGCTACTTTGTCGGGATGGCCGGTGTGTCCTGAGATGACGAGGCGTATATTGGAGCAGGGATAGATGAGTTTGTCCCACATCTGTTGGCCCCAATTTTGGGATTCGATCTTGTAATGCTCGTTGTCTGTTCGTGCATTGGTGTTCTCCCGCAGGAAGGTGTGGGTCAAGACGATGACGGTGTAGTCCTTGTATTTATCGCTCTGGCAGAGCTTTTTAGCCCAGGCGAGCACTTCGTCACGGGGCGCCCATTCGAAGTTGATAATGAGCAGGTTGCCCCAGCGGCCATTGTCCTTGAATGTCCAAGCGGCATTTTCGAGTGAGGCTACGCCGGAACGGTTGGGGTAGGCGGCTACGAGATGGTCGGCCGTTTTGCTATTGCGCTCATAGGTGATGTACTCGGGATAGTGGGTGAAGCCTTTGTCACCCCTGACGTAGCCATACTCATGATTGCCGCCGGCGACCATGTAGGGCACCTTATTGTCGAGGCGCTTGAGGCAATGGCTGGCCCACTCCCACATCTGTTTGCTGGTTTGATTGAGCATGGAGCGATTGCGCACGATATTCTCATTTTGCTCGACGAGGTCTCCGGTAAAGAGCACCGCCTTGATATGGAGATTGTCCACATTGTCGGCCAGCCAGGCCGTGGAGAGCTCAAAGAGTGGCTGATTGATATCGTACTTGGTGTAGCCCTGTGGATCTCCCATGACCATCAGGGTAAAGGAGTTGGGGTCTTGGAGATGCTGCTGATCAGCTCGATGCTGGGCCAGAAGCGGGGTGCTCATGGCCAAAGCGAGGCTGAAAAGAAAAAGTCGGTTTGTAATATGCATGTTGTTAAAAGATAAAATAATAAATGTTCAAAAAGGGAGTCTGGTCTCTTGGCGTTTATTTTCTCGGCATCGTCTTGGGATCCAAAGGCTCTGTCAACCACACCGTATAGCGGCTATTGCGATCCCACTGGCTACCGGCAGAGGCGAAGTCGCAGAAACAGATGGGGCGCTTGTAGCCCGCATTTTCCCTGTCAGTACCAACGCGGGCTGGCAATTCAAAAGTCATCCACATGCCATTCTGGGGCTGAATGGGGGTGAGCGATACATATCCGTCTACTGGGCGTAGGTCTACACACTCGTCGACATCGCCGTCATCCATCCGGCTATCCCGGGCAAGGGTGATGGGCCCGCGCTGTACGGCTATCTTGCCATTAAGCTGGCTGACCCGGCCACGCATGTCCAGCGTCAGCTCGATGCGGTCATTGCTTTTCCACTGACGGTCAATGATATAGTAGGCTCCTGGCTTAACGCCAGCCTGCGGAATGCCATTGACGCTCACCCGTGTCTTTTGGCTCCAGACGGGAATGCGCAAGGCGATGGCCAAACGAATGGGCCTGTCGGCATTAAGCTTCAGTTTCATTACGCTGTCAATGGGGTATGTCGTTTCTTGGACGAGGCTCACCTCATGGCCTTCTATCCGCAACTTAGCCGTAGAAGGAGCGTAGAAATTGACCTCTATGCGGTGGGCATCTGGCATCTGGTACATCACTCTGGGTATCAGGGCGAAGGCTCGTGGTCCATTGGCATTGCAGCAATTGATATGGAGGCCACACTGCTGCTCGCCCTGTATCCTGAAGCCCTCCAGCGGGGTGTACTTGGCAATCTGACTGCCGTCGTCCTTCATCGCCGCCAGGATGGCATTGTAAAATGTCTGCTCGATATTGTCCATATAGTGGGCATCGTGGGTCAGACCCAGCAGGCGCTCGTTGATCTGCATCCAGGTAAATCCCACGCAGGTCTCCATGCTGTGTAGGGTCGGCCGTGTCTGGAGGGCCTGACCGCCATACCAACACTCCATAGCACTTCCCGAACCACAGATATTGATTTCTTCCTGTTCGATGTGCTTGACGGCGGCCTGGACGGCCTTGAGATAATAGGTCTCGCCGGTCACCCGATAGAGTTCCAGCAGTCCGACATAGCAACTCATCATTTCGTAGGCTTTCTGTCCATTGTTGAAACTCCACCAGACTTCTCCTGACCGGAGCGGAGAGCGCTGAGCTACGGGAACATCAGCCTTGGCTATCAGCTGAGGTCCATGAGCTGTCTCGTCATCCTGGACGATCCATTTGGCCCAATCCAAATATTTTTGCTGGTGCGTGGTCTGGTAAAGCAACATGACCGGCTCAAGGATACTGGAGGGGGGCAGTCCCCGGTAAAGTCCGGTCTCGTAAATATGCTTCCCTTTGGGACCGATCTGAGTCATCGTGTAGTCTATTAGACGGCAGGCGCCGCGCAGGGCAGCCTTGTCTCCAGATAGGAGATACCACTTGAGCAATCCCAGCGTCGTGTATTTGCGTCCCCAGACATCCCAGTTGGTCAGTTGTGCACCGGTGCTGTAATTGCCAAGATATCCGTTGGGTAGTTGGTGGCTGATCATGTCCTTGACACTCTGCCGGATGATACGGTATAACTCAGGGTCATGGTTGTACTGATAGGAAGCGATAGCGCCTTGTACCCATTTGCCCCAAAACTCGGAGCCCCATCTGGAGGTCTCCTCGTGAAGGGCAAAGACATCGGTCAACTCCTTGACATCCTGAGCCTTTACGCGATACTTGATGCAGTCATCGATGCGTCCTCCGACGTATCCATGTATTTTAATTGACTCAACTCCATTTGTTTTGGCCGTTCCTTGCATTGGTAGACTGCCCATACTCAGAAGCAGGGTCAGGCTGACGATGACAGTATACCTCATATTTTTAGATTGACCTTAATTCCGCAACGAAGCGTGTAAATTGTTATTAATGTTTTTTATAAGTCTCTGAGGAACTTATTGTTCCTCAGAGACTTGTCATTTGCAGAATTTTCACTAACTTTATGGTGCAAAACAAAAGAAGTTCAATTCTACATGACATGGCAAAGATAGCAATAAGATACGATAATATTGTTCCCTACGGTGGAATTTTTTATGGTATGAACGAATTTAAGCGCACTGGGCTGGACAAACTGGTAGACGGTCGCCTTAATGTCCGCTGTGCGAACTATGGCTACCAGTACAGCGATATCATGCTTGCTCTGTTCAGTATTTATCTCTGTGGGGGTGACCATATAGAGGATATTACCATGATTCTGAACAAGTACCTGAGTACAGCACCCGTTGCAAGAATACCTAGCTCTGACCCCATTGCCCGTGGGCTGAAGGAGCTTGTCGAGGTGCTCTTTCTGCGGACGGATACGTTCTATCTCCACGTCAGC